>RCUR01000215.1_pt1 | contig 19920 bp, 16 predicted proteins | sample 2166151 | NCBI WGS metagenome assembly RCUR01 (sample SAMN09932785, study PRJNA488358) | compost metagenome | isolation source: compost soil in an enriched community | place: Germany: Experimental Botanical Garden
ACGGCGGGATCAGGATGCCCAGGGTGCCGGCGTTGCAGACGATGCCGGCGCCGAAGGCCTGTGGGTAACCGGAACGGACCATGCCGGCGATGGCGATCGAGCCCACCGCGGCCACGGTCGCCGGCGACGAGCCGGACAGCGCGGCGAACAGCATGCAGGCCATGACCGCGGAGATCGCCAGGCCGCCACGGATATGGCCGACGCAGGCGTTGGCGAAGTCGATCAGGCGCTGGGCCACGCCGCCGGTGGTCATGAAGGCGCCGGACAAGAGGAAGAACGGAATCGCCAGCAGGGTGTAGTGCTCGCTGGTCTCGAACAGCTTGATCGCCAGCGAACGCACCGAGTCCGGGCTGAACAGCATGATGGTGATCGAGCCGGCCAGGCCGAGCGAGGCGGCGATCGGCACGCCGATGAACATCAGCGCGAACAGCAGGATGAAGAGGAACAGAATGGTCATTGCTTGGGCTCCTCGTGCTCGGTCAACTTCATCGCTTCGGCGGCCTCATCGGCCAGGCCGAGACCGGTCTGCTGGTTACGCAGGATGCGCACGAAGATTTCCAGGAAACGGATAAACACCATGGTGTAGCCGAACGGCACGATCAGGGTGATGTGCCACTGCTTGATGCCGTAATGGCCGAGGTCTTCGGCGCCGATGTCGGCACTCAGCAGGGTGCTCATCCAGTCGAAACTGGCCACCGCGATCAGCCCGGCATAGCCCAGGCAACACAGGCAGGCGATCAGGCCGATGATCCGTTGCACCGGTTTGCGCGCCAGTTTGACCAGGGCGTCGACCCCGATGTGGCCGGCGGTGCGCACGCCATAGGCCAGGCCGAAGAAGATCAGCCAGGCGAACAGCGCCTTGGCCAGGGCAATACTCCAGGTCATGGTCTGGGCCAGGTCGAGAATCTGGTCGCCGATGGCGAGCAGGGTCTCGTTACCACCGAAGTAGTCGCCCAGGCTGTAGAACAGGGTGTAGAAGTTATTGAGGATGACGTAGACAAAGGTCACTAGCGTCATGGTCGCCAGAAGGAAAGCGATGACACCCTCCTCAAAGCGATCCCATAGGCTCCGCAGAACGGTCATGGGGGTCTCCCGATAGGCTTTCTTGTAATTGTGTAATCCATAGGACCGCGCGGACTCTAACGCAGCGGCCACTCGCCTCGACATTCGCAATTCGCCAATGCCCTCTTCGGCATTGGCGAACGGGGGGCTGGATCGCCTATCAGTGTTGGTTGGCAGCTTCAGCCGCCTTGATCAGGTCCGCGCCGATTTCCTCCTCGAACTCGGCCCACACTGGCTTGACTGCAGAACGCCACATACCGCGTTGCTCAGGAGTCAGCTGGATGATCTGGTTGCTTCCCGCCTCGACGATGCGCTGTTTGTCTGCCTGGTTCAGGGCTTCGGCCTGCTTGTTCACCTCTAGGGTCACCTCTGCCACGATCTTGTCCAGCTCGCGGCGCACGTCCTGCGGAAGGCCGTCCCAGAATTTGGTATTGGTCAGCAGGACGTAGTTGCCCATGGTCAGGTTGGCTTCTATCAGATACTTCTGTACTTCGTAATGACGTTGGCTGTAGATGTTCGACCAGGGGTTGTCCGAGGCGTTGACCACACCAGTCTGTAGACCCTGATAAATTTCGGCGAAGGCCATCTTGCGCGGTACAGCACGCAAGGCAATGTACTGCTCGTCCCAGATACGCGAGGGTTGCACACGGAACTTCAGGCCACGGGCATCCGCAGGCTTATGCAGCGGCTTGTTCGAGGTGAGCTGGCGCATACCGTTAGACCAGTAGGCCAGGCCTTTTAGCCCCTTGCTCTCCATCGACGAGAGCAGCGCCAGGGCCTTGTCGGTCTGCTGGAAACGCTCAGCTGCCGCCGCGTCATCGAACAGGAACATCAGGTCAAATACCTGCAGCTGCTTGGTGAACTTGTCCAGTTTGGCTGGCGCCGGGGCCAACAGTTGCACCTCGTTGAGTAATAGGGCTTCCAACTCCTTGCCATCGCCGTACAACGAGGAGTTCGGATAGACATCGACCTTGACCTTGCCGGGCAGGCGTTCTTCGGCGAGCTTCTTGAACAACAGAGCGCCTTGACCTTTCGGGGTGTGATCGGCGGCGACATGCGAGAACTTGATGTTGATCGGTGCGGCCGACTCAGGTTCGGCGGCCTGCAGCAGGCCGGCGAAAAGCACCGAACAGGCGCCGAGCATTACGCGGGATGTCAACTTTTTCATGGTATGTACCTCATTGTTTTTGTTGGTCGGTTAACGAAAGTACGGACACACAGCGGGCCTCAGCCGCTGTTGCGCAGCCCAGAAGCGATGCCATTGATGCTCAGGTGTACGCCAATACGCAGCTGGCGCAGTTGATCGGGATCGATGTCCGGTTCGCGGATTCGCCTCAACAATTCGATCTGTAACTGATTGAGAGGATTGAGATAGGCCAGGCGACGATCCAGCGACGTGCCCAGGCATGGCTCGGCTGTGGCCTGCGGTGCCTGCTGCTGTAGCCAAGCCAGCGCTGCGCAGGTGGCCGCATGTTCCGTCCAGATCATGCCGAACAGGCGCTGTGCAGGGTCCTGGTCGACCGCCAGCGCGACATAACGCGCAGCAATCGCCAGATCGACCTTGCCCAGCACCATGCGCAGGTTGGCCAGCAGGGTCTGGAAAAACGGCCACCGCTCGGCCATTGCCACCAGTCGATGGTCCCCTGCTGTGCCTTCGCGGCTACGGTATTGCGCAATGGCAGTGCCGAAGCCATACCAGCCCGGCAAAATAATCCGGCATTGCGACCAGCTGAACACCCAGGGAATCGCACGCAAATCCTCAATGCCGGTGCTGTCGCTACGTGCTGCCGGACGGCTGCCTATGTTGATGCGGCCAATTTCGCTGAAGGGTGTGACGCTACGGAAGAAAGTGGAAAAATCTTCGTCCTCATGTACCAGCGCCCGGTAGCATTGCAGCGCAGAACTGCTCAGTTCTTCTGCAACCGCACGAAACTCATCGAACGTGGCACCCTCGTTCGGCAGGTAGGAGGCCTCAAACGTGGCAGCGAGCAAAGCCTCCAGATGACGCACCCCAGCCTCGGGATCGGAGTACTTATTGCCGATGGTTTCGCCCTGCTCCGTCAAACGCAACTGACCGGCCACCGTACCGCTCGGCTGGGCCAGGATAGCCGCACGACTCGGGCCACCACCACGACATACCGAACCACCGCGACCATGGAAGAAGCGCACCCGGTAGCCCTGCGCGGCACAGACTTCACGCAAGGCCAGGCCGGCTTTGTGCAGTTCCCAGTTGGCGCTGATGAAGCCACCATCCTTGTTGCTGTCCGAGTAGCCGAGCATGATCTCGACCCAACCGTCGCGCCCGGCCAGCATCTCCCGCACCGGCGGCAAGGCCAACCAGTCACGCATAAGCGCCGGGGCGCGCTGCAGATCACCTATGGTCTCGAACAGCGGCACAATATTCAGGCTGCACCGCGTGCCCTGCATGAAGCCGGTCTCACGGACCAGCAGAAGGATCTCCAATAGATCAGAGACCGATTGGCTGTGCGAAACGATGTGGTTCTCCACCGCCTGCGCGCCGTATTCGCGCTGGATCTTGCGCGCCTTGACGAGCACCCCAAGCTCCCTCTGGCATAGATCCGACCACTGCTGATGGGGATCCAGAACCGGCCGTTGCGACGCCAACAAACCAGTCAACAGGGCGACCTTTTTCGCCTCCGGCAACGCCACGTAATCGATGCAAATACCAGCATGGGCAAGTATTTCGGCCACCACTTGTTCATGCACATCCGAGCACTGGCGCAGATCGAGACTAGCCAGATGGAAGCCAAAATGCTGCACGACCTGGATCAGCGTGGCGAGACGACCCTGCGCGGCAAAGGCCAGACCATGCGCCACCAGGGAGGAATGCAAGGCCTGCAGATCACCGAGCAACTGAGCGGGCGCCGCATAGGCGCGAGGGGACGACTCCGCACCCGCACTCTCCTCGCCCAAGCGTGACCGCGTCGCCTGCAAGCGCTCCTGAATGCCCAGCAACGCGCGCCGGTAAGGCTCATCCTGACGGTGCTCGGAGCATGGTGAAGCGTCTTCGGCCAACCCCAAGACTGCCGGGGTTACTGCGCTGCGAGCCAGGCATACCGGCAACTCCCGGACCAGGCAAGCAACCTGCTCCACGTAATGCTCCAGCGCCAGCTCGGCACCGCAGCGAATGGCGAATTCCAGGGTCTCGGCACTCACATTTGGATTGCCGTCGCGATCTCCACCCACCCAGGATCCGAGGCGAATCAAGGGCCGCTCGGCTGCCCCCAGATACTGCACGGCTCGTTGCTGGCAGGCAGGTACGGCGGCCAGTAGCGTGCGCGGGAAGTACGCCAGCACGTTGCGGATCTCATCGGCCACAGTGAGGCGGGTATTACGCAGCAGGCGAGTACGCCACAACACCTCCACACAACCGCGCAACTCATCCTCAAGTCGGCTGCGCTGCTCCTGGGTCAGGCGTTCGCGGCAACGGCGCTGAAGGAGATCGGCGATGCGGCGCTCGACATCGATCACGCTCTTGCGCTGCACTTCAGTGGGATGCGCAGTGAGCACCGGCATCACCTGCACATCCGCCAGGCGCGCGCTGATCGCTGCCGCTGACAGACCCGCAGCGTTCAGGCGCCGAGCCAGCTCGGCGAATAGCGGCGAACCGGTGGCATCAAGCATTTGCCGCTCACATTCGGCTTCATCTTGCGCGACGTCTTCGGCCAGGTTGCCGAGGTGGATGAAATAGGTGAAGGCGCGCAGCACAACAATCGCATCTTCAACCGACAGCGCAGCCAGCAAAGTCGTCAGTTCCGCCTGATCGGCCCGCAGGCCCTGGTCGTAGCCGCTGAGCGACAGACGACGGATCGATTCGATCAAGCTGAATAGCCGTTCGCCTTCACTCTCGCGGATAACCTCGCCGAGGATGCCGCCCAACTCACGCAAGAGGCTACGCGCCAAGTCTTGTGCGGCAACGGAGTCTGGCGCCGCTATTGCTTGCGGCGAAGCGGGCACACACTGAAGTGTTTCACTCATCATGCTTGTCTCCTGTCGCCCAGGGCTTGCCGGTAGATGGCAGCGAAGAGGCCGGCGAGCTGTGCACTCGCCTCCTCAAGTAAAGAACCGGCATGTTCGATGGCGTACTCCAGGGAAGCGGGTCGGGGCATGATCGAAAAACAGCCGTCGAAGCATTGCGCCAGTGCGGTTGAATCCTCGATGGCCCCGGACAACAGCGATACCGGGACGCCCTGCTCACGGGCCAGCGCAGCGATATGCCCAGGGCCCTTGCCAAATAGGGTCTGTCGATCGGAGCACCCTTCGCCGGTGATCACCCAGTCGTAATCCCCCAGGCTACTTTCCAGTGCCAGGGTCGCCGCGATGAAGGCTGCACCGGACTGCAGTTCGGCACCGATCAAGCCGAGGGCGAAGCCCAAACCACCTGCCGCTCCAGCCCCGGATCGTGCGCTGAAACTGTTGCTCATGGCCGCCTCGCACTGCCCGGCAAATCGCGCAAGCACCCGATCCGCCTGCTGCAGATCAGTGAAGCCTTTTTGCTCACCGAAGACGAAGCTGGAACCCAACGGCCCACACAGCGGACTGTCCACATCGGTCAAAGCGATCAATCGCAGCCCCTCGAGCCAGTCACTATCGCTGCGCCGTTCGAGCCTGGTGATTTGCGCCAGGTTGGCGAAGACCGGGGCCACAGAGACGCCCTGCGCGTCGCGAAAATCCAGGGCCAATTCGGCCAGTAAACCGGCACCGCCATCCATGGTCGAGGTCCCTCCCAGGCCGACCACCAGGGTGCGCTCTCCCCGCTCATACAATTCGCGCAACGCTTCGCCGAGACCGCGTGTAGTGCGCAGCTCTGGCGCCAACCTGGCCTGGGGCAAGCCAACGATGGCGGCCGAATCGAGAATCACGAAGCGGCCAATCGAACTGTCGCGACAGAGCGCATAAGGCACCCGACAACCATCGCCGTTGGCATCGGTGGCTTCGAGCCACGCCCACTCGCCTGCCAGTGCGCTGGCCACTACCTCTGCGCTGCCTTCGCCACCATCGGCCATCGGTAACTGGGTGATGATGCAGTCCGGCAATGCCCGGGCAACACCACGCGCCATGCACTGGGCGGCCTCAATCGCACTCAGGCTGCCCTTGAACGAGTCGGGGGCAACCAGCACATGCGGCCGGCGAGGTGCGGGTTCGGGATGATTCATCGACATGCGCGGACTCCTCCTCAGGACACCACGTTGATGGGCTCGCCGGCAGCGAATGCCGTGAGGTTGGCGACAAGTGCTTCGACCAGGCGCTGCAGACTGCTGCGGCTGGCCCAGGCTATGTGCGGGGTGACGATCAGGTTGGGATGCAGCAGGTTCAACAGCGGCTGGGTGACCGCTGGTGGCTCAGCGCTCAGCACGTCCAATGCCGCGCCGCCCAGATGCCCGCTGCGCAGGGCCTTGAGCAATGCGGCCTCATCCACCAGCGGGCCACGGGCGGTATTGATCAGCATTGCGCCCGGCTTGATCCGCGCCAACTCGGCCGTACCGATCAGTCCGTGCGTCGCGGTGCTTAGCGGACAGTGCAGGCTGAGCACATCACTGCGTTCGAGTACTTCGTCGAACGGCAGATAACCACTGCGTATCTGGCTGCGACCACGATGCTCGGCGAACAGCACACGCATCCCTACGGCGGTCGCCAAGCGCGCGACCGCCTCGCCGATCGCGCCCTTGCCGACGATGCCGAGCAGCGCGCCCTGCACGTCCTGAATCGGCTGGGCATGCACACAGAACTGCGCCGATGTCGGCCATTTGCGCAGTGCTGCGTCGCGGTAGGCGAACAGTTGCCGGCGCAACGCGAAGATCGAGGCAAGCACCGCCTCGGCCACACTTTGCGCCGAGTACGCGGGGACGTTGGAGACGACAATGCCGAGGTCGCGACATGCCGCCAGATCGATGCAGTCGTAGCCGCTGGCCGCCACGCAGATGAAACGCAGACGCGGCAATTGCTGCAACGTTTCGCGATCCAGGCGCACCTTATTGCTAATGGCGATATCCGCGTCACGCAGGGCTACCAACACATCGGCCGGTGCGGTAACGGGTCGATCGTTCCAGCGACTGACCCACTCCGGCTGCGGCACACTCAAGGGCAGGCTGTCGCTATCGAGAAAGACAATATTCATCAGGCGAACTCTTTCAGTCGTGGGCTAGGCCGAGCAGGCTCAAACAGCCAGCTCGGATATCTCGATCAGGTTCAAATCGGGGTCGCGCAGGTAGATCGAACGAATCGGCCCGGTCGCCCCGGTGCGCAGCACCGGCCCTTCGATGATCGGCCAGCCCACCTGCTGCAGGTGCCGGATTACCTCATCCAGCGGTTGGCTGGCGATAAAGCAAAGATCCAGCGCCCCGGGTACCGGCAGGTGCGCCTTGGGCTCGAATTCGCGGCCGCGCACATGCAGGTTGATCTTCTGGTTACCGAAGCAGAATGCCAGGCGACCATTGCCGAAGGTTTCCAGGCGCATGCCGAGCACCTCGGTATAGAAGTGCGCGCATGCCTGCGGATCGCAGGTGGTCAGCACCAGATGGTCAAGATGGTCGATCATCAATTGGCTCCTTGGGTGATGCCGGCGGACACGGCAACCTGCTTGTCCAGCGTGGCGACATGTGCGGGTGTTGGGTGCAGATCCAGACGGCGTCCGGCCTTGAGCACCTGACTGGGCACTTCATGGCCGACCAACCCGGGCAGGCGGGCTGCGACGCCGAGCAGCTTCGACAGATCGACGCCGGTGTCGTAGCCCATCAGTTCGAGCATGTGCAGCAGGTCTTCGCTGCAGGCATTGCCGCTGGCTCCCGGTGCGTAGGGACAGCCACCCAGACCGCCGAGCGAGGCATCGAAACGGTCGATGCCGGCAGCGATCGCCGCCAGTACGTTGGCCTGTGCCATGCCACGGGTGTTGTGGAAGTGCAGGGTCAGCTGCAGCTGCGGAAAGCGCTGCCGCACCTGGTTACACAACAACTCGACCTGGCTGGGGTAAGCCATGCCCGTGGTGTCGCACAGGGTCACGCCGCGTACATTCAACTCGGCGAAGCGTTCGACCCAGCGCAGCACCTCGGCATTGGCAATATCGCCCTCCATCGGGCAGCCGAATACCGTGGACAGCGAGACGTTTACCGCCACCGGGCTCTGGCCGATGACCTGTACGACTTCACGCAGTTGCTCGAAGGAGCGCTCGCGCGTCATGCGCAAATTCGCCCGGTTATGACTCTCGCTGACCGACATGACCAGATTGGCCTCGTCGATGGCACAAGCCAGGGCACGTTCGGCCCCGCGCACGTTGGGCACCAGTACCGTGTATTCCACTGCCGGGTTGCGGTGGATGCCCTGCATCACTGCCTCTGCATCGCGCAGGGCCGGGATCGCCTTGGGCGAAGTGAACGAGGTGACCTCGATCTTGGCGTAACCGCAGTCGCTGAGTTCGTCGATCAGGGCGATTTTGTCCGCCGTCTCGATGAAAGTTGCCTCGTTCTGGAAACCGTCACGGGTGGCGACTTCCTGGAAGTACAGGCGTTGCGGATTGTGTTTCATCGCTTGGGTCTCCATCAGATAATCCCGCGGCTGCGCCAGTCGGCGCAGACGTCCGGGGCGATACCGAGTTCGCTCAATACTTCGTCGGTGTGCTGGCCCAGAGTTGGAGCCGGGCGGTGGATCTGTCCTGGCGTGCTGCCGAGCTTGGGCACGATGCCCGGCAGGCTGATCGGCGTGCCGTCCGGCAAGTGACTCGGCAGGAGCATGTCGCGGGCCTGGTAATGGGGGTCGTTGGCTATATCGGCGGCGTCGTAGATCTTGCTCGCCGGAATGCGCGCCGCGTGCAGGGCGGCGAGTACCCCCTCAAGATCGCGCTCGGCGGTCCAACTCGAGATCGCTGCATCGATCAGCTCGACCTGCTGCACACGGCCATCGTTCTGCGCCAAGGCCGAGTCGTCGGCCAGATCCTGGCGGCCGATCATTTCCATCAGTCGCCGGTAGATGCTGTCGCCGTTGCCGGCGATCAACGCGTACTTGCCATCGCGGCAACGGTAGGCGTTGCTCGGCGCTATACCCGGCAAACTACTGCCAGCGGCCTGGCGTACGGCGCCGAAAGCCGAATATTCCGGCAGCAGGCTTTCCATCATGGCGAACACCGACTCGTAAAGAGCGACATCCACCTGCTGGCCCGCCCCGCCATTCTGGTCTCGATGGCGCAAAGCAAGCAGCACACCGATCACGCCGTGCAGCGCAGACAGCGAATCGCCAATGGATATGCCTACCCGCACCGGCGTGCGCCCCGGCTCGCCACTGAGGTGGCGCAGGCCACCCATGGACTCACCGATCACACCGAAACCGGGGCGGTCGCGATAGGGGCCGGTCTGGCCGTAGCCGGACACACGCAGCATCACCAGGCGCGGATTGAGAGCGTGCAGCGCATCCCAGCCCAGCCCCCACTTCTCCAGGGTGCCGGGGCGAAAATTCTCGATCAGCACATCGGCCTCGGCGACCAGGCGGCGCACCACCTCCTGCGCCTCAGGCTGGCGCAGATCGAGGGTCAGCGAACGCTTGTTGCGCGACTGGGCCGCCCACCAGACCGAGGTGCCCTCGTGCAGCAGGCGCCATTTGCGCAACGGATCGCCGCTTCCCGGCGCTTCGACCTTGATCACATCAGCGCCGAAGTCGGCGAGCATCTTGGCCGCGAACGGGCCGGCGATCAGTTGGCCAAGTTCAATGACCCGTATGCCATGCAGTGGCTTGTCCATTCCCATCACCCTTCTCATGCGTGTTGCGATGAGGTGATGGTCGGCCAGTCACGGAAGGATGAAAATGTCGGGATACTCCATGACCCTTTCCAAAACGGAAAGGGTCTGATCAGGTCTGCGCAGCATTGGCCTCACACAGGTACTGCCAGAGCTTGAGCGCTTCAGGCTGCAGGGCCTGCTCCGAGTTGACCCCGACCCACAGCGTACGACTGGCCCAAGGGTCAGTCAGTTGCACGGCGCGCAAGCCGGCACCGAGCAGCTCGGCACGCACGGCAATCTCCGGCAATATGCCGATGCCGAGCCCCGCCTCGATCATTCGGCAGATGCCGTCGAAGCTGCTGACCTGAATGCGTAGGCGCAGGATTTTCTCGGCGCTGACCGCCGCGTCGGTCAGGCGCCGCAGCAGCGAGCTGCCGGAGGCCAGACCAACGTAGTCGAACTCCAGGGTATCGATGAAGGCCACCCGCTCGACGTCGGCCAAGGGATGCCCCGGCGGCACCAGCAGAATCAGGCGATCCTGGCGGTATGGCCGCTTCTCCAGGGTCGGCGCGGGTACATTGTCGGCGAATACGCCGATATCGGCCTTGCCACTCTCGACTGCCTCGATGATCTGCTCGCTGAGTTTTTCCTCCATGCCGATGCGCACCTGCGGATGTTCGGCGAGGAAACGCGCCAGATCCCTGGGCAGGAACTGCACCACGGCCGAGGTGTTGGCCCAGACCCGCACATGACCGCGCACGCCCACGGCAAAGTCACTGATATCCGCCGCCATGCGGTTTACCCCGTCGAGGATGCCGCGCGCATGCTCGATCAGGCCATGGCCGGCCGAGGTCAGCTCAAGCCCGCGTGGCAAGCGGACAAACAGCGCGCAATCGGCGATCCGCTCCAGCTCGGCAATGCGCTTGCTGACCGCCGACAGAGTGAGATGGGCGTGCTCGGCCGCGCGGGTCAGACTGCCTGACTCGGCGGCCAGGAGAAAGATACGCAGGGACTGAAGATCGAAATGCAGCGGGTTGATGACCATCGCTCGTGACTCACAGCATGCCGTTGAACATGGCAACTACCTTGACCGCGCGCCGCGCCAAATGCACGAAAAAATCCGCCCTGCACGCAGGGCGGATTTGCATCCGCACACCAACGATCAGCGCCGGTTGGCTGCCTGCGCCGCCTCTATCAGCTCGGCGCCGATTTCCGTCTCGAACTTCTTCCACACCGGCTTCATCGCCTCACGCCACGCGGTGCGCTGATCGGGAGTCAGTTCGATGATCTCGGTGGTGCCGGCGGCCGCGATGGTTTGCTTGGCGCTCTGGTTCAATGCGTCGGCCTGCTTGTTCACCTCGACGGTGACCTCGGCCATGATTGCCTGCAGCTCATTGCGCACGTCCGCCGGCAGGCCGTTCCAGAACTTGGTGTTGGTGATCACCATGTAGTCGATCAGACCGTGGTCGGAGGCGGTCATGTACTTCTGCACCTCATGCACCTTCTGGCTCTGGTAGTTCGACCAGGTGTTCTCGGTGCCGTTGACCACGCCGGTCTGCAGGCCCTGGTAGACCTCGGCGAAGCTCATCTTGCGCGGGTTGGCGCGCACCGCCTTGAACTGCTCCTCCAGCACGGCGGAGGCTTGCACGCGGAACTTCAGGCCGCGCGCATCGCTCGGCTCGCGCAGCGGCTTGTTAGCCGACATCTGTTTGGTGCCGTTATGCCAATAGGCCAGTCCGGTGATGTTCTTGGCTTCCATGGATTTCAACAGCCCCCTGCCCTGCGGGCTGCTCTGGAAGCGGTCAGCGGCGGCCAGGTCGTCGAACAGGAACGGCAGGTCGAAGATCTGGATCGGCTTGGCGTACTGCTCGAACTTGGCCAGCGACGGCGCCAGCAACTGCACGTCACCGAGCAACAAGGCTTCCATCTCCTTGCCGTCGCCGAACAGCGAGGAGTTCGGGTAGACCTCGACCCTGACCTTGCCCGGCAGGCGCTCTTCAGCGAGCTGCTTGAACAGCAGCGCACCCTGCCCCTTGGGCGTGTTGTCCGCGACTACATGGGCGAACTTGATGATGATCGGATCGGCAGCCTGAACCAGGCCGGCGAGCGACAGGGACATGGCGCAGACGAGCGCCTTGGCGGTGAGCTTGAGCATGCTGTTACCTCGTTTTATTGTTGTTGGGTTTCTGAAATTTCTGACCGTCCCTGGCCGGGTTGCTAATACCTCCAAATGCCTGATCGAGCCGCGCCGGCCTGCAGGGCGGACGTAGGGCGGACTCAGGAGCGAAGCGAACAGTCCGCCGCAGAGCGCAGCGAACAGTCCGCCACTACACCGATTCCGGCGTACTGCCTGCGGCGAGCACGCCCTACGTCCGATTCAACCCGGCCCTGTCCAGCAGGCGCCGGGCACGCCCGAGCACCGGGGCATCGACCATCTGCCCGTCGACCACGAACACGCCATCGCCGCCGGCACCGGCATCCATCACCCGGCGCGCCCAAGCCAGTTCCTCGGCGATTGGCATCAGCGCCTGGTGGACGATGGCGACCTGGCTGGGGTGGATGCACAGCAAACCGCCGAAGCCCATGTCGCGGGCGTCCTGGGTCGCGTGGTTGAGGCCGGGCTGGTCCTGGATCGCCGGAAATACGCTGTCCAGCGGCGGTGCCAGATTGGCGGTACGCGAATGCAACAGGATCGCGTAGCGCGCCTGGTCGAGAATGCGCTCGGCCGCCGCGCTACCACTGGCCAGCCCCAGGTCCAGGCCGAGATCGAGGCCACCGAAGGACAGACGCTCGACACCTGCAGCGCCGGCAATCGCCGGCAATGCCAGGAGGCCCTGGGCGCTTTCGATGATCGGCCACACCGGTTTGTCGCTGGCGGCGGCCAGGGCGATCTGTTCGGCGCTTTCCACCTTGGGCAGCAGCACGCCGATAACCCCGGCATGGCGCTGGCACAGGGCGATGTCCGCCGCCTGGCCGGCATGCCCGGGTGCGTTGATGCGCACCAGCAGGCGCGCCTGCGGATTGGCCGCGAGGAAGACATCGAGATTGGCCCGGGCCTGCTCTTTCAGGCTCTCCTGCACGGCATCTTCCAGGTCGACGATGACCGCGTCGGCGCCGCTGGCCAGAGCCTTGGCGATGCGCTCGGGACGCGTCGCCGGGACAAATAGGGCGCTGCGGATAATCTGTTGGTTCATGGGTATATCCTTGTCTCGGATCGTAGGAGCGGGCCATGCCCGCGATCGGGGTTTCGCGGGCATGGGACTCGGCGTCGCCCCCGCTCCTACAAAAGCATCAGACCGCGCCGCCTTCGCGCAGCCTCTGAATATCGCTGGCGGCGTAACCCAGCTCGGCGAGCAGGCTGTCGGTGTGCTGCCCCAGCGCCGGCACCGGGTCCATGCGCGGGGTGAAGGCAGCGTTGCGCCCCGGCGGCAGCAGCGCCGGCAGCGGGCCGGCCGGGCTGCCGACCTCGGTCCAACACTCGCGCGCCTTGAGTTGCGGATGCGCCCACACGCCGGCCATATCGTTGACGTGGGCGTTGGCGATATGCGCGCCGTCGAGACGGGCGATCACGTCATCGGCACTCAGCTGGGCGAAGGTTTCGACGATGATCGCGCGCAGCTCATCGCGGTTGGCCGAACGCTTGAAGTTCGCCGAAAAGCGCTCGTCGCCGGCAAGTTCGGGTTGCAGCAGCACCTTGTCGCAGAACAGCTGCCATTCGCGTTCGTTCTGCAAACCGAGCATCACCGTGCTGCCATCACCTACGGGGAACGGCCCGTAGGGATAAATGGTGGCGTGGGCGGCACCGGCGCGCGGCGGCGGTGCCGCGCCCGCGTAGGCGTAATACAACGGGTAGCCCATCCACTCGACCAGGCTTTCCAGCATCGACACATCGACGCGGCTGCCCTCGCCGGTCTTGCCGCGCAGCATCAGCGCCGAGAGCACGCCGGTGTAGGCGTACATGCCGGCGGCAATATCGGCGATCGAGCAGCCGGCCTTGGCCATCTGCTCCTCGCCCGCACCGCCGGTGACCGAGAGGAAACCGCCTTCGCTCTGGATCAGCAGGTCGTAGGCTTTCTTCTGCTCGTAGGGACCGCCCTCGCCGTAACCGGAGATATCGCAGACGATCAGCCGCGGGAAACGTTCGTGCAGCGCATCGAAGGACAGGCCCATGCGTGCTGCGGCGCCAGGTGCGAGGTTCTGCACCAGCACATCGGCCTGGGCCAACAGCTCGTCCAGCACCAGGCTCGCTGCGCCCTGCTTGAGGTCGAGGGTCAGGCTTTCCTTGGAGCGGTTGGTCCAGACGAAGTGCGAGGCCAGGCCGCCGACCCGCTCATCGTAGCCGCGGGCGAAATCGCCGCTGCCGGGGCGCTCGACCTTGATCACCCGGGCGCCGAGGTCGGCCAGCTGGCGGGTGCAGAACGGCGCGGCGATGGCATGCTCGAGGCTGACCACGGTGATGCCGTCGAGCGGGCGTGGGCGTTGTTCGGTTGCGTTCATGGTTGTCATATCAGTGTCCCGGTAGTCGTGGGCTCGTATTCAAATAAGCCGATACACATCGACCGCGTCGTGCAGGCACCAGACCCGCTCGATCAACACGCTCGCCTCGTCGGCACTGGCAGCACCGGAAAATGCGAGCAGGCGGCGGAATTTGTCTTCCAGCTCATTGCGCGACAGGCCGTTGCCCGGATCGCCTTTCGGCTCGTCAATCGCACCGATGAGGCGGCGGCCATCGACCGTGAGCACCTCGACCCGGCCGAGCCAGCGCTGCGGATAGGCGCCATCCACCTCGGCGTCCAGCTGCATCTCGACCTTGTCGCGGAAGACGGCGACACGCGCATCGCTCAGCGCGTGCTGGTGGAATTCGGTGAGGCCGGCCTTGCCGTAGATGGCGATCAGGCCGAGCACCGTACCCATGGAGAACTTCGCCTGGTGCACGCTCTGCGGCACGCTGACCCGGCCCAGTACGTCGATGGCGCCCTGGTGCACGCGGGCGGTGACCTGCTTGATCTCGTCGTACTTGAGGTCTTCGCGCCACATCAATGCGAGCAAGGCATCGGCGGCCGGATGGGTGTGACGGCAGGAAGCGTGGAACTTGAACGAGGTTTCCGTCAGCGCCCAACGGCTGCCGAGGCGGTCGACCAGGCATGCTGGATCGGCGTCGCTGGACATGCCGGCGGCCATGCCCTGCTCGCCTTCGAGAATATTCTGCGCACCGGTCAGGCCGTCGGCGGTCAGGTAGGCGGCAAGCAGGCCATCGGCGGCAGCCTTGGCGGTGTGCAGCTGCTTGGAGTCGGCGGCGTCACGGAGGAACTCCCACAAACCGGCGGCCTGGGTGCCGGCACTGCCAAGCAGGTTGATGAATTGCTCCTGGTTGAAACCGAGCAGCTTGCCCACCGCCACGGCGGCGGCCAGGGTGCCGACAGTCGCGGTGGTATGGAAGATGCGGTAGTGCGAGCGGCCGAGGAATTCACCGATGCGGATACCTGCCTCGTAACCGGCGACCGACGCCAGGATCAGTTCGCGGCCGGATTTGCCGAGGTCTTGCGCCGCCGCCAATGCCGCGGGGAAGACCACCGTGGCCGGGTGCAATACCGAGCTATTGTGCAGGTCGTCCTGCTCGACCAGATGCGAGCTGGCGGCGTTGACCAGCGCGGCAAAATAGGCCGAGCTACGTTCGCCGCTGACCAGAACCTGGCAGCGCCCCGCGGATGGCCCCATGCGCCGAGCGTAGCGCTCGAACAGGGGAATCGGATGCTGATTCCGACTGGCCAGGGCCGAACCTAGCCAGTCGAGGAACAGTTCTTCGGTGCGCTCGATCACCGCTGCAGGCAAGTCGTCGTAACGCAGCGTGGCGAGAAATTCGGCGAGGGCGTGGGTGTTGTTGCTCATAACCGACTCCCAGGAGTCTGCTTATGAGCTAGCGAGCTAAGGTCAGGCAAGGCGTAATCGGGCGAAGAAGCGGAGTTTACGTGTTGTAAATGAGCATTCTGAGCCCGATTACAACGCAGCATGGCCGACGCGCAGCAGATCATAAGTAGGCTCCTCAGAAACTGCGCGGCAGCTCGAGCAGATGCTCGGCCACGTAGGACAGGATCAGGTTGGTGGAGATAGGCGCGACCTGGTACAAGCGCGTCTCGCGGAACTTGCGCTCGACGTCGTATTCGCAGGCGAAGCCGAAGCCGCCGTGGGTCTGCAGGCAGGCGTTGGCCGCCTCCCAGGAGGCCTTGGCCGCGAGGTACTTGGCCATGTTGGCGCTGGCCCCGGCGTTGAGCCCGGCGTCGTATTCGGCGCAGGCGCGCCAGCGCATCAGTTCGGCCGCCTCGAGCTCGATATGCGCCTCGGCTATGGGGAACTGCACGCCCTGGTTCTGCCCGATCGGCCGGCCAAACACCACACGGTCGCGGGCGTAGCTGCTGGCTTTCTCGATGAACCAGCGGCCGTCGCCGATGCACTCGGCGGCGATCAGCGTGCGCTCGGCATTCAGCCCGTCGAGGATGTAGCGGAAGCCCTTGCCCTCCTCGCCGATCAGGTTCTCGGCGGGGATTTCCAGATTGTCGAAAAACAGCTCGTTGGTCTCGTGGTTGACCATGTTGGCGATCGGCTGCACGGTCAGGCCGTTGCCGATGGCTTCACGCAGGTCGACCAGAAAGATCGACATGCCGTCGGATTTCTTCTTCACCTCGGCCAGCGGCGTGGTGCGTGCCAGCAGGATCATCAGGTCCGAGTGCTGGATGCGCGAGATCCACACTTTCTGCCCGTTGATCACGTACTTATCGCCCTGTTTCACCGCGGTGGTCTTGATCTTGGTGGTGTCGGTACCGGTAGTCGGCTCGGTCACGGCCATCGATTGCAGACGCAATTCGCCGGCGGCGATCTTCGGCAGGTAGTAGCGCTTCTGTTCTTCGCTGCCATGCCGCAGCAGGGTGAACATGTTGTACATCTGCCCGTGCACGGTGCCGGAGTTGCCGCCGCAACGGTTGACTTCCTCGAGGATCACCGAGGCCTCGGCCAGGCCCAGGCCCGAACCGCCATACTCGGCGGGAATCAGCGCCGCCAGCCAGCCTGCCTTGGTCAGCGCGTCGACGAAGGCTTCCGGGAAGCTCTTGTCCTCATCGACCTTGCGCCAGTAGGCGGCGTCGAATTCGCCACAGAGGGCGCGCACGCCTTCGCGAATGGCATTCAGCTCTTCATTGGTGTTGGGGTTCATCTGTCGGCTCTCAAAGCTATGTAGGAGCGGATCATGTCCGCGAAACTGCCCATCGCGGGCATGGGACTCGGCGTCCCCCCCGCTCCTACGGGGATCAATCGAATTCAACCTCGGCGCGCTGCGCCAGGCCGGCCTGGTTGCCGGCCCACAGCTCGGCCTGACCGGCCGCGGCGATGCGTCCGCCCACCTCGAACGGCTGCGGCGCGACCAGCGGGCGTAAGCCGCGGTAGGCGAAGCGGCGCAGACGTGCCGCGGGATTGGCGCGGCAGAAGGCGCGCAGACTCAGGGTGGCGATCAGCGGGCCGTGCACCACCAGGCCGGCGTAGCCCTCGGTCTCGGTGACGTAGGGCCAGTCGTAGTGGATGCGGTGGCCGTTGAAGGTCACGGCGGAATAGCGGAACAGCAGGGTCGAGCTGGGCGTCACTGCCTCGCGCCAATCGCCGGCGATCAGTGGCTCGCCGCTGCTGGTCTTCGGTGGGCTGGGCTCGCGGTAGACAATGTCCTGCTCCTCGCGGATCGCCAATTGGCCGTCCTGCAGGTAGTCGTGCTGCACGGTGACGAACAGCAACGCACCGGTACGACCATGCTTCTCTTCGATGTGGGTGATGGTCGAGACGCGGCTGGCCTCGGCACCGACACGCAATGGCACGAAGAACTCGATACGCCCGCCGGCCCACATGCGGTTGCGGTTGTCCGCCGGCGGCAGGAAGCCGCCGCGCGCCGGGTGGCCGTCTTCGCCCAGGCCACTCTCGGCCAGCGGCTCCTGGAAGAACGCCCAGTGCCACAGCGGTGGCAGGGCCTCGCCATGGGCCGGCGTGGCTTCGCCGAGGGTGGCGGCGATGCGTTTGACCAGGTTGCGGCTCAGTTGGTCGTGAGCCTCTTCGGTGCGGCCGATCCAGGCAGAAAAAGCAGAGTCACTCATGGGCAATGTTCCAGCTCCGTTCTTGGGTGCTGAGAGCATGCAAGCTGGCCGGCGTTCTGAGAATTTGCATTTATGTAACACCGCGTTCGATTATGCTGAACGCCGTGCAGTCACCAACCGGACTGTGGGAGGGGCTTTAGCCGCGACGGCGTTGTGCATAACAGTCTTGTGCGGCCCTGAAAGGCTCGCGGCTAAAGCCCCTCCCACAAGCACATCCACGGCTTTGCCACCATGCCATATAAGGAACGCCATGCACTTCGATCTGCCCGACCTGCGCCTGTTCATCCATATCGCCGAGTCGCCGAGCCTGACCCAGGGCGCGCGTCGCGCCTTCCTCTCGCCGGCGGCGGCCAGCGCGCGGATCAAGGCGCTGGAAGGCCAGCTCGGTTCGCGCCTGCTCTATCGCGACAGCCGCGGCGTCGAGTTGACCCCGGCCGGCCGGCGCCTGTTGCAGCATGCGCGGCTGATCATGCGCCAGGTGGAGTACCTGAAAAGCGAGTTCACGGAATACGGTGCCGACGCGGCCGGGCATATCCGCATCTTCGCCAACACCACGGCGGTCACCGAATTTCTCCCCGAGGTGCTGGCTGGTTTTCTGGCAGCGCGTCCTGGCGTCACCGTCGACCTGCAGGAGCGGCTGAGCCGTGACATCGTCCGTGGCGTACTGGATGGCGGCGCCGATCTCGGCATCATCGCCGGTCCGGTGGAAGTACGCGGCCTGCAGGTGCTGCACTTCAGCACCGACCGCCTGGTCCTGGCCGTGCCCATTGGCCACCCGCTGGTCGGGCAACAACGGGTCAACCTGCAAGAGACCTTGCAGTACCAGCATATCGGCCTGCATGAAGGCAGCACCCTGCTGAGTTTTTTGCGCGAACAGGTGGAAAGACTTGGCGCGAGTTTGTCGCTGAGGATTCAGGTATCCAGCTTCGAGGCCATCTGCCGGATGATCGAAGCCGGCGTCGGCATCGGCGTGATTCCCGAGTCCGCCGCACGCCGCCACAGCCGCACCATGAAGTTGGCGATCATCGAGCTGGATGAGCCCTGGGCAGTGCGCGAACGCAGCATTCTGGTGCGCGACCTGGAAGCCCTGCCGGGTAGCGTGCGGGCCTTGATCGCGGCCCTGCGCACCGACCTCGCCGAGCAAACTGCCGACGAAAAAAAGGCGACCTAACGAGAGGTCGCCTACCCAATCATTCCGAAACGGAATGGAGAAACGCTTGCATCCAAATCACGCAGGATTCAGACGGCTGCAGTCTCCCTCAGCGCCCTGCCCCCAGGCTATTGCACCAAGGTCGTAGGCCCGTCGCGGGCCTCACTTGTAGGAGCGGGCCATGCCCGCGAACAGCTGCGCCGGTGTAAAGGGCTCGCGGGCATGGCCCGCTCCTACGCGAAGATAGTCGTTTATTCCTTACCCAAGCCGTGCTGGCGCAGCTTGTTGGCGATGGTGGTGTGCGACACGCCGAGGCGCTTGCCCAGTTGCCGGCTGCTCGGGTGCTCGTGGTACAGGCGCTCCAGCACCGCCTTCTCGAAGCGGCCGAGGATGTCGTCCAGGCCGCCCTCCAGCGAGAACTCGCCGAGCGGCTGCGGTGCGCCGTAGTCCGGCAGGCGGATATGCTCGAGCTTGACCGTACCGCCCTCGCACAGCGACACCGCCTGGAACAGCACGTTTTCCAGCTGGCGCACATTGCCCGGCCAATGGTAGTGGCCGAGTTTGTCCAGCACCTGCGGCGCCAGCCTGGGCAACGGGCAGCCGATCTGCCGGCTGGCCGAATCGAGGAAGTGCTCGACCAGCGGCGCCAGCCCGTCCAGGCATTCGCGCAGTGGCGGGATATGCAGGCTGAGCACGTTGAGGCGATGGTAGAGGTCCTGGCGGAACTCGCCCTTGGCGCACAGTTCGGACAGGTCGACCTGGGTGGCGCAGATCACCCGCACGTCCAGGTAGACCTCCTCGTCGCTGCCGACCCGGCGGAAGCAGCCGTCCTGCAGGAAGCGCAGCAGCTTGG
>RCUR01000218.1_pt1 | contig 19810 bp, 18 predicted proteins | sample 2166151 | NCBI WGS metagenome assembly RCUR01 (sample SAMN09932785, study PRJNA488358) | compost metagenome | isolation source: compost soil in an enriched community | place: Germany: Experimental Botanical Garden
GGCCAAAGTCACAGGCGAGGGTACTGACGCTGATGGTCGTCGGCAGCGAGGCTTCGATATGCGCCGTCAATCGTGCGATCAGTTCGTTGCCCTGAGCCATCATCGCCGCAACCATGAAGGGCGATTGCAGTTGCCGGCCGTCGATCAGCAGCGCGCGGGCCACGGCATCTGCCAACGCCGGGGAAAAACGGTTGCGCAGCAGTTGCAACATCAGGTCGCTATGGCCTAACGCGGCGCCGGCGGTGGTCAACGGCGGATCGACGATCACCATGCTGTCGGCATCCACCCGGCACTGTGGTTCCCATTGCTGGAGCAGGGGCGCCATCCACCAGGAGGTGGTAACGCGGTGGCCCTTGAGCAGGTTCGCAGCCTGCAGCACGAATACCCCAGAGCATGACGCGGCGACGTCACCCCCGGCCTGCACATGCGCGCGCAATGCCGGCAGCAGGCGGACAATATCCGGCTGTTGCAAGCGTTGTTCGACCAGCAAAGCGTCCGCCACGCCGATGCCGGGGATGATCCAGCAGGAGCGGTCATCAGGCGTGATCGCCAAGGGCTGAACTGCCACCTGCATCCCTTGGCCAAGCGTCACACAAGCCGTATTCACCCCGCAGACTTGCCAGCGAGGCACGGCACCGCCCAGTCGCGGGGCGAGCACGGCTGCCGTCGAAAGGATATCCAGGGTCAGCGCGACACTGGAGGCAAAGGCGCCAGGAAGGACCAGAATGGTGAAATCATTCATTGGCCGATTATGCACGAAAGATGTCGAATCGGTCGCTGGTTGCAGCGCACCCCGGCTGGCTCAATGACGCCTTCATTTCATCGAGCGCTAACCTGTATGCCAAACATCCTGATCAAGGTGCCTCAAGGTGCTTTTACCAGCGAACAACGGGCACTGCTGTGCGAAGAGGTGACGCAAGTGGCCATTGCGGTCGAGCAAATTGGCAACGACCCACGTCAACGTAGCCTGTGCTGGACGCTTATCGACGAAGTGGCGTCTGGCGGCTGGACATGCGGCGGGGTGGATATCAGCGCTCAGGCCATTCCGTGCATCGTGCAGGTCAAGGTCCCCGGCGGTGTGCTGGACGAGGCCATGCGAGGCGAGTATGTGCAACGCTTGCATCAAGCGGTCAGCCGGTCGCGAGCCGTGAACGACCCACGCATCATCATGACGTCGATCATCCTCGATGAGGTCAACGACGGCTTCTGGGGCGCCAACGGCGCGATCTGGCAGTTGGCCGATTTCATTCAGGCGGCGGGGTACCGTCATCTGCAAGGTTAGCGGAGCAGCCGTGCAGTGGCTTGCGGGGCAGGTTCCGCGCAGCCGCTGTCACGGGCATTGCGGCCAATGATCCGCGATTTCATACCACGAGGCCTTGGAGAGGACCTGAACATGCTTTTGTTTATCAGCGGTGAATGTTGTATCCAGGGTGCCCAGGGCAATCGAAACCCAGCCAGCGTATTGGCCTTGGTTTCTTGACCAGAACAGGGACGAACCGCACAGGCTGCAAAACTGGCGCAAGACTGACTCAGAGGACTGGAACGACTTGATATGTTCGGCCCCATGAGTGAGCTTCAGCTCACCCCGCAACACGCTGCCATAGCTGGCGAACGCGACCCCATGGCTTTTGCGGCACTGGCTGCAATGGCAGTGGGAAAGCGCTTTGGGCCGTGAAGCGATCTGGTATTTGACGGCGCCGCAAAGGCAGCTGCCCAGGAAAGGGGTATTCATAGTGGGAAAACGCTTCAGCCATAACTTGAAATTCACCCAACTAATTTACTCGACTTCTTGCAGTCAGCAAACTAACAATTAAACCCTGCAAACTTGTAACTTGCTTTGCCGCAATGCGTTACAAAGCCACCGGTATTAATCGGTGACCCCGTCGAAATAAAAACCATCAAACTTGTTATTCACATCTGCCATGCAGGTTTTTTTGCCAATATAGGGCTAACAACGCCCATATTTTTGAGGGCGACGAGTGAAACAAGGGCGCACGCTGGCACTGGGTTTTTTGCTGACAATTCTGACGGGCTGCACAACGACGCCCCCCAAGGATCAAAACAACCTCTGCAATATCTACCGCGAGTATCCCGACTGGTACGAAGACTCGATCGAGATGCAGGAAAGTTATGGGACACCTGTACATGTCGCGATGGCGATCATGAAGCAGGAGAGCAGTTTTGTGGCCGATGCATTGCCGCCTCGTGACTATTTGCTCTGGGTCATCCCTTGGGGGCGAGTCAGCTCCGCGTACGGTTATGCACAGGCCCAGGACCCGGTGTGGGGTGAGTACAAGGACGCGACTGATAATGGTGGTTCGCGCGATAACTTTGACGACGCGATCATGTTCATTGGCTGGTACACCACCGGCACCCGCAGCCAACTCGGGATTTCCCAGTGGGATGCCTACAACCAGTACCTGGCTTACCACGAAGGGCGGGGGGGGTATAGCCGGGGCAGTTATCGCAGCAAGCCTTGGCTGATGCAGGTGGCGCGCAAGGTGGAGCAGCAGTCGAAGAATTACAACGCGCAACTCAAGCAGTGCCAGCAGGAGTTGGAAGACGATCGCGGCTGGTTTTAGCGGATCGTCCTAGCGGCGCTCGCAAAGGAGAGTGCACTGCCAGCAAATACATCAAGACTTGCTGGCAAATGCCTTGCGAGTGGGGGGTGCTCAGTAGTGGCTGCGCAAAGAGGTCAAGATTACTTGGCGGCCTTGAGGTTCACATAAGCCTGATTGAAGTCGACAGCCCAGCTGTCGAGCAAGGCTTTGGTGTCATCCACGCTCATTTTTTGCTTTTTGTTTTCCAGTGGCACGCCGGTTCCCTTGCGCACGACCTTGGCGACGACCTGATTGGTCTTGCCATCGATGAAGACCGCTTCGGTGGCAATGGTGGTTTCCTGGTCACGGATGCCGGTCGCGGTGCTGACGCCGGCAACGATCAGGGCAATCGGGATCACTTCATAGGGCTTGAGCGTTTCGGTCTTGCTGCTGACCGCAGTGATGACCGGGCGCATGACGATGGTGTTTGGCCCAGGCGCCATCGTCAGCGTCATCGACTTGCCAAGCTGTTGCTTGAGCGTCTGGTCGTAATATTGAGTGATGCTCAGCAAGGTATTTGCCGAAATGACCTCTGTCGGTTTGGGCGCGGGGAAGATCACGCTCGGTTCGATATACAGGCTGGTGTATTTTTTCACATCAATGTTGGGATCGACCCAGCGCAATACCGGTTCGCCGGAAACCGCTTCAACTTCCGCGAGTTGGCTGTAGTCGTTGAGAAAACCGGAGTACTCTTCAGGCTGGGTCAATTTGCTCGAACAGCCCGTGGTGGCGAGCGTCAGCAGCAGCAGCGAACCGGTTAACAGTGTTGAATTCATGTTTAAAGTCCTTAGTGATGCAAGGTTGCATCCGGGCGTTCAGCAGAATGGGGCGCGCAACAATCAATTATCAGCAAGATTTTTGAGGCGAACGTAAACAAACCAACCTGAGTCGCGACGCGCATAAAGCTTTTGGGAGGTGGGCGTCGGCGAGCTTGGCGAATCAACAACGTGCCGCACATCTCACGGTTGTTTGAGTTGTCTTCCAGTGAAGATTTCAACTGTTGACCGGTGAAAAATAGCGGGGCTTTCAAACACAGCGTTTGCTGACTGTTGCATCTTGCATGGGGTCATTTAACGCAAAGAGCGGCCCATGATGGCCGCTCGATAGTGGATACTTTAAAACAGCATGTAGGCCGACGCGGTCGTCTGGTTCAAGTCCAGGCCGCCCACTTCCAATACTTCGTACTCGGCGCGAATACCGATGTTACGAAATACATCCATCTCGACGCCGGCACCGTAGGTCAAGTCAACACCGGTATCGTCGTCTTCGACGTTACCGTCAGAGTCCCAGGCATGTGCACCGACACTGCCAAATACGCGAATGCGGTCGCCGACCGGGAAACCGAGATGGGCAGCCGCTTGTACTGAGCGGCCATCAAACTTCAGATTGTTATCTTCAAGTTCACCCAGGTCGACGTAAGCCCCTTCGAACGCCAGGTAGCTATTCAAACGATAACCGGCAAATACCTTGTAGCTGTTGTCATCGCCACCCAGAGAGCTGTCGTCGGCTTCAATGCTGGTAACGCCAGCACCAAAATACAGACCTTTGTCATCGCCAGCGGCCAGTGCCTGAAAGGACAGCAGTGAGAACAACGAGGCGATTGCTAGGTTTCTGAGTTGCATGTTCAGTGGGTTCCTTGTGCGGGGATAACCTGGAAGACAAAGATCGTGCCGTGACACGTCGTTTCGGTGCCCGATCATTGGCCGGGATTGCGATTGATCAAAGTCATTAATTGGTATTTTTGCCGTCGGAACCCTGAAAACCGGGGGCTGCGGCGGCTGTGAAGCGAGTCCGCCCCTGGAAACAAGACGACATACTTGCGTGCCGCCCGCCCGTCCATCCGGGGATTTGGCGCTATCGTCATCAATGCTCGCCTGATAAAATTGCGAGTTACCTTCCCACGGCCAACTGCATCGCCCACCCCCACCTGAGCACTACGATCCGCCGCAAAGACTGAACTTATCCGAATGGAGAATTAACCATGAGCTACTCTTTTACGTTGAAAAATGGCGCGATTGCCATTTTCGACCCAGAGCACTCACTGCTATCCATCACGACGCCGCTCGGAGAGGTTCAAGACACCACCCTGGGCAGAGCTGAGTCACGTCTTTTAGCGTTGCTGCTGGCAGAACCTGGCGTTACCAAAAACCGCGACGAAATTATCGAACATGCGTGGAATGACCGAGTGGTCGCCTCGGGCAGTTTGAACCAGGCCATCTTTTCCCTGAGAAACAGCCTTAACGACGGCCGTGATCATGAGATTGTAATGACCGTGCCGCGGCGGGGTTATCAATTCAATCAAAACCATATCATTGACCTGCAAGCCGAATTGGCGACGCCGCCGGAGAGTCAACAACCCACGCCTACGGATGATGTAGAAATCAGTGCCCCGGTTGCGCCGGACGATATCGACGTCCCTGCCAACCCGGCAGTGCCTTCGCAAAAAAAACCGGGTTTTATTATCAATAAACTTTTTATCGGTTATGCCATGACCGTTGCTTTGTGCGTGGCGACGCTGATGCACTTGGGTTTGCCATTCAAAAAGACGGACGTCAAAGTCGTCCATACGAAACTGCATGACCTGACCTTGAATACGGTCGGCAACAGCCTCGACGAAGCCCGGGCACTTAATGAAAGGCTAAGCCAACAACTTGATAAGTTAGCGGCCAATTTGCAGGGGCAAGTCTGGATTAGCCAGTCCAAGACTAATTACACACTTGCTTGCATCCGGGCGGATCAAAGCACCCGCAATTACCAATTCAACAGCCAAGCCAAAGAGTTGCCCGCGATGATTCAACAGTGCCTGGAGGCCGCTCTATGAGCCTGCTGAAAAAGCCAGCGACTCAATGGATAATGTTAGGCCTGATCAATGTCGCCTGTATTGCCGCATTGATCGGTTCGCCGCTGTATTTCAAACAGAATGTGGGCTATCACACCAACAGCCATCAATGGTTGGATGACCAGAGTCAACTGGATTCCGAAGAGTTCCTCACGATCGGTGCAGACCGGGTCACGCTGTCGGCCATCGAGAGCATGAATGGAAAACTGCGCAATGCCACCGTGTCTGCCGACGTTGTGCGTTCAAACCAGAACAATACGGAAATCAAAATTGCCAGCACCAAGCTGAGTCAGGACAGAGAGCTCTTTGCCATCGACAAAATGCCTGACCTGTTTTTCAGGCGTCAGTACATTGCGCAGGAAGGCTCGACACTGAATTACAGTTTCCTGCCGACTTCTGACGAAAACACGGTCTGCTTCTACATCCATGAGTTCGAGCGCCTGCGCTGCATGAACCACTGACACCCGCCAGCGGCCGGTCCGCTTGAGGCGAACCGGCCGCATGCCATGTCAGGCGGTGATGACGTTCAGTGCAACGTCGATATTGCCGCGAGTCGCCTTCGAGTAGGGGCAGATCTGGTCTGCGGTGTGCGCCAGTGTGGTTGCCACGTCATGTGCCACGCCCGGCAGGCGAACTGTCAACCGCGCCTGGAGGAAGTAGGCCGGGCCGGTCTGGCCCAGGTCGACTTCGATCTCGACAGCCAGGCCGGCTGGCAACACCACATTCATATCCTGGGCCACCAGCCCGACGGCGGCGGTATAGCAAGCCGACCAGGCGCCGGCGAACAACTGCTCGGCGGTCGGGTGCGGTTGGGTGGCGGCGAACACGTGGACAGGCTTGGTGCTGCCCGGGGACGACAGGTGGATGTCGAGGCTGCCGTTATGGCCACGTCCAGTATTGCCTGTGCTGCTGGCGGTGGTGTGGGTTTTGCCGGTAGCCAGGACTTTTTCGATCTTGCTCATGGGTGATTCCTCAGGGTTTTTTTAGATGCAGTTTGTCTGTGCGATTTTATCGCGTGCGATGTATATGTCGTTTTCAGCGGTCGAAAGCCAAGGGCGATCAGGCCGTCTGGACGTTCAGTGCTACATCGATGTTGCCGCGTACGGCTTTGGAGTAGGGGCAGATGTGGTCCGCGGCATGGGCGATGGCGCTCGCGACTTCTTGATCAAGCCCAGGCAGGCGCACATTGAAACGCGCTTGGAGAAAGTAGGCATTGCCGGTTTGACCCAGATCGACTTCGATCCCGACACTGGCATCGGCTGGTAGGGTGACATTGCGCTCTTTGGCCGCCAGACCCACTGCAGCGATGTAGCAGGCCGACCAGGCGCCGGCGAACAATTGCTCGGCGGTCGGGTGCGGTTGGGTGGCGGCGAATACGTGCGCCGGTTGTGCGCTACCGGGTGTCGACAGCTGGATATCGAGGCTGCCGTTATGGCCGCGCGGCGTGTTGCCTGCGCCGCTGAAGGTGGTGTGGGTTTTGCCGGTAACCAGGACTTTTTCGATCTTGCTCATGGGGGTGTTTCCTCAAGGTTTGACTGTATTCTATTATGTGCGATGTTATCGCGTGCGATTTAATTGCATAAAAAATCCAGACTTCACAGGTTTGCCGAGATCCAGTTGTTGCCGTTGTGGCTCTGGGGCACAAGGTTGAAGCTGTTGAACATCGCGGTGGCGGAGTCGACATTCAGCACTTCATCAAACGTTCTCATTGCCAGGTCTCTCGGTTGTTCTGATGGATTGTCATTCTTATCGCAAAAGATTTAATCGCATGCGATTTAGTAGATAGTCCTCCACAACCCCGATGCTGTCAACAGCTTAAGTAGTACCTCAGCGACGAATGGTGTGGGCGAGCCGTAGTTGCCGCAAGGCTGCATCGAGGGCCAAAGGACCTTCAGTGGTCTGAAATCCTACGTCCGCTATGGTCGTGCACGACTCCGAGCCGATCGCAGCCTCACGGCAGCTCCTACAGGGACGCCGAACAAGACAGTTGCTGCTACAACGGGACCCGTTACCGGTTAGAGCAGCGCATAGCGCTGCTCGGTGGATTGATTCCCAGTGTTACGGCATTTGCGCCCAGTGAAAAACCACGGATTTGGTTCCACTGTTATTGACCGCGACGGTCTGGCGTTTCTCTTCGCCGTTGGCGCTGCTGACGACCGTGTACTGGTCTGCCGGCAGTTTGACGTAGAGGTAAGGCCCCACGTCATCCAGGTTCAGGATCGATTGGCCATTGGCTTTCTGGATGGCTACGTCGACGCCTGGGAGGTACTCGTCTTGCGGCCCGGTAGCGAAGGTCATGCGCAGGTTGTAGTCACCCTGCATTTGCTTCATGGCCGTGGATTCGTCCAGGCCGATACCACCGGAAACATAGCTGATACCGTTCTGTTGCTGGGGTTGGATTTGCACAGCCGACATGTCGACCGGCTCGGCGGCCTGGGATACCAGGGGCGACAGGCCCACCAGCATTGCCAGGACAGCCCCGCTCAGGGCTGATGAGGGGATACGCATCATGATAACGACTCCTCGGGTTGCTCCGGAACCCAGGTATTGCCCGCCACTGCCTGCGGGCGCACAAATGAAGCGTTACATGAATTTTGATACCCCCAGGCGCACAGGGTTCCCCCTTTTTGGCCTGGAGTCGGCGCCGCCTGACTCGGCTGAGCCGACGGGCCGCAAGGGAGGGGTTACAGGCTCAGGCGCATTGACAGGTCGACGGCCTTGACGTCCTTGGTCATCGCGCCGATGGAAATGTAGTCCACGCCGGTGTCGGCAATGGTGCGCAGGGTGGTTTCGTTGACCCCACCGCTGGCTTCGAGCTTGGCCCGGCCGCCGTTCAGGCGCACGGCTTCGCGCATGTCGTCCAGGCTCAGTTCATCGAGCATGATGATGTCGGCACCGCCTTCGAGTGCTTCCTTGAGCTCATCCAGGCTTTCCACTTCGATCTCTACCGGCTTGCCCGGGGCAATGCGGTGCGCAGCGTCGATGGCCTGGGGAATACCTCCGCAGGCGGCGATATGGTTTTCCTTGATCAGGAAGGCGTCGTACAGGCCGATGCGGTGGTTGTGGCAACCGCCGCAGGTCACCGCATACTTTTGCGCCAGGCGCAGGCCGGGCAGGGTCTTGCGGGTGTCGAGCAGCTTGACCTGCGTACCGGCGACCAGGTCGGCCAGAAACCGCGCACGCGTAGCCACGCCGGAGAGCATCTGCAGGAAGTTCAGGGCGCTGCGCTCGCCCGTGAGCAGCGAACGCGCCGGCCCTTCGAGGTGGAACAGTACCTGGTTGGCCGTGGCCGGTTCGCCGTCGCTGACCTGCCAGTGCACGGCAACGCGCGGGTCGAGTTGGCGAAACACGCTGTCGACCCAGGCCGTACCGCTGACCACACAGTCGTCGCGGGTAATGATGGTGGCCTTGGCCAGGCGTTCGGCCGGAATGAGTTGTGCGGTGATATCGCCGCTGCCGACGTCTTCCAGTAACGCACGGCGCACGTTGGCTTCGATTTCGGCAGTCAGGTCGGCGAGGCGTAGATTCGGCATGGCAGGCTCCAGGACAAGTGGCGCGATTATAGGGCAGCGCATCGGCGTGGGCGACCCTTGCGGCGGCAAACGCGCCCGTATGCGCCTTTGGTCAGATCGATTGAGCTTTTTGCGGCTTTTCCGGTCTATCCAGTTGGCCCCCGCACCGGTGAGCAACGCTCGCCTGTCGGTTTGGGTCGGAACCTGTCGGGAGACGGTGATGTACGACGACGCAAAAGCGCTGCCCTTGAAGGGGGCTACTGGTTCGCTAGCCAACATTTCAGCACGTTTACCGGTGGCCTTGTTGCAAGTGCATGAGCGCGCAACGGTACATCTGCGTCAGGGCTTGCAACGATTGTTCGACAACGCCGCCGACACCTTGTTCGAAATGGCCAGCCAGGCCAGCAGCGAAACCGACCGGTTGTATCTCCAGCACGCAACGAACGATCTACGCCATGAGCGCAAGCGTATCGAGCGGGCATTCGTGGCCTGTTTCAACACGGTGTTCGCCAGCATCGACCAGGCTAGCCCCGACGCCTGGCGCAAGGATCGGCTCAGCCTGGTCGGCAATGCCGAGCTGGAGCGCACCGTGGTCGTCGATACCCTGGTCGCCAAGGTGCTGGCCCGTGACGGCCTGGCCCTGGCACATCTTGACCGGCGTTTCGAGGCGCTGCTCGGGAAACCCGTGGGCGATCACGACAACCCCTTGGGGCCGGCACTGTTGTGCGAGTGCTTGCTGCGCGCGGCGCGCAGCCAGCGGCTGGACCTCCAGGTCAAGGCGCTGCTCCTTTCGCTGTTCGAGGCTGCAGTGCTCGATGACATCGGCACGCTCTATGCGCAGGCCAACCAGTTGCTGGGCAAGCTAGGCGTGCTGCCGGAGCTCAGGGCGCAGCCCAATCGTCGTGCTGCCGATCAGGCCGCAGGCGCTGGCCGGTGCAGCGGGAATACGCCCTCGGCGCCGGCGGGCGGTGACCACGATGCATCTGTGCAGGCGGTATTTGCCTCGCTGCAGGGCCTGTTGCCGGCCGTGCCTGGTGGCCCGCCTCCCGGTCAACGGGGGCCGTTGCTTTGCCGGCATGACCTGATGCGCCTGCTCACTCATTTGCAGCATTGCTTGCCCTTGGCTGGCGCGGCCCAGGCCTTCGATGTGAGGTTCGAGCTCGAACGCCTGCTGGCGCGCCTGAACATGCGCAGCGGCGTGGTGTATTGCATCGGCCCGAACGAAGAAGATGTGATTCGCGTGGTCTCGTTGCTGTTTGCCGAGATTGCCGCTGATGAGAACCTGGCCGACTACCCCAGGCGCTTGATCGTGCGCCTGCAGGTCCCGCTGCTCAAGGTGGCGCTGCTGGACAAGCGCCTGTTCAGCCAAAGCACCCATTCGGCGCGACGCCTGCTCGATGAAATGGCCAACGCGGCCGTGGGTATCAGCGAAGGCGAGGAGAACGCGCCCGACAGCCTGGGCATGCGTATCGAGCACATTGTGCAGCGCCTCAGCGATGAGTTTGTCGATGATGTGGCAATCTTCTCCGAACTGTTGGCCGACTTTTTGTTGTTTGCCCTGGACGAACGCCGCCGCAGCGAACTGCTGGAGCAGCGCACGCTTGAGGCTGAGCAAGGACGGGCGAATGCCGAGCTGGCCATGCAGCGGGTCGAAGAGGTACTGAACCGAACATTGCGTGCGCGGATTCTGCCGCGGCGGGTCATCGCGTTTATCGAGACGGCCTGGAGCCGGGTGTTATTGCTCGACTGGCTCCAGCATGGGGAACACTCCGCGCAATGGCAGTCGGGCCTGCGTACCCTCGACGAACTGGTCTGGAGCGTCGAGCCCCACGCCGATGCCGAGTCACGCCTGCGCCTGTTCGAGGTGGTACCGGGCTTGTTGAAGTCGCTGCGAGAGGGCCTGGTGCGTTCGGCATTCGATCCCTTTGCCACCCGTGATTTTTTCAACCACCTGGAGGCGCTGCATGTGCAGGCCCTCGAAACACCTTTGGCGGACCTGGACGATGTGCTGCAACTGGCGGTTGTCGATGAAATTTTCCTGGGCGAAAGGCCACAAGCAGTACCTGGCGTTGATGAGCCGCTGCTGGTAGACGACGCGGCATGGGCACAGGTGGCCGCGTTGCATCAGGGCGTCTGGCTGTACCTTGAGCAAAGCCAGGGGCAATGCCTGCGGTGCAAGGTGTCAGCCATACCCGAGGCTGACGGGCAGTTCGTCTTCGTCAATCGCACCGGGTTCAAGGTGCTGGAGAAATCCGCTGCGCAACTGGCACTGCTCTTTCAGCAAGGGCGGGCCCGTGTGCTCGACCGGGCACCGTTGTTCGAACGGGCGCTGAACGCGATGGTGCGGCGCTTGCGTGAGCGGCCGTAACAACAAATCCATCTATAGGCTGCCCACTGGGCGAGCATCGCGGCATACTGGACCTGTCGTTTGACCATGCAAGGAACCTGTATGCAGTTGGACCCCGCAAGCGGCTGGTGCGAAGGCGCGCGCCATTGCCCCTCTCCGAACTTCAATGAACGCCCGGCGGGCGAGATCTCATTGCTGGTGATTCACAACATCAGCCTGCCACCGGCGCAATTTGCCACCGGCAAGGTCCAGGCGTTTTTCCAGAACCGCCTGGACATCACCGAGCACCCCTATTTCGAGGGCATTGCCCAGCTTCGGGTGTCTGCGCATTTCCTCATCGAACGTGACGGTACGCTGACCCAGTTTGTCTCTTGTCTTGAGCGGGCGTGGCACGCGGGCGTGTCGCGGTTCGCCGGGCGCGAAGGGTGCAATGATTTCTCCTTGGGCATCGAGCTCGAGGGCACCGACGATCTACCCTTCACCGATGCGCAGTATCAGGCCTTGAGCGCCCTGACACGGCAATTGCAGGCCGCTTACCCCGCCATCACGCTGGAGCGCATTTGCGGCCACAGCGATATCGCCCCGGGCCGCAAGACCGACCCCGGGCCGGCATTCGACTGGGCACGCTACCGTGCCGGGCTGCAGGACAAGGAGCAAGCACAATGAGTTTTCTGGTGTTGTTGCTGGTGCTGTGGGTCGAGAAGTTCTCGGCCCTGCGCCAGCGGATCCAGCACGATGGTTTCTTCCTGCAAGAGCTGGCCAGGCTTGAGCGCAACCGGAACATGGCCGGGCACCCCTGGTGGGTACTGGCGATCCTGGTGCTGCTGCCGGTCGCCGTGTTGGCGTTGCTGCTGATGGTACTGGCGCCGGTTGCTTATGGTTGGCTGGCGTTTCCGGTGCATTTGCTGGTGGTGATCTACAGCCTGGGGCGCGGCGATGTCAAAGCTGCCCAGGGGCCGTTTCGCGATGCCTGGCGCCGTGGCGACGAGCAGGCTGCCACGCATGTCGCCGAGCGTGACATGGGCCTTGTGGCCGACAACGCCGTGCAATTGCTCGAGCGGGTGCAGGGCTATCTGTTGTGGCAGGCATTCCAGAGCTTTTTCGCGGTGATTTTCTGGTATTTCCTGCTCGGGCCGGCGGCAGCCTTGTGTTACCGGCTATTGGCCCTGGTCGTCGAGCATGGGCACAACCGTGCGGTGGTAGAGCGCGCCGAACAGTTGCGGCATGCGTTCGACTGGGCGCCGGTACGCATGCTGACGGCCAGTTTCGCCCTGGTCGGCAATTTTGTCGCGGTGACCCGGGTCATGCTCCATGAGCTGCTCAACTGGCATATCAGTGCGGCTCGGCTGATCGAGAATGTCGGTCGGGTGGCCAGCGAGTTGCCACCTCCAGTCACCGGTGCCGAAGGCGTCGCCAGCCTGGATAACCTCTGGGAATTGCTGCTGCGCTCGGCTGTGCTCTGGTATGCCGGTATCGCCCTCTGGACGGTGCTCGTCTAGCACTGCGCCTGCCAGGATGGGGATTCGGCCAAAGTTCGGATCCTCGTCCGTTTAACCTTTAGTTACAAACCTTCCAACCGATATGGGGTATACAAGGGCAGCGCAAGCGGCATGGCCTTTTGCCATGTCGTGCGTATAACAATAAGATAAAAGAAGGGGACGACGAGTGAATAGCCTGTTGTATCCGGCCATCGCGCTGATGAATCGCCTGAGCTTCGGCATGAAGTTCAGCCTGATCAGTATCATGTTCTTGCTGCCCATGTCAGTGACCAACTTCTACCTGGTGCGCGATTCCTGGCGTGAATTCCAGGGTACCCGCACAGAGCTGCACAGCCTGGACCTGTTGAACAGCAGCATGACCTTGCGACGGGACGTGGAAACCCTGACCCACCTGATCGACATCAATATGGTGTTGGGGCAATCGGCCAAGGGCGGTGACCTGGAGGCGAGGATTGCTCGCCTTGAGCAGGGCATCGCCACGCGCATCCAGGGCCTGGCGGCTGTCAGCACGGACGAGGCACAGGTCCAGGTGTTCGATGCCAAGCGCGATGAAATGTTGGCAGCACTGAAACGTTCCCAGGGCGAAACCTCCCTGCAAAGTAAAAGCGCCCTGACCGACAAGGTACTGAGCCATGCACAGGTCATGAGCAAGATCATTGCCAGCCAGGCAGGCTTGAGCCAGGACAATGACAGCATCGTGCGCCAGCTCAGCGAGCTGATCACCAGCATCACGCCGCAAGTCACCCAGGCCATTGGTGACGGCCGGGCCATGGGCTCCTATTCCCTGGGCCAGGGTTTCCTCAATTCCGCGACCAGCAATCGCTTCGAAGAACTGCAGCAGAAGCTGGATAAGCTGCAGGTCGATTACGGCCTCAAGCTCGACGATGTACTGGGTGCAAGCCCCCAGGCCAAGGCTGCGCTGGCGCCACTCGCCGACGCCAGCCGCGCCTCGCTCAAGCAGGCCGCCGAGGTGTTTGAAAGCCAGGTGGTGATGGCCGATTCCCTCGATACACCCTGGCTGACCTTCTACGACCAGGTTGGCGGCCTGATGGACAAGACCTATCAATTGAATGAAGCCACCACCGGCTTTATCAACGAACAGCTGCAGGAACGGCTGATCGAGAACCGCCTGCACATGGTGCTGCTGGTGGTGGCACTGGCCGCGGTGTTCCTGGTGATCGTGTATTTGTACGGTGGCTTCTATGCCGCGACCCGTTCGACCCTCAGTGGCCTGGGCGCGGTCATGGACAAGGTCGCGGCCGGCGACATGACCGTCAGCTACAAGGCCCAGAGCCGTGACGAGCTGGGTGAGCTGGGCCAGGTGTTCAACAGTACCGTGCAGCGCATCCACGACTTGATCGAGCAAGTGGGGCGCACGGTGGTTGAAGTCGAGCGCCAGGCGAGCCAGGTGCATGCTGTCTCGGCCCAGAGCAACCAGGCCGTGTCCGGACAACGCAGCCAGATCGAACAGGTCGCCACGGCCATGAACCAGATGTCGGCCACGGCCCTGGAAGTGGCGCGCAGCGCGGCGGCAGCAGTGAACAGTGCGCAAAGCGTGAACCAGGAAACCGTCAGCGGGCGTGGTTTGGTGGAGTCCCAGCAAGGCAGCATCGTCAAGCTGGCCGGGGAGATCGATCAGTCGGTGGTCGTGATCAACCAATTGGCGACCGACAGCCAGGCCATCAGCCGCGTGCTGGAGGTGATCAAAAGCATCGCCGAGCAGACCAACCTGTTGGCCCTCAACGCGGCCATCGAGGCAGCCCGGGCCGGTGAGCAAGGCCGTGGCTTTGCCGTGGTCGCCGATGAAGTGCGCACCCTGGCCAAGCGCACCCAGCAATCGACCGAAGAGATCGAACAGATGATCTCGCGCCTGCAAGGTGGGGTCGGTGCAGCGGTCAAGGCCATGGGCAGCAGCCATCAAATGGCGGCGGGCACGGTCAGCCAGTCGCAGAAGGTTCAGCAGGCGTTGGAAAATATCCTGGGCGCGGTGGGTATGATCGTCGACCAGAACCAGCAGATCGCCGCTGCCGTGGAACAACAGACGGCAGTCGCCCACGATATTGACCAGAACATCGTCGAGATCAACCGTGCCGGCGAACGCACGGCAGAAGGTGCCAACCAGACCGAGGATGCCAGCCGGCAGTTGTCTTCGCAGGTGGTGGTGCTCAAGGAGTTGATCGGGGCGTTCCGGGTCTGACCTTGTTCAGGCCCAGCCAAACAATTCGCAGGCGTTGCGGCTGCTGGCCTCGGCCAGCTCGCCGACACTGATGCCCAGCAGTTCGGCGTGGGCCTGGGCAATCTGTGGCAGGTGCTCGGGGCTGTTGCGGGTACCGGGGAACATGGCCGGGGCCATGTCCGGCGAGTCGGTTTCCAGCACCAGGCTGCCCAATGGCAATGCCGGGATCACTTTGCGCAGGCGCAAGGCCTGCGGCCAGGTGGCGGCGCCGCCCAGGCCCAATTTGAAACCGAGCTTGATGTATTCGCGGGCTTCTTCGACGCTGCCGGCAAAGGCATGGATGATGCCGCCACGCTTGAGGCGAAAGCGCTTGAGGGCGGCGATCACCGGTGCATGGCTGCGGCGCACATGCAACAGCGCCGGTAAGTGGAAATCCGCGGCCAATTGCAATTGCGCTTCGAACAGGGCGTGTTGGCGTTCACGGTCCAGCGTCTCGATGTAATAGTCCAGGCCGAACTCACCCACGGCGCACAACTGCCGATGGCCCTTGAGGCGGGTCAGCCAGTCGCCCAGTTCGCTCAGGTCCTGCGGGTTGTGTTCGTCCAGGTAAACCGGGTGCAGGCCGAATGCGGCGTACAACTGCGGATCGCTCAGTACCAAATCCCATACGCGCTGCCAGTTGCCCTGGTACACCCCCAGCACGACCACGCGCTCGACACCCTGGGCCCTTGCATTGGCCAATACGGCGGGCCGATCGGCATCGAAATCCGGAAAGTCCAGGTGCGTGTGGGTGTCGATCAGCCTCATGCTCAGGCCTCGAAAATCCGCTGCTTGAAGGTCCTGGCGATGGCATGTACGCCAGGTGCGTAGTCTTGCTGTTCGATGGCGGCGAGGGCCAGGCGCAGCGCGGTTTCGGCGATCAGGCTGTGCTGCTGGGCCATGGCGTTGACCGGCAGGGGCAGGAAATCCAGCAGTTGGGTATCGCCGAAGGTGCCCAGGTGCAGCGCTCGGGAAGCTTGGGGCCGGCCTTGCAGTACATCGAATACGCCTTGCAGCAGCACATAGGACGTGGTCACCAGGGCATCGGGCAAATGGCCGAGGCGCTCGACCAGCTCATTCATCAGTTGCCGGCCGCAGTCACGGCTGAACGCCTCACCCTGCTGGATCAGGACGTCACCCTTGAAGTCCTGCAACGCCTGTTCGAAGCCAGCCGTACGCTCCTGGCTTACGCTCAGTTCGGGGCGCCCGCCGATCAGGGCGATATGCCGGGGCATGGGCACCAGCAAACTGCGCGTCAGCTGCAGGCTGGCATGGCGGTCGTCGCTGATCACCGAGCAGAAGCGGGCAGGGTCCATGGTCCGGTCGATACCAATCACCGGCAAGCCCTTGGCTTGCAATTCCGGGTAGGTGTCATCGCTGGCCGGCAGGCAACTGGCGACGAACAGGGCATCGCAGCGGCGCGCACGGAACAGCTGCTGCAGTTGCCGTTCGCTGTCGGGGTTGTCGTCGCTGCTGGCGATCAGCAGTTGATAGCCCTGGGCCCGGGCCCCTTGCTCGAGCTGTTTGGCGATGCGCGCGTAGCTGGGGTTTTCCAGGTCCGGCAGGATGAAACCCAGGGTGCGCGTATGCCGGCTGCGCAAGCCCGCCGCTTGCGGGTTGGGCGTAAAGCCGTGCTGCTCGACCACCGCCCGCACCCGCTCCACGGTGCTGTTGCTGATGCGCTGCTGTTCGGCCTTGCCATTGATGACATAGCTGGCAGTGGTAACCGACACACCGGCCAGGCGGGCGATATCGCTGAGTTTCAAGCGAAGATTCCTTTTGATGCGATGGGTTGATGCCGAAGCATTCTCGCTGATCTTTTAGACCCCGGGCAGCCGACCATTGTCGCAATGTAACGACGAAGTGGGGCTTCATAGTTGGCAGATTATCGAGTAACGTGTTTGCAATGATAGGTTAAACGATTCAGCAAGCGAATTTACTGCCCTTCGATACCGTTTATCGCTGCTGAATGACGCTGCATTTTTTGGTAGCAGCTGGCGAAGCCTGCGTCCGGCTCGGACCGCCGGATGCAAGCTTCGCCAGCTGATACGGAACGCGTTACTCCTATCCTGGATTATCCACAACAATACCTCAGCGCCGCTGACGCGCTGCAAAGGAGAGAGGCATGCTCGAGCTCACTGTAGAGCAGATATCCATGGGCCAGCAGGCGCAGGACAAAGCAGCCGCATTGCAGTTGCTGGCCGGCTACCTGGTCGCCGACGGGCTGGTTGCCGAGGGGTATCTGGCAGGCCTTCAAGCGCGGGAAGCGCAGGGCTCGACCTTTCTTGGCCAAGGTATTGCAATCCCCCATGGCACCCCGCAGACCCGCGACCTGGTGTTTACCACCGGTGTGCGCCTGATGCAGTTCCCCGAAGGCGTGGATTGGGGCGATGGCCAAGTGGTGTACCTGGCCATCGGTATTGCCGCCAAATCCGACGAACACCTGCGCTTGTTGCAACTGCTGACCCGGGCCTTGGGTGAAACCGACCTGGGCGAAGCCCTGCGCCAGGCCAGCTCCGCCGAAGCCTTGCTGAAACTGCTGCAGGGCGCGGCCCAGGAACTGGCCCTCGATGCCCGGATGATCGGCCTGGACGTGGTTGCCGATGACTTCGAAGAACTGGCCTGGCGTGGCGCGCGTTTGCTGCGTCAGGCCGAATGCGTCGGCAATGGCTTTGCCGCTGTGTTGCAGCAAGTCGAAGCGTTGCCGCTGGGTGATGGGTTGTGGTGGTTACACAGCGAGCAGGCGGTCAAGCGCCCGGGGTTGGCGTTTGTCACCCCGCACACCCCCTTGCGTTACCTCGGCCAACCACTCAATGGTCTGTTTTGCCTGGCCAGCCTGGGCGAGGCGCATCAGGCCTTGCTCGAACGCCTTTGCGCGCTGCTGATCGAGGGCCGTGGGCATGAGCTGTGCCGGGCCACCAACAGCCGTACGGTATTGGAGGTGCTGGGCGGTGAAGTGCCGGCCGACTGGCCGAGCGCCCGTATCGGCCTGGCCAACGCCCATGGTTTGCACGCCCGCCCGGCGAAAATCCTGGCGCAGTTGGCCAAGCAGTTCGACGGTGAAATTCGTCTGCGCATCAAAGACAGCGACAACAATGCGGTGTCGGCAAAGAGTTTGAGCAAACTGCTCGGGCTCGGTGCCCGTCGCGGCCAGGTCCTGGAATTTATCGTCGAGCCGAGTATCGCCGCCGATGCCTTGCCAGCATTGCTGGCCGCGGTGGAGGAGGGGCTGGGCGAAGAGGTCGAACCGCTGCCACCGCAGGTTGTTGCGATCGAAGAGGCTGTTGAACTTCTGCCACCTGTTCTGGCACCCATTGCCGGCGCCGTGGTGCAGGGCATCGCCGCCGCACCGGGCATTGCCTCGGGGCCGGCGCATATTCATGCCTTGCGCGAGATCGAATACCCGCTACGGGGCGAGTCGCCGACAGCCGAGCGTGAGCGTTTGCAGCAGGCGCTGGCCGATGTGCGCAACGATATCGACGGCTTGATCCAGCGCAGCAAGGCCAAGGCCATCGGCGAGATCTTCATTACGCATCTGGAAATGCTCGACGACCCGGAATTGAGCGATGAGGTCGATAACCGCCTCAAGCAGGGCGAAAGCGCGGCGGCGGCCTGGATGTCGGTGATCGAAGCGGCCGCGCGGCAGCAGGAATCTTTGCACGATGCCCTGCTGGCCGAGCGTGCGGCGGACTTGCGCGATATCGGCCGTCGGGTCCTGGCCCAACTGTGCGGCATTGCCACCCCCGAGGAGCCGCAAGAACCGTACATTTTGGTAATGGATGAAGTGGGGCCCTCGGACGTTGCGCGCCTGGACCCTGCCCGCGTGGCCGGCATTCTCACGGCGCGCGGTGGCGCGACCGCCCACAGTGCCATCGTCGCGCGTGCCTTGGGCATCCCGGCGGTGGTCGGCGCCGGTGCGTCGGTGTTGTTGCTGGCGTCGGGTTGCCCGCTGCTGCTCGACGGCCAGCGCGGGCGGCTGACCGTTGCGCCGGCCGATGAGGTATTGCGCACGGCCCTGGCCGAACGCGACCAGCGTGCCCAGCGCTTGCAGGCCGCAGCGGCGCGGCGGCTGGAACCGGCCGTGACCCGTGATGGTCACGCGGTGGAGGTGTGCGCCAATATCGGTGAAAGCGCCAGCATCGCCAACGTAGTCGACTTGGGTGCCGAAGGCATCGGCCTGCTGCGTACCGAGCTTATCTTCATGGCGCACCCGCAGGCACCCGATGAGGCCACCCAGGAGGCGGAGTACCGCCGTGTCCTCGATGGCCTGGCCGGGCGCCCGCTGGTGGTGCGCACCCTCGACGTTGGCGGCGACAAGCCCCTGCCTTACTGGCCGATCGCCAAGGAAGAAAACCCGTTCCTCGGTGTGCGCGGCGTACGCCTGACCTTGCAGCGCCCGCAGATCATGGAACCCCAACTGCGGGCGTTGCTGCGGGCCGCCGACAACCGGCCCCTGCGGATCATGTTCCCGATGGTGGGCGGCGTCGAAGAGTGGCGCCAGGCTCGAGACATGACCGAGCGCCTGCGCCAGGAAATCCCGGTGGCCGACCTGCAACTGGGGATCATGGTCGAAGTGCCCTCAGCCGCCTTGCTGGCGCCGGTGCTGGCCCGCGAAGTGGATTTTTTCAGCATCGGCACCAACGACCTGACCCAATACACCCTGGCCATCGACCGGGGCCACCCAACCCTTTCGGCCCAGGCCGACGGCCTGCACCCGGCGGTACTGCAGCTGATCGATATCACCGTGCGCGCGGCCCATGCCCATGGCAAATGGGTGGGCGTTTGCGGGGAACTGGCC
>RCUR01000220.1_pt1 | contig 19699 bp, 9 predicted proteins | sample 2166151 | NCBI WGS metagenome assembly RCUR01 (sample SAMN09932785, study PRJNA488358) | compost metagenome | isolation source: compost soil in an enriched community | place: Germany: Experimental Botanical Garden
GCGATGTTTTCGCCGATTTGCCGGCCACGGTAACCGGCATCCCTGGCCCGGTCCGCCGGCGTTTCGCCGTCAGGGTCGCGGTGGGCGAAATAGTTGCCATTGGCCATCGCCCGGCTGTGGCCCTGGGCTGCCGAGCCCAGGGCGCTGTTCCAGGCCAGGGGCCGGGCGGCGGCAAAACGTTGCCGGCCGCACAGGCGCGGTTTGGCCCGCGCGGCATTGACCTGGGCCAGCAGCGTCTTGCCTGCCGTACGCGAGTCTGCAGCGGCGCTGTCGAGCAAGGGCTTGGCCAGCACCACGCGCCACTCATCGCCATCGCGGTTGATGCCGATGTCGGCGTACTGGCTGTCGAGCAACGCCCCGCAGTAGCGCCGCTCAAGCATGGCAAAGGCGTCGTCGGCATCGTCGGCGCCGACCAGCAGCATCGTGCGCACCGCTACTGCCTGATAGCCCGATTCCCTGAGTGTCTCGCGCAGCCCACCGTCGTAATCGATGGGCAAGGCCAGTTTCGGTTTGAGCGACAGCGGCCGCAGGCCCTTGACCGAGCGATGCTCACAGCGGCCGGGGTCGGCGCGGTAGCCATTGATGGCCGCTACCAGTTGGCGCTCGCCACTGGCGTAGGCGGGGCAGGTGAGCATGGGAAGCAAGGGAACAAGGCACAGCGAGGCAATGCGGGAGGGGCGAACGGTCGGGCGCATCGGCGAACAGCTCTGGAGGGGGATCGGGATTGATTGCGTGCGGATGCACGTCAGGGCTGGTCTATGACTGTGGGGTTGAATCTAGGTTCACGGAGGGCCTGGGGAAATTTCACGTGGCTGTGTCTGCACCCTCGCAGACGCAGCCTGGCGGCAGCTGCTACGAAAGCGCTTCTCAGCCTTACCTCGTCCCGTAGCAGCTGCCGCCAGGCTGCGTCGCTTTTGCGCGGCGGTGCTGATGGAAGTGGAGGAGGGGATAAAACCTTAAAAAATGACTGCACAGGAGATTAACCTGATCCCGCGATCCTGTGTACCTAGCAGATCTATCAGCTTACCTGGCACCTCAATCGCGCGCTAAGTTCCCAACGAGCCACATTTCCCGTGGCTTGAACCTGGCAGGAGCGAACGATGGCAAATCACCCTGAGAACGCTGATGACTTTCTTTTACACCCACCTTTCGTGCTCAGGGCCAGAGAGGTGGAAGGCTATCATGGCGGGGTCGGTATCGCCGAGGTTGGCGAAGACCTGGCCATTGTGGTTTACCCCTGGCTGAATATGTTCGCTGGGCAGGTACTGTCACTCTACCTCAACGATGACCCTGAGCCCTTGCATATCCGGCCGATTCTCCAGGACGAGGAAAACCAGAATGTGCACCTGTCGATTGAACGAGAGTACCTGTTCGCGCGTACCCTCGAAATCCATTACGACGTCAGAGATATCAATCTTCAGCCTTCGCAACGCTATCGCCTGCTGATCAAGCTGGACCGCCCGGGTGGTGTCGACCCTGACCCGGAAACCGGCATCAGCGATGGCTTGCTTGCGCCGCAAGTGCCCAAGGACATCGAAGATTTCGGCGTCGGCCCGGAGCATCTGGAGGCCGGAGTCGAAGTGACTATCCCGCCTTTCGCCAACCGCAGTCCGATTCAGTGGATCACCCTGTACTGGGGCGGGGTTTCCGTGCGCCAGCAAGTGCAGGTCGCCGATCCCCTGGCACCGGTCATCATCCATGTGTCCGGGGAGACGATTCTGCAGGCGGGCAATAACGCGCAATTGCCGTTGTTCTATGACGTGCGCGATGAGGTCAACAATTGGTCCGGGCACTCACCCAATACTGTGATCAGGGTGGTGGTGCGCGAGGGCGACTTGCCCGAGCCATTGGTGTTGGATGCTGTCGAGGGCGAGCTGGATGTGGCGGCACTGGGCAATCGACCCGCCAGGGTCAAGGTCGAGACGCCCGCGCCTGATTTTTTGCCAGGCGACACCGTACGCCTGCACTGGGACGGTATCGATGCCGACGGCAAGCCTGTCGAGGTAATGCTCGAGCTGCCGGTGTCGAACGGTGCCGGGCTCGAGTTCGAGATCGCCAACGCCCGGGTCCGCGATATCGTCCACGGCCTGGCCAGGGTGTCCTATGAACTGTTGCGAGGCAACGAGCCACCGCGGCGTTCCTGGCAAACCACAGTACGGGTAATAGGCGAGATCTTTGAAGTCTATGGTGCGCGTTCGCAACGCGGCGCTTATTACTACGCCAATTTCAATCGCCTGGTCGCCCGTTCGCGCAGTGGTGGCACGGTGCATTGGCGATATGCCGGCGACAGCAGTGGCCATGAAGGCCAGAGCTTTATCGATACTGCACCCGAGCGCGTACTGCAGGTGACTTACAGCAGCCGCAAATCCGCTGGCCGCACAACCGTCCTGAACCTGCGAGCGGGCAACGTTGCAGGGGTGTTGTTGCGGGGCAGTCATGACAGCGGTTGCCTGGTCAAGGATGACGGCAGCCTGTTTGGCTGGAGCCAGAATAATGACGGGTTGCAGGCACCTGCCGATATCTCCGGTGTGCGCTTTGTGCTCGGTGGTGGTCGCGCCTATGCGGCGATTACCCGCACGGGCGGTGCCAGGGCCTGGGGGGTGGCAGATGCGGGCGGAGTGATACCCGGGTCGGTTGGCGCATTACTGGTCGATGTGCAAATGATCGCTGCCAGTGGCGCAGCGTTCGCCGCACTGCTGGGCAATGGTCGGGTGCAAGCCTGGGGTTCGGCCGAGGCCGGTGGAGCAATTCCACCCCATATCAATGCGAACCTGATCAATGTGCAACAGATTGTCGGCAGCAGCACGGCTTTTGCCGCACGAACGGCGCAAGGGCGTGTGTTCTGTTGGGGTGCCGGCATTGAGGAAGGTGAGATCGCAGGCGCCGAAGGCGCGCAACAGCTAGTCGCCAACAACCAGGCCTTTGCCGCGCTCAACGGTAACGGCAGCGTCCATGCCTGGGGCTCGGTCGAACATGGCGGTGAGGCTCCGGCTGGGTTGAACAACGTGCGGCTCCTGGCTTCCACCAGCCGGGCATTCGCGGCCTTGAGGGCAGACGGCAGCGTTGTCGCCTGGGGCGATCCAGCCTTTGGCGGAGCAATTTCGACCTCGACCCGTTCAAGCCTTTACTCGGCGGTGCACCTGCAAGGTTCCACCTCGGCCTTCGTGGTGTTGCGAGCAGATGGTTCGCTGGTGGCGTGGGGTATTGCCAATGAGGGCGGGACTGTCCCGGCAGGGCTTGGTCCCGTCGTCGCCGTATCGACGGGCTACGGTGGTTTTGCCGCACTGCAGGATGACCGGCGTGCCATTTCCTGGGGCGCCAACCCGCAAAACCCGGGTAGCGAAGAGGCCTTGGCTGTGTACAGCGCGGGCGGTGGCCTGGTGGCACTTCGAAGCGGCGGGCAGATACAGGGTTGGGGCGCTGCTGTCCCCGATCTTTCAACCTTGACCGGTCTCATCTCATATCAACTCGACCCAACCGTTGATGGCTTTGCAGCGGTTACCTCAACCCTGCTTCAGGAGCATGTTCATGAATAGGACTCAATATCCACTGGCAGCCCCCATCGTTCGCCAGGTGGCAATCATTGGTGATGTGGTGGTAGGTGCAACGGTTCGTGGTAGCTATCAGTATGTGAATGAGGACGAGAACCCGGAAGAAGGTTCTACGTACAGGTGGTACGTTGATGGTGAAGCATTGGATGTGACGACAATAGACCTGTATTTGTCCGAAAGTTATGCGAACAAGCAGCTGATTTTCGAAGTGACGGCCAGGGCCGCCTCAGGAGAAATGGCCGACCCCGCACAGTCAATGGCCTATTTGATTGAACACCATGTGCAAAACATCAGCGATGAGGAGAACCAGAACTCATTCCTCAAGCAACGCGGTAACTTCTCGTTCTACCAGAGCGAGCCCATGGATCGCATCTTTACTTCAACCTCCGGGGCATTTTCGTTGGTCGATGGTCGCAGTCAGAATGTGCATGTAGACGGTGCACGCGACTTCGGGGGAGAGTTGCCTGAGGAATTCAGACAGTTTCTGACCAATAATCCGGCGGTTCGCCTGTTCTCCACGGAAAAGGACTTTGGCGCATTGGTACGGGTGCAGGGAGACAACAATCGCTTGCTGTTGTGGGGCACCAACGTCGCCACGCTCCCACCGGACCTCGATCTGAGTAACATCAAGTCGGTGTACACTAATCGCTATGCCTTGGCCTGGATTTATAAGGACCGCACGGGAGGTCAGCACCGTATTGGTGCGGTCGGTCATGCCACTTTCGGCGGCGTCGTACCACTGGAGATTCAGTCGAAGCTGTTTTTTGACGAACCCCGGGCCATTTACGCCATTGAAGATGCCTTTGCCGTATTGACCGAGAGCGGCAAGGTTTATGCCTGGGGCAACCCGGCTACGGGCGGGGTTATTACCGGTGTCACCCAGCAATACCTGGACATCATGGAGGTCAATCGTATTATTTGTACCGCTGGGGCATTTTGTGCGATCGGCCCGTACCGTGGCGAAGATCCGCAGATCCAGCAAATTGCAACCTGGGGGCCGGCAAACAGTGGCGGCCATTTGAGCCCGCAGAACATCGAAGATCTTGTAATGCTCGATGGTGTGATCACCGTCGTTGCCTGCCGTAATGCATTTTGCGCGATCACCAAGCGCCTGCGCAGGTTGGTGACTTGGGGGCATCCCAGCTACGGCGGCGTGATGTCCGACGCTGCACGCGAATTGGCCGCCCGCGGCAGTATCGTACTCTGCAAAGCGTCTGCCTGGGCATTTTGTATGGTCAACAGCAGGGGGCAGGCAGAAGCGTGGGGATACGTGGGCTACGGCGGTAACACACCTGGCGGAAACGATGAAGGTTCGCAAGAAGCAGGGGAGGCGCTGAACCAAAGCGCAATCAAACCCAAGCTTCAAGCCCTGTTCCAGAGCTGGGGTATCGAAAGCCTTTATCAGGACCGGCGCGGCAATCGCAATCGTGGCTTGCGTGATATCGGTTGTGACTGCGCGTCAAGTAGCACGGCGTCACGGTTGATCTCCACAGAGGGCCATATCAGTGTTTTTTCCAATGATTCGGCGTTTTTTCTTCTGGCGCAGGATGATTATGGTCTGACGCACGAGGTGTTTACCTGGGGGTACGCCGCTTCCGGCGGAACCTTGCCGCAACCGGTTCGTCAAGTGTTGATGGCCAGCCTGTTGAATGCGGTGTACTGCACCAACAACTCCTTTGCGGTGATATCCACGCAAGGTGGCGTTGCCGGAGCGGTGACTTCCTGGGGCGCGACCTTGGCACAGAATGGCGCGGGTCAGGTACCCGATGAGTTGCAAGAACACACCCGTGAGCGGGTTGTAGAGCTGTATTCAATCAAGCAAATACCTGCCTACGACGTAACCTCGATCATTTACCACGGGGCAATCGCTGCTCGTCGCGACGATCACCTTTATGTTATTTGGGGGGCAGGTACCCGTATCGTCAACGAATTGCTCGACCCTAAAGAGGACGACGATTCCCGGCACTCTTCGACACACAACTGGCCGGGACCGCAGGCCAACCCGGAGCGTCGGCCTGGCTACCAACCCAAAGCACGGCCAATCGCGAGCAATGTCGCGATCATCGGCCGGCCGGTGGTCGGCGGCAGTGTCCGCGGCAGTTATCGCTTCACCCACAATTCCCATCCTGAATCAGGTTCTACCTACCGTTGGATGGTCGACAACGAACAGGTGGGCACCTCCCTGGACTTGAAGTTACTCAACGCCTACGCCAACCGCAGCCTGGAGTTCTCGGTGACACCGCGTGCGGAAAACGGCGAGGTCGGTTTCGAGACCTTTTCCGCCCCCGTGTACATGGAAACCGGGTTTCAGGGGATAAGCGACGAAGAAAACAGCAACAGCTACCTGGCACAGGAGGGTAATTTTTCCTTTCATGTCCCTGAACCGCGAGACCGGCTTTTTGCTTCCACCGGCGGCGCCTTCGCCCTGATCGACGGTGCAACCCAGAGTATCTATGTCGAAGGGCAGAATGACTGGGGGGCAAATGTGCCCGAGCCGATCAAGAACTTTCTGGTCAACAATCCTGGCGTGGTGCTGTATTCAACCGAGCGCGACTTTGGTGTGTTGGCCAATATCCAGGGCACCCCGGCCAATCAGTTACTGGTGTGGGGGAACAACATGCCGGCAGTGTTGCCGACCTTGCGCAATATTGACTCGGTGTACAGTAATCGCAGTGCCTTCGCATTCATTTACCGTAACCCCACCGGAGCAGATGATCGGATCGGTGCGGTGGGACGGCCCAACGACCCGAGTGCGACGGTGCCCGTAGCAGTGCTGCATGAGTTGCTGCACGATGCCCCCGCGGCGATTTACGCCACCGAGGATGCCTTTGCCGTGCGTACGGTAAGCGGTAAGGTCCATGCCTGGGGCAATCCTCGACACGGTGGCGAAATCCCACCCCATGTCAGGGCGATACTCGACGGCATGATTGTCGAGCGGATAATTGCCTCGGCCTTTGTCTTCTGTGCCATTGGCAGCAACGGTGAGCTGGCGACCTGGGGCCCGGCCGCCGAAGGCGGTGATATCCCCGCGGACAAACTGCTGCAAATTATCAGCGATGGTGGGGCACAGACGGTCGTTGCGGCAACTGCGGCATTCTGCGCCATCACTCGCAACAGCCAGAAGGCGGTGAGTTGGGGCGCGAATGACCAGGGTGGAACCATGTCGCCTTCTGCGCTTCAACTGGCAGCAGGCGGGGATATCCGGATCTGCAAGGCCAACCGCTGGGCCTTCACGATGATCAACGGCCGCGGCCAGGCCGAGGCCTGGGGAGCGCAACTCTATGGCGGTGCGTCCTTGACCCGCGAGGTCAAGGACCAGATCGAGACGCTGTTTGCCACCTTTGCGGTAGATCAAAACGGAAAGACCATCATCGTTCCTGGTGCCTTGAACCTGTACCAGAATGATGTGAGCTTCTTCCTCTTGAGCCGTCACCCCGATGGGCGCACCCAGGCCGCTATCGTCTGGGGTTTCCGCACCCATGGAGGAGAGTTAACCCCGGCGCAACATCAGGTGCTGATGGCCAGCCTGATCCGTGATGTGTATTGCACCAATGGTGCATTCGGCGTAGTGCATCAGCAGGGCTCCGTCGAGGGGGCGGTGACGGTATGGGGCGCGACCCTGGCCATGGAAGATGCGGGGGAAATTCCGCCTGAACTTGCCCAGTATCTGAGCAGCAACGTGACCGAATTGTATTCGATCAAGCGTTATCCGTTTGTACAGCAGCCGCCACCGCCCATTCGGCCGCCGCATATCGACCCTTCATTTGCAGCCAGGCGTGATGATGGTACCTATGTGTTGTGGGGGGGCAACGTTCATGATCAGTTCTATGACCCGGCCAACCCTGCACATTGGGGAAAGGTGAATTTCAAGACGCTGTCACCCAAGGCATGATGAAAAAAAACGCGGCCAGTGGCCGCGTTTTTTCGTTTACCGTCCTGTGCTAGAACAACTTCAACACGTTCAGGTAAAACCGCGGTTCCTTGCCATTGTCGTTTTCCAGCTCTTCGGCGCTGACCGACCGCGTCAGCGGGAAGGCCAGTTCGGGTGAGATGAACAGGTCCTTGGCCAGTTGTATGTGGGCGCCGAAGCCGGCCGAGGCCAGGCTTTCGGAGCTGGCGTAGCGGGGCTTTTCATTCCACACCTTGCCGATGTCCCAGTAGCCGTAGTATTGCACCGGTACCACTTGGTCCTTGACCTGGTGCTCGCGGTTGTATTGCAGTTCGACCTTGCCGGCCACGCCGCTGTCGCCAGTGATTTCCGATGGGTCGTAGCCGCGGCCGAACTGGCTGCCGCCGACGCCGAACTGCTCGGGTGTGAGCAGGCGCTGGCCGAAAGCAGTCTGGCCGGTCACCGCCAGGTACAGGTTCAGGCCGGCGGTGATGGCGCTCAGGTCCTGGATGCGTTGGGCATCGAGTTGCAGCTTGGTGAAGTCGGTTTCGCCACCTTCGCGGGACGGGTTGATCCGTTGTTCGGAGCTTGCACCCAGCACATTCAGGCCCTTGCTGACTTCGCCCTTGAGCAGGTTACGGCCGCCGTGTTTGTCGGTGAAGTCCCAGCTGGCACCCAGGCGCAGGGCACGGATGCGGTCTTCGCTGGAAGGAGGCAGGCCCGGGTCGTTGAAGTATTCGGATTCGCCGTTGAACCAGGTAAAGGCAGCGGACGTCTTGAAGGTATTGTCCCGGGTGCGGATCCAGGGGTGGATCACCCGCACGGCATAGGTGTCGCCACTGCTATTGGCATTGAGTACCGGGGCCACATCGGGGTTGCCGTCGGTGTGCTGGGCCAGCACGCTGAGCATGGTGCCCTGGCTGCCGACCGGCATTTCGTATTGCCCTTCGTAGAAGGCCATCTTGTCGCTTTCCAGCGAGCGACCGTAACGCAGGGAAATCTGGTCGCCGATGTTGAACGGGTCGTTCAGGGCCACGCCGCCGTAAGCCTGCCATGGGCCGAAATAGCGGCTGTCGCGGTTGTCCGCACCGACGAAGCCTTCCCAGCGCCGGCGTTCGGTCTTCACGTTCAGGTCGGTGCCGGCCACCGCCGGTGATGCCGACAGTACGCCGCGGGCTTCATAGCCTGGCAGGTCGTTCATCAGTAAAAGGTTACGTTCCAGGGTTTCGCCCTTGAGCGGTACTTCCTTGCTGATGTTTTGTGCGTAGCGGTCCACCGCACGGTTGCTCTGGCCGTCGATTTTTAAAGTGTTGACGCGGCCTTCGATCACCTGCAGGTGCAGTTCGCCGTTGTCCAGGCGCTGCGCCGGCACGAAGGTGCGCACCAGGACGAAGCCGGCGGCGCGATAGCGCTGAGTGATGGCATCGGCGACGGCATTGACCTGGTCCAGGGTGACCTGGCGGCCTTCCAACGGCTGCACCAGCGGGCGGAAGGTGGCTTGTGGGTAGCTCTTGACGCCGTCGAGGACCACCTTGCTGACCTTGAACGGTTGGCTACCGGTCATGGCGGGGGCCTGGGCCGGGTCCTGCACCAGTGGTTCTGTCGGGCTGACGGTGCTGGAAGGCAGTTGCAGGGTGCCGGGCATGTCGCTGGGCGAGGTACGCAAGCCTTGATCGCTGGGGACTTCGACCCGCCCCGGGTCAAGGGGCTTCAAGGGGGCGGGGGTGGCTGCCAGGCTCAAGGGAGCGAAGGCTGCGCTGACCAGGGCGGCGCTCAGGGCAATGACAAGAGGGCGCAGTTTTGACAGTGGGCTGGAAGTGTTCATGGCTTACTCGCCTCCCTTGGCGGAGTGGTCGATAACCTTGGGCATGACGCTGCGGTTCCATTCGGGGAATGGGTAGGTTCCGTGGTCGATCAGGCGGTTGGCGTAGTCCAGCAGGTCGGCTTTATCGGGCAGCTGTTGCTCCGCCGAGCCGTGCGAACGGGGTTTGCAGATCAGCTGCACGCTGTAGGTGCGCACGATGGCGGGGCTGGCCGTGTGGTTGGCGATCACGGCCGACGGTGATTCCACCGGGGTGCAGCGTTCGTTGCCGGGGGCCTGGGCCAGTGCCGGGGATGCGGCGCGGTTGGACGAAGGTTGTGGCAGTGGGTTGGTCGGTGCCGGTTCAGCCGGTTCAGCTGGATTGGCTGGTGGCACGGGGGCTGCCGGGCCTTCAGGCTGTGGCTGTGGCTGTGGCTGTGGCTGCGGATCTGGCTGTGGCAGCGGATCGGGTATGACCGGTGGGTCTTCGGCCACCGGGCCGTTGATGGTCAGCACGCCGTTGTTCACGGTGATTTCATAGTTGGCGCTGACCAGGCGTTGCCCGTCTTTCTCGAAGATGCTGTAGTTGCCGGCCTGTTCGCCGGGGGCACGATCAAGGGTGAAGGGCTTGTCGTCGTCGGCAAACTTCCAGCCCTTGGCGTCATAGGTCAGTGCCGGGTCAGGCTGGCCCTCGTCCTTGGCCTTGTCATGGACATCCACCACCAGCGGGGCGGGCTTGATCACCAACGTGCCGGCCTGGGTATTGACGACATAGCGCTTGCTGACATATTCGTCGGCACCCACTTGCCCGTTGATGTCATAGCTGCCGACATTGGAGCGCTCGGTGGCTGCGGTGGTGTGGTCGACGGTCGGGTTGAGCCGGTCTTGCTGCAGCTGCCGGTCGACGAAGCTGTCCACCGCCTTGACCGCTTCGGCGTCTGGCCGGGCAATCAGGCCCGAATCGGTGAACGCCGGGTTGCTATCGCCGTAGGTTCTCGATTGGTCATCGACCGTGAGGTCGAGGTTGGCCCGTTGCGCCTTGAGGTCGATGGCCGATTCCGGTGCTTGCTGGGTTTCCAGGAAGTGCACCCGGGCCCGTTCCAGCAAGGGAGTGGGGCTTTTGGGTTGCGACCAGTTCTGGTCGTTCATCAGCCAGCCGAATGTCACGTTGGCCGATTTGACCTTGTCGCCAAGGCCGATCACCAGTTGCTCGGAAGCGCCAGTCTGGCTGCTGTGCTGGATTTCGTCCGGGTTCAAGGGGCCGTCGATGTTGTACTCGGCAACGCCCCAGCCGGCGTTGGTCTGGCCGTTGGCATTGGAAACCACCACCCGGCCTTTGTTGGCGTCGAAGCTGAAGCCGACGGGCAGGTCATCGACGACCTGGCCTTCGCGAATCACGGTAGTGAGGGTGGCATTGGTCGAGTTGGGCTTGAGCTCCCAGTGAATGCCCTGGCTGTCGGTGAATTTCAGGCCGCTGACCAGGTAGTCGGAACTGTCCAGGTAGCCCAGCAGAATGTTGACGGGGATCTCGTTGCCGTTCTCGTCGACAAAGCCGGTGGCTTCGAAGACCATGTAGTCGAAGGCCTGATTGTTGGCATCAAGGAGCACTTCCTTGTAGTTGTTGCCATCGGCCACCACATCCTGGGAGCCCACATACTTGATCTGCTGGGCGGTGACGCCAGTGAGGTTTTCGCCGGAGTAGGGCGCGGTGACGCTGCCGGTAGTGGTGCCGGTGGCGTTGGTCTGGTTGAAGGTGAAAACGCCGTTGGTAGCTTTGCCAGCCAGCACCCCGGCATGGTTCAGCGCACTGTCCATACGCACGCTGGCACCCTGCAAAGCAACTTGTGTGCCTACTACGGCGGTATTGGCATCCTGGGAGACCGAGGCAGTGTTGGCGGTCTTGATCCAGACCACACCCTTGCCCACATCGATGATCGCCCGGCGATTCCAGGCGGCGTCGCCAGTCTGGCCGGCGAGGGCGTCGTCGATCAGGCGCACGTCGCCCGTGGCGTTGATGTACAAGTTGCCGTCCTTGAGCAGGATCGGCGCCTTGATATACACCGAGCCGCTGTCGTTGTGCTTGTCGGTGCCTTCGTAGGTGCTGACCTGGCCGACATTGCCGCTGGCGATCAGGGCCAGGCTCTTGCCGGCGGCAACGTCCTTGGCCACGATCGGGGCGTTGACGTTGATGCGGTCGCTGGCTTCGACACGCACATCGTTGTTGGCCAGGGTGTCGACGATCGTCTGGGCGCTGATGTCGGTGCCGTTGTCGATATTGGAGATGTTCGCCACGTGCGGATCGAGCAGCCACAGGCCGGCTTGCTGGCCGCCGGAGGCGTCGATTATTGCATCGCGGGCGATGTTCAGGGTGTTGCCCGAGGTTTCGATCACGCCACCCTTGACCCCACCTTTGGCGCTGGCCTTGCCGGCAAAGCGGGTAGTGCCGTCGGACCAGGCCACTACCTGGCCGCCTTCGCGGGCGCCGTCGGCGCTCAGTTGCGCGCCCTTGTCAACGGTGGTGCGGGTGGCCGAAGGGCTGCCCTTGCCCTGGAAGCCGCCGCCGACTGCAACCGAACCGCCCTTGCCCTGGGTGCCGCTGGCATCGACCTTGGCAGTCGATGCCACGCTGACTTCGTTGCCCAGTACCTTGATGTTGCCGCCATCGCTGCCCCTGGCCGACAGAGTGCCGCTGACGTGTGTGTGGTCGGCATTGCCCAGCACGATGGTGCCACCCTGGTTGCTGACCGAGTCGGCGATTACCGCGCCACCGACGCTGACCACCGAATCCAGGTGCTTGGCGGCGCGCTGTGCGCTCATGGCCACGACACCGTCGCCCACATCGATGTGCCCGGTGTTGTCGACGCCACCTTTCAATGACGGATCCACCGAGTCTTTTTCGCCCGCGGTGCCACCGACCGCCAGGCTGATCAGGCCGTCACCCTGGAAGTCGAGCGAGGCTTGCGGGCCGGTGGCCAGGGTTACCTGGCCCTTGCGCGCCTGGATCACGCCACGGTTTTCCACCTGGGCGCCGAGCAGCGCCACGACGCCGTTGTCATGTACCGAGATCTGGCCGTCGTTGCGTACCAGGCCCTTGAGCTGGATATCGAGCTTGCCGCTTTCGGCGAACGCCTTGAGTTGCTCGTCGGTGATCATGCCGGCGCCGGCGATCAGGGCGTTGGCGGAAACCCGCGAGTTGGGGCCAAACCAGATGCCGGCCGGGTTCAGCAGGATCAGTTTGCCGTTGGAGGTCAGCACGCCGTAGATGTTCGACGGGTTGCCGCCAGTGACCCGGTTGAGGGTGACCGAACTGCCATCGGGTTGCTGGACGTGCACCTTGTTGTCCGGGCCGATGGAAAATTTCTGCCAGTCGATGCCTGTGCGCGGGGTGCTGGTATCAATGCGCAGGCTGCTGCCGTCCTGGGAAATGCGGGCCGCCCCGGAAATCACTTCGCCCTGTTGTGGCAAGGCATCGATGGCTGCTGCGCTCAGGGCAAAGGTCGATGTACCGAACGCCATGACAATCGCCAGGCTCAGGTGTTTGAGCGAGAACTCCGGCCGTGAGCCGGCGGTAGGGGTAATGGTGCTTTTCATGTCCGTGTCACCTCAAAGGCTGCGGCGCAAGGCAAGGCCGCCGTGTGCCGCTAGTGTTGCGGCGCAGGCATTGCGGACACGATCAGGGGATCACGAGAATGCTGTAGTGCACGCACTACAAGGGGGTGCGGGAGTGAGGCGGCAGGGTGGGCGCCGGCAAGGCGCCGGGAGTCAGTTCATGCCCAGCCAGTTGGGCAGCACCAGGGCAAATCCCAGGGGGATGATCAAGCCGATGTGCCATCGACATGACTTGGTAATTGTTCGCACAGCGGCATCTGTACGCCGGCCAGGAACAGTCTAGGCAGAAAACGGTCGGTTGGAGACGGCAGCGTTCGCCGGCGCCAGCGCATGGGCCAGGCGCACGCAAAGGCGCGCCAGCGGTGCCCCCGCGACGGGCGCTTCGAGCACCAGTTCGCCATCCATCAATGTGGCCAGCTGTGCGCAGAACACCTTATGGGGGTTCAGCTCATAGTGATTGAGCTCATGCAGCCGATCCGCCACCAGCGAGCGGGGGCCGGGCTCGACGATCAGTTGCCAGAGGAATTCGGCATGGCTCTGCTCGGTGACCTGCCAGCGCAGGGCGATATCCTCCAGCCCCAGGTACAAGGCGTAGTCACACAGCGCCCGCAGCATTTGCCGGTAGCGTCGGGTATCGACCCAACCGAAGGTTGGCGTTGCCTGGGTCTGCATCAGGATGCACGGCTCGGCAGTGGACTGGCGGGCATTGAACCGGCTGACCTCTTCGACCGTGAGCAGGGCCAGGTCTGCCGCGCTGGGCAACAGCACCAGGCTGCCGCGTTCGATCCGCACCAGGTCCAGCAGCATCTGCAGTTGGTCGTGCAGCGATTGCAATTGCGCCTGAGCCATCTGCAGCGTGGGGTTGGCGGGGAGTTGCGTGGTAAGGCTGCGCATCGAGGTCAGGCAAGCCTTGAGCAACCCGATTAATTGTTCCCCCGAGTCATGTAGAAATTGGGAGCGGGTGCGACGCACGGACTTGTCCTGTTCCCTGGCCTGGGTCAGGGCCGAAATCTCCCGATCCTGTTCGGTGACATCCACGGAGGAGCAGAGCATGCCGATCAGTTCGCCCAGGGTGTCGCGCACCGGCACGCCCCAACTGCGTACTGCTATGCGTTGCTCCCGATAGCGCAGTACGTGCTCGACGCTGTAAGGCTCAGCGAGGGCGACGGATTGCAGGTAGCCCTGATGTAGCTGCAACGCCTGCTCGGGCTCCAGCACGCGGCTTTCGAACACCCGCATGCCCACCGCTTGCTCCTGGGTGATGTCATGAAACTCAAGGTGGCGGCGGTTACACGCCAGTACGCGGCCTTCGCGGTCGCGCAGGGCCACGGGAATCGGCATGGCATCGAACATCCGGTGGAACTGCGCGTGCTCCAGGTCTGCGGCAACTGCTTGCCCGGTTGCTGTTTGCGGGGCAATGCCCGCCAACATGCCCTGGCGCCAGGCTATTTCGAGCAACTGGGCCAGCGAGTCGACATTGAGCTTTTGCTGCAGGCGCGCCTTGTAGGTGCTGACAGTGCGGTCGCTGAGGGCCAGTTCGTCGGCGATTTCCTTGTTGCTGCGGCCATTGGCCAGATAACGCAGCACGGTCAGTTCCCGTGCCGATAGGCTGTTTAATTGTTCTTCTTCATCCTTGAGGCCGATCTGCGGGGCCACATTACCCAGCACGTGGCTGGGGAAGTAGCTATGGCCACGCAATACCGTACGTACGGCTTCGCCCAGTTCGGCGAGGTCGTCCTGCTTGCCGATAAAGCCTGTGCCGCCCGCCTGCAGGCACAGGCCGGCAAAGTGTTCGTTGTTTTGTGCGGTCAGGACCAGAATCGGCACTTTGTTGCCATCCTGGCGCAGGCGGCGGATGACTTCCAGGCCGCCCAGGCGTGGCAGGGCCAGGTCGAGAATCAGCAGGTCCGGGGCCAGGTCACGGGTTTGCCGCAACGCAGCGACGCCGTTATCCGACTCGGCGACGATCTGTTGCCCCTGGGCTTCGAGCAGTTGGCATACAGCGTAGCGAATCAGCGGTTGCTCATCGGCGATGATGATCGAGTTCATTTGGCACATCCTTGCACGCCCTGGGACAGCGTAGCCCGGTCTCAGGTATCGCGCAGGAGGTCATGGGCATTGAGCAGCTCATAGGCAATCTCGGGGTGTTTCTCCAGGCCACGGCGTATGGCAGTGGGAATGGCCTGGCGGGTCTTGCGGCACAGCCCGGGCAGCTCGGCGATGTGGATGACGATGCCGCGCATGGTGCGCACCTCATTGAAACCCGGGGCGACCTCCACGCGCAGGCCGAGCAATTCGTACATGCGCCTTTGCATGTGTTGCAGATCGGTCAGGCTTTGCAGGTTTTCCAGGCGTTCGAGCAGGCGCTTTTCTTCCTGGCGGGTCAGGCGCAGGATGCGCAGGTCGGTGTCGGGCGCTTGCAGCAAGCGCTCGCGGTCGCAGATGCAGGCACCTGGTGGGCAGGGTTGGCGCAGCGCAAGTGAGGGGGTCATGGGCAGCAATCATAGTCAACCGCAGGTGGCTTTGCCCATGACCGTTGGGCTTATCCCTCCATGGCAACGACCAGTGCCCAGGCGTACACCGACCTGTAGCAGCTGCCGACAGGCTGCGTCGCTTTTAATGCGCGAACTGCTGCTAATCTGACGGGATGCTCCAGCTATTTCGCGTCGCCTGAATCGCGGGCAAGCCCGCTCCTACAAGGGTGAAGTACCATGCCTCTTGCTCTTGCGGAACTCGACATCGCCTTGCCCAAACTGGCCCGCAAGATCCGTGTGCTCGAGGCCCTGGCCTGGCCCGACGGCGTCGAGGAGCGGTTTCTTGCCGATTGGCGAGCCGGACGCCCAGCCTTGCCGGACGTCACCCTCGAACCGCGCAACCATCAGGCCGAAATCGAAGACCTGGAGACGCTCGCCAGCCAGTGCGACATCGGCCACCCGGCCGGCCAATACATCGCCACCACCGCGCGCAGCTATGCCACGGCCGGGCGCATGCTCGGGGCCATTGGCACGCCGGCCTTCGCGCTGTATTCGGCGCAACTGTACCGTCGGCCTGATTTCTACTACCCACGCTCACAGTTGACGGCCCTCGATGCGGCGCGTTTTTTTCTCGACACCACCGATGCGTTGCTCGGCGGCCAGCATATTCCCAAGACTGTCGCCGATATCCCGGCCCAGGACTTCGCCGACTGGATGCAGCCCAGGCTCGACAGTTTTTTCGGGCCCGAGCAGGTCAAGGTCATGCTCGACCCCGGGCTTGCCTCCAAGGCCATCGCCGGTGCCAGCCGCATCCGCCTGCGCGCCAGCGCCTGGTTTTCCGAACTGGACAAGAGCCAGCTGTTGCAGCACGAAGCCTTCGTCCACGTAGCCACGGCACAGAACGGTATGCTGCAAGCCAACCTGAGCTGCATGGCCCTGGGTGCGCCCCGCACCACGCCAACCCAGGAAGGTATTGCCATGCTCGCCGAACTGCTCACCGGCAGCATCGATATCCAGCGCCTGCGCCGCATTACCCTGCGCGTGCTGGGCGTGCAGCAGGCCCTGGACGGCGCCGATTTCATCGAGGTGTTCAAGGGCTTTCTGGCGGCGGGCCAGAGCGAAGAGGAATCGTTTCGCTCCACCCAGCGCATCTTTCGCGGCGGCGACGTACGCGGAGGCAGTGCCTTTACCAAGGATGCCTGCTACCTCATGGGCCTGATCAGCGTGCACACGCTGATGCGCGTGGCCATCCGTGACAACCGCCCGGAGCTGATCAACCATCTGTTCGCCGGGCGCCTGACCACCGCCGATGTGGTGCGCCTGGCGCCGTTGTTTGAAAACGGCTTTTTGCAACCGCCACGGTATGTGCCGTTCTGGGCCCGGGACATGCGACTGCTGTCGGCATTCTTTGCCTTTTCCGCGTTTGCCGGGCGCATCAAGCTGGACTTGATCGACCTGGACCGGTTTATCGCGCTGGAGGAAGAGGGGCAGTGATGCTGTCGCAGGTACCGTTTGTCTTTGCGAACGGCACACAGAGGGATCGGCGTGCAGGGACGGGCGTCGAACCTTCACACCCAACCGCGAGGTCGACATGAACATATTGATGGTACTGACGTCACACGACCAGCTCGGCAATACCGGCAAGAAAACCGGCTTCTGGCTCGAAGAGTTCGCCGCTCCCTATTATGTGTTCAAGGATGCCGGGGCCACGCTGACCCTGGCGTCGCCCAAGGGCGGGCAACCCCCGCTGGACCCCAAGAGCGACGAGCCGGATGCCCAGACCGATGCGACCAAACGCTTCAACCAGGACCCGGAAGCGCAACAGGCTTTGGCCACTACCCTGAAACTTTCGCAGGTTCGAGCGCAAGACTATGACGCGGTGTTCTACCCCGGTGGCCATGGCCCGTTGTGGGACCTGGCCGAGGACCGTGATTCCATTGGTTTGATCGAAGCGCTGTATGCCGCCGGCAAACCCGTGGCCGCGGTGTGCCATGCCCCTGCGGTTTTTCGGCACACCCAAGTACAAGGCCAACCCCTGGTCAAGGGCAAGCAGGTTACCGGCTTCACCAACTCGGAAGAAGACGCGGTGGGCTTGACCGCCGTGGTGCCGTTTCTGGTGGAGGACATGCTCAAGGGCAACGGCGGCGAGTATTCCAAAGGCGCTGACTGGCAGCCCCACGTGCTGACGGACGGGCATTTGATCACCGGGCAGAACCCCGCCTCATCGGAGCAGGCGGCGCAGGCGACACTGCAACTGCTGCCTTAGCAACGCTCATGTCGCGCCAGCGCCATTGCAGGATGACCCTGATGTGCAATGCTTGAATGGCACGCTCGACAGATCGCAATTCGCCAGGAGCTCGCCATGCTGCAGGAAGAACACTTTTGCACGACCGACCTGGCCTTGTTGCAGCTGGGCCGCCGCCTCCAGGCGGACGGTTATCGCTTCATCACCCCCACGCCGCTGACCCACGAGCGGGTCAACCAGCGTGCCGGCAGCCAGGTTGCGCACACGGTGCGCGATGTTTTCGGCTGGTCCCGGCCGTTCGCGCCCGGCCTGTTGTCGCTCGACGAGCAGCGGCAGTTGCGCGAAGCCGGGGTGGTGCAAGAGCAGCATGGGCTGTGGCAAAGCCGGGTGCGCTGGTCGAGCCTGGACGGGGTGTTGTTCGTGCACTCGGCGTTTCCGACCCGTGCCACCGACGCCGTGTACTTCGGCCCGGACAGCTACCGCTTCGCCCAGTTGATCCATGGGCACCTGCAACAGACCTACATACCCATACGCCGGGTTGCCGACATCGGCTGCGGCGCCGGGGTCGGGGCGATCATCATTGCTCGGGCACGGCGCGAAGCCCAGGTGCTGGCACTGGACATCAACCCGGCGGCGTTACGCATGACGGCCGTCAACGCCGCGCTGGCCGAAGTGGCCAATGTCGAAGTCGCGGCCAGCGACCTGCTGCAGGACGTCGATGGCTATTTCGACCTGATCGTCGCCAACCCACCCTACCTGGCCGACCCCTTGCAGCGCGCCTACCGCGATGGCGGCGGCACCCTGGGCGCCGGGTTGTCCCTGCGCATCGTCGATCAAGCCATGCCGCGGCTGGCGCCGGGCGGTTCCCTGGTGCTTTACACGGGCGTGGCGATGGTCGATGGCCGCGATCCGTTTCTCGATACCTTGCGCACACGCCTGGCCAACCCGCTGTTCGCCTGGACCTACCGGGAACTGGACCCGGACGTCTTCGGCGAAGAGCTGCTGACGCCCGGTTACCAGACGGTGGAACGCATCGCGGTGGTTGCCCTGGTCGTGACCCGCACCGGCCCGGGTCTTGGCGGGCATGTGGATGAGCAGATACCGGAACGGTCGGTATAGCCGCAACTGGCCTCGACGCAGCCTGGCGGCAGCTTGCTACGCCAAATGGGATGTGTAGCCGCTGCCGTCAGGCTGCGACAAGGGCCTAAGGACCTTCATGTGGGCTCAAGCCAACCGTCCTTTGCCCAGCAACAGGCACAATGAGGCTGCCGCAAAGCAGGCGCCGGCATAAAAGGTTGCCCCGGCACCATAACGCTGCCAGAGCGCACCCGCCACGACGCTGGCCAGCAGCAAGGCAACGCCGCTGACCAGGTTGAACACACCGAACGCCGTTCCCTTGAGTTCGGCGGGGGTGGTGTCGGCGACCAGGGTAGCGAGCGTACCCTGGGTGAAGCCCATGTGCAGGCCCCACAAGGCAACGCCAAGCAAGACCATAAGCGCAGAACCCGCTTGCGCCAGCACCACGTCGGCCAACACCAGCAGCACCAGGCCGATGACCAGGAATGCCCTGCGGTTGATCCGGTCCGAACCTTTGCCCACCGGGTATGCGCTAAGCATGTAGGCGCCCGCCATCACCACCATCACCAGCGGTACCCAGGCGGGGGAAAAGCCCGATTGCTGGGCGCGTAATACCAGGAAGGCTTCGCTGACGCGCGCCAGGGAAAACGCCGTACCGATGGTCACGACCCACCAATAGGACGCGCAAAAACGCCGCAGTGAGCCCGGCTGCAAGGGTGAGCGCAGGTGCTGCGCGGCTGTGGTGTGCTCGGGCTCGCGGATCCCCGAAGCCAGCAATGCGACGGCCAGTGCGGCCGGGACCACCGCAAACCACAACACCAGGGCGATGTCACTGGCAAACCACAGCATCAAGGCAATGGCCAACAATGGTCCGATAAAGGCACCCACGGTGTCCATCGATTGGCGCAGGCCGAAGCAGGCCCCGCGAATGGCGGCGGGCGCGACATCGGCGACCAATGCGTCGCGCGGGGCCCCGCGAATGCCTTTGCCAACCCGGTCGAGCAGGCGCGCGGTGAATACAAGCTCGGCGGAACTGGCCAGAGGGAACAGCGG
>RCUR01000221.1_pt1 | contig 19661 bp, 19 predicted proteins | sample 2166151 | NCBI WGS metagenome assembly RCUR01 (sample SAMN09932785, study PRJNA488358) | compost metagenome | isolation source: compost soil in an enriched community | place: Germany: Experimental Botanical Garden
GTATGCCCGCGATCAGTGCCAACTGGCGTTTGCGGCTGGGGGTTTCGATCATGGACGGCGTCACTCCGGACGGTTGCCGCCAAGGCGGCTGGCGGTTCAAAGCAGCCGACGGCTGGGCCTGCCTGGAACTGTAGCAGCCCGGCGCAACATGCAGCGTGCATCGAACAGAGCAGGACGCCTGGTTAACCCAGCATGCCCACATGCCTGGGGTGACTGGCAACCCGATCGAGCCAGGTGCGAATTGATGGGTAGGGGCCGAGGTCGAAGCCGCCCTCATCCGCCACATGGGTGTAGGCGTACAGGGCGATATCGGCGATCGAATACTGCTCGCCGACCAGGTATGAGGTGCGCTGCAGCTGCTGTTCCATGACCTTGAGGGCCTTGTGGCCGCGCGCATGACACTCCTGGTATTCCTTGCGGCGCGCTTCGGGCAGGCCCTGGTAGAGCTGGATGAAGCGCGCCACCGCGACATAGGGCTCGTGGCTGTATTGCTCGAAGAACTGCCACTGCAATACCTGGGTGCGCAGGCGCGGCTCGCTGGGCAGAAACTCGGTGCCGTCGGCGAGAAAGTTGAGAATCGCATTGGACTCCCACAGGCAGGTGCCGTCTTCCAGTTCCAGCACCGGTATCTTGCCGTTGGGGTTCCTTGCCAGGAAGGCCTCGCTCTGGGTCTCGCCTTTGAGGATGTCCATGGGCACCCACTCATAGGCCGCGCCGAGCAGGTGCAGCATCAACTTGACCTTGTAGCAGTTGCCCGAACGGTAATCGCCATAGACCTTGTACATCGCCCCGCCCTCCTCTGGTTTTGCTGTGGTATGCGCTGTTGGATCAAGCCGCCTCGGCAGCCTGCGCCTGGCGAATCACGCCGGCCAGGCGCTTGAGGCCTTCGTTCAGACGCTCCGGCGCGACGTGGCTGAAGTTCAGGCGCAAATGCCCCGGATGCTGATCCGGATCGATGAAGAACGGCTCACCCGGCATGAAGGCGACGTTCTGCGCCAGTGCCGGCCCCAGCAGTGTGCGGGTGTCCAGCGGTTGCTTGAGGGTCAGCCAGAAAAACAGGCCGCCCTGGGGAATCTGCCAATCGGCCAGATCGCCGAAGTGCTCCTCCAGCACCGCTTGCATGGCGTCGCGGCGGATGCGGTAGAAGTCGCGCAACTCGGCCAGGTGCTCGCGGTAATGGCGGGTGCCCAACCATTGCAGGGCCTGCCATTGACCGATGCGGTTGGTGTGCAGATCCGCCGACTGCTTGAGGCGCAGCAGGTAGGGATACAGATCCGGGCTGGCAATCAGGTAGCCGACGCGCAGGCCCGGCAGCAGGGTTTTCGACACGGTGCCGGTGTAGATCCAGCTGGCCTTGTGCAGGCGGCTGACGATAGGTGTGGCGCTGCCTTCGTCGAATACCAGGTCGCGGTAGGGCTCGTCCTCGATCAGGGTCACGCCGAACTCGTCGAGCAGCGCCGCCACCGCGTCGCGCTTGGCTTCGCTGTAGCGCACCGCCGAGGGGTTCTGGAAGGTCGGGATCAGGTAGGCGAAGGCTGGCTTGTGGTTCTCCAGACGCTGGCGCAGGGCGTCGATCTGCGGGCCGTCGGCCTCCTGTGGCACGGCGATGCAGGCGGCGCCGAACAGCTGGAAGGCCTGCAGCGCGGCCAGGTAGGTCGGCGCCTCGAGCAGCACTTCGGTGCCCGGATCGATAAACAGCTTGCTGGCCAGGTCCAGCGTCTGCTGCGAACCGCTGACGATCAGCACCTGGCTGGCCTCGCAGGGTACGCCGAGGGCGCGGGCTTGTTCGGCGATCGCCTCACGCAATGCCGGCTCGCCTTCGCTCATGCCGTACTGGCCCATGCTGGCCGGCATATCCGCCCATTCGACCTTGGGCAGCATCGGCTCGGCCGGCAAGCCGCCGGCGAAGGACATCACTTCCGGGCGCTGCGCCGCGGCGAGGATTTCACGGATCAGGGAGCTTTTCAGGCGGGCAACACGTTCGGAGAAGGCCATGCAGGTCACCGGTGGCAAAGGCAGAGAAAAATAAGTCAAACTGTTTGACCGAAACTACGACGAGCCAGGCAGATACGTCAATATGCTTGACCTTAAAAACCCAACCACTCAGCAGGCCGCCATGGAAGCCTTCTTCTTCGGCTACCAGGCATTCACCGCCAAGGCCGACGAAATGCTCGCGCGCCGCGGCCTGTCGCGGGTGCATCACCGCATCCTGTTTTTTATCGGCAAGTACCCGGGCCTGAGCATGAAACAGCTGCTCGGCTACTTGGGCGTGAGCAAACAGGCGCTGAATACCCCGTTGCGCCAGTTGCTGGAAATGCACCTGGTGCAGAGCCTGACCGCCGAGGACGACAAACGTAAGCGCCTGCTCGGTTTCACCGCCGAGGGCGCCAAGCTGGAACTGGCCCTGCGCCGCGAGCAGGCCAAGCTGCTGCAGCGCGCCTTCGCCGAGGCCGGCGAGGCCGCGGTCGATGGCTGGCTGCAGGTCAACCTGGCGCTGGGCCACAGCCTGCCGGGGACGCTATCGAGTACATAAGACTGACCGCCGGCATGATGGTTAGCGTCACGCCGGCAACCTAGTGTTGCGACATGAATGACTTGTCGCTTTCAGGGGTCCGTGGGAGGGGCTTCAGCCGCGACACTTTCAGCGCCTTCAAGGTCGATCGCGGCTAAAGCCCCTCCCACAGAAAACGACACCAGGTAGTTCTTCAGCGGCGCGGAAACTGTACCGCTTACTGCAACGCACACCGCAACTGTATCGCCCATTGCCCGCCCCGCTGTACCGCGACACCCTGCCCCAGCGCCCTTAGGCTGGCAAGCACTGACCCCGAGTGCCGCCGCCATGACCACCGAACTGCTGATCGCCTTTATCGCCTTTGCCTTCGTCACTTCGGTGACGCCGGGGCCGAATAACATGATGCTGCTCGCCAGCGGGGTGAACTTCGGCCTGCGCCGCAGCCTGCCGCACATGCTGGGTATCAGCCTGGGCTTCATGGTCCTGGTGATGGCGGTGGGTTTGGGCCTTGGCCAGGTGTTCGAGCAGGTTCCCCAGCTCTACACCCTGCTGCGCTACCTGGGCGCGACTTATCTGCTCTACCTGGCCTGGAAAATCGCCAACGCCGGTGCGCCCGACAACACAGTCGGCGAGCGCAGCAAGCCGTTCAGTTTCCTCCAGGCCGCGGCGTTTCAATGGGTCAACCCCAAGGCCTGGGTGATGGCCATCGGGGCGATCACCACCTACACGCCGCAGGACAATTTCGTGGTCAATGTCCTGCTGATCGCCGCGCTGTTCGCCCTGGTCAACTGCCCCAGCGTTGGTCTCTGGACCATGGCTGGCAGCCTGCTGCGCAACTGGCTGGGCAATCCACGGGTGTTGCGTGGCTTCAACATCGCTATGGCACTACTCTTGGTCGTCTCGCTATACCCGATTCTTGCCGATGTGAATGGAGTCCTGTAAGTGCCCGAAGCAATCCAGACACGCTTGCGCCCGTTGGCCGACACCTCGACCTCGGCGGTGGTCGCCGGTTTTATCGCCATGCTCACCGGTTACACCAGCTCGCTGGTGCTGATGTTCCAGGCCGGCCAGGCCGCGGGGCTGAGCAGCGGGCAGATTTCCTCATGGATCTGGGCGCTGTCCATCGGCATGGCGATCTGCTGTATCGGCCTGTCGCTGCGTTATCGCGCGCCGATCATGATCGCCTGGTCGACCCCGGGCGCGGCGCTGCTGATCACCAGCCTGCCGGGGGTACCCTACGGCGAGGCGATTGGCGCCTATATCTTCGCCTCGGCACTGATCGTACTGATCGGCCTGACCGGCAGTTTCGACCACATCATGCGGCGTATTCCCGCCTCCATCACCGCCGCCCTGCTGGCCGGGGTGCTGTTCAAGATAGGCCTGGAAATTTGCGTGGCCGCCGAGCAGCAACCGCTGCTGGTGGTGGCCATGCTGCTCGCCTACCTGCTGGGCAAACGCCTGTTGCCGCGCTATGCGGTACTCGCCGCGCTGATCGTCGGAACCCTGCTGGCGGGCATCTCCGGCCTGCTGGATTTCCAACGTTTCCAGCTGGAACTGGCCACGCCGGAATGGACCACGCCGAGCTTCTCCTTCGCCGCGGCGATCAGCATCGGCATTCCACTGTTTATCGTCGCCATGGCCTCGCAGAACCTGCCGGGCATGGCGGTGTTGCGCGCCAACGGCTACAAGGTGCCCGCCTCGCCACTGCTCACCAGCACCGGCCTGTCCTCGATGCTGCTGGCCCCCTTCGGCAGCCACGGCATCCATATGGCGGCAATCAGCGCGGCGATCTGCGCCGGGCCGGAAGCTCATGAAGACCCGAAAAAGCGTTATACCGCCGCCATCTGGTGCGGCCTGTTCTACGGCATCGCCGGGATCTTCGGCGCCACCCTCGCCGCGCTGTTCACCGCCCTGCCCAAGGCGCTGATCCTGTCGATCGCCGCCCTGGCGCTGTTCGCCTCGATCATCGGCGGCCTGACCCAGGCCATGAGCGAACCCAAGGAGCGCGAGGCGGCGCTGATCACCTTCCTGGTCACCGCCTCGGGCATGACCCTGTTCTCGGTCGGGTCGGCGTTCTGGGGGATAGTTGCAGGGCTGCTGACCCTGGCGATCCTCAATGCTGGCAAGGATTGATCGGGATCTCGGCCGCGCCCTGCTGGGCGCGTAGGGCACTTGTGGGAGGGTTGGCACCTCTCAGCCTTGGCCGCCATTGAACCCGGACCTGAGTGGGCGCCTTGTTCGTGCAGCGAGCCAACCGCGATCAGATCGCCGTGGCTCCGCCATCCACCGCCAGGGCATGGCCGGTGGTGAAGGCGGCGCCGTCGCAGCACAGGTAGAGCACCGCGCTGGCGATTTCCTCGACCTTGCCGATGCGCCCGACCGGGTGCATGGCGGCGGCGAACTCGGCCTTCTTCGGATCGGCCTCATGGGCGCGACGGAACATGTCGGTGTCGATCACCGCCGGGCACACCGCGTTGACGCGGATTTTCTTCTTCGCGTACTCCACCGCCGCCGACTTGGTCAGGCCGATCACCGCGTGCTTGGAGGCGCTGTAGATGCTCATCTTCGGCGCCGCGCCGAGGCCGGCGACCGAGGCGGTGTTGACGATGGCGCCGCCGCCCTGGGCCAGCAGCAGCGGGATCTGGTGCTTCATGCACAGCCACACGCCCTTGACGTTGACGCCGATGAGGGCGTCGAACTCGGCCTCGCTGCCCTCGGCCAGCTTGCCCTGCTCGATCTCGATACCGGCGTTGTTGAAGGCGTAGTCCAGGCGACCGTAGGCGGCGACCGTGGCGTCCATCAGGGCCTTGACCTCGGCATCGCGGCTCACGTCGCAGCGCACGAAAATCGCTTCGCCGCCCGCCGCACCGATCAGTCCTGCGGTGCCTTCGCCGCCTGCCACGTCGACATCGGCAACCACTACTTTGAGGCCCTCATTGGCGAAAGCCAGGGCCGTCGCACGACCGATACCGGCAGCGCCACCGGTGACCAGGGCAACCTGGCCGGAAAAACTCAAACTCATCTGCGTGTCCTCACAAGGCGTGAAAGTCTGCGCCGAGTCTAGCCAGAGCCGAGCCTGGCACTGCAGCACTATCAGGCCAGCGGTTATGGCTCCATGAACAGTAGTGATTAAGCCCCCGGCAGCGCTATCAGCCGAATGGATCGAGGCCTATTCGGCCGCGGGACAAACCTTGCCCACAGATCCATCTGGGGCTATCAACAAGCTTTCCGTTCAGTGAGTGCCCATCATGACTGCCCTGCTCAACCGTCAATTCCTCCTCGCCCAACGCCCTGTCGGCTTGCCCAGCCGCGACACCTTCAGCTACGTGGAAGGCCCGGTCGGCGAACCCGGCCCCGGCCAGATCCTGGTGAAGAACCTCTATCTGTCCCTCGACCCGGCCATGCGCGGCTGGATGAACGATGCCAGGTCCTATATCGCGCCGGTCGGCATCGGCGAGGTGATGCGCGCCCTCGGCGTCGGCCAGGTGATCGCCTCGCAGCACCCGGATTTTGCCGTCGGCGACCACGTCAACGGCGCACTCGGCGTACAGGACTACTTCCTCGGCGAACCCAAGGGCTTCTACAAGGTCGACCCCGAGCGCGCACCGCTGCCGCTGTACCTGTCGGCACTGGGCATGACCGGCATGACCGCCTACTTCGCCCTGCTCGATGTCGGCGCGCCCAAGGCCGGCGAAACCGTGGTGATTTCCGGCGCCGCCGGTGCGGTCGGCAGCGTGGCCGGGCAGATTGCCAAGCTCAAGGGCTGTCGCGTGATCGGCATCGCCGGCGGTGCCGACAAGTGCAAGTTGCTGATCGATGAACTGGGCTTCGATGGCGCCATCGACTACAAGCACGAAGACCTGCACGCCGCCCTGAAACGCGAGTGCCCGAAGGGCGTGGATGTGTATTTCGACAATGTCGGCGGCGACATTCTCGATGCCGTGCTCACCCGCCTGGCCTTCAAGGCACGGGTGATCATCTGCGGCGCGATCAGCCAGTACAACAACAAGGAAGCGGTCAAGGGTCCGGCCAACTACCTGAACCTGCTGGTCAACAGCGCACGCATGGAAGGCATGGTGGTGATGACCTACGCCCCGCGCTTCGCCGAGGCGGCCGCGGAAATGGCGGGCTGGATGGCCAGCGGCAAACTGAAATCCAAGGAAGATATAGTGACCGGCCTGCAGACCTTCCCGGAAACCCTGCTCAAGCTGTTCAGCGGCGAAAACTTCGGCAAGCTGGTGCTCAAGGTCGAGTGAGTCGACGGAGCGGGACGCGTTGACCGCCTGGCGGGATGCAAACTCAGGATCAACGCGACCCGCAGCCTAGTGGATAAGCGCCGATGCAATCCGGGGACATGCCCCGGATTGCATCGGCTGCGCGGCTTATGCAGGCTGCGCCGAGAGCAGCAAGGTCAGCAACACGCCCAGCCCCATCGCCAGAGGCCAGCCGAGCAAAAGCCCGCGCCACAATCGCGGGGCATGACGCAGCTCCATGAAACCGTCGGTGATCAACCAGGCCTTGCCCAGGGCCGCCAATAGCACGCTGGCCACCAGCACCAGGGTCGCTCCGCTATTACCCAGTTGCACACTGGCCACGGACAGTACCGCCAGGCCCAGCCAGCACAAAATCAGGGTTCTCGAAGCGGACATGCCGACCTCCTCGGTCAATTCAGGACATAGACCAGCGGGAACAGCAGCACCCACACCAGATCGACCATATGCCAATAGAGCACGCCGGACTCCAGCGCACTGCAGTTCGTCGGGCCATAGACACGACGCCGACAACGCTCGGCCAGCCAGCCAAGAATCAGCATGCCGAGCAGTACGTGGAGAAAGTGAAAGCCGGTGAGAATCCAGTACAGGGTGAAGAAGGTGTTGTGCTCCATGCCCAGCCCCAGGCTGGACAAGTGCGCGTACTCGCCAAGTTTCAAACCGACATAGACGCTGGCGCTAAGCAAAGCCGCCAGCAACAGCCAGGCTGCACGCCGCGCCCGTGCCTGGCGCACCTGCTCCTGCGCCAGGGCGGCAAATAGCCCGGAGGTGAGCAGGCTCAGGGTCAGCGCCAGGCCGGTGGAGCTGTCGAGCAGTTGGCGACTGTCATGGAACAGCTGCGGCTGCAGGGCCTGGGTCACCGCGAAAGCGAGAATCAGCAGGGCGAAAACCGTCAGCTCGGCGAGGATGAAAAACCACATCGCCAGATCGCCCGGCAAATGCCGTACCGGGCTGGCGCCGGGACGCAGCGCCAGCTCAAGTGAAGTGGACATCGACCACATCCATCAGTGCCGCAACCGTTTGCGGATCGTCCGATAGCGGCTCGGCCAGGCAGGCCAGACAAGCTTCTCGCGGGCTCATCCCGGCACCGATCATGCGTGCGGTGAAAATCAGCAAGCGGGTCGAAGCCACCTCCTCCAGGTCATGCTGCTCCAAACGGCGCAACGCCTGGCCCAACTTGACCACCTGCGCCGCCAGGCCGATATCGACCCGCGCTTCGTTGGCGACTATGCGCTCTTCCTCGGCCACCGGCGGGTAGTCGAAACGCAGGGCGACGAAGCGCTGACGGGTGCTCGGCTTCATCCCCTTGAGCAGATTCTGATAACCGGGGTTATAGGACACCACCAGCATGAATCCGGGCGGCGCACGCAGCACCTCGCCCGTGCGTTCCAGGTACAGCTCGCGGCGGTCATCGGCAAGCGGATGCAACACCACCGCGGTGTCCTGACGCGCCTCGACCACTTCGTCCAGGTAACAGATACCGCCTTCGCGCACCGCGCGGGTCAAGGGACCGTCCTGCCACCAGGTGCCCTGCGCGCCAATCAGGTGGCGACCGACCAGGTCGGCGGCCGACAGGTCGTCATGACAGGCCACGGTATACAGCGGCAAGCGCAGACGGTGCGCCATGTACTGCACGAAGCGAGTCTTGCCGCAGCCGGTCGGGCCTTTGATCAACACCGGCATGCCGTGCTGCCAGGCCTTCTCGAACAGCGCCTCTTCGTTACCCAGGGTTTGGTAGAAGGGCGTGGCATGCACGGCTGTGGCTTCGACTGGATTCACGGGTGCATTCACAACGAGTACCTCACCGGGGGTGATTGATCATGTCTACACGCTACCCGCGACACGACGGCAGGCTCAAGTGTTCTGGCGCCTGGACTTGATTACCGTCAAGCATGCCGGCGATGAGCTGGGAGGAGTTTCCAGGGGCTGACCGCAGCTCGCCCCAGGATCGCCCCTGTGCGGCCGCGGCTGGCGACGATAAACCGCATTTAGCCGTTGCACTGCGCAAGCATTCTGGGTAGTCGCATTAGTTGATTGGAATCAAGCGATTAAAACTGCCCCCAAGCTATGCTTCGCCCCGTTTGAGCAAACTGGCGTCACGCCAATGCTTGCAGCCATGAGCCGATTTGGGCCAAAGTTGGCTCCACAACGCATTACCATCACGGGCCAGGTACAACGCTTACCCAGCCAAATCGATGCAGGTTGCATATCGCCTGCGTCACTCGCCTTGAGGAAATACCATGAAGAAGTTTCTGACTCCGCTGTTGACCCTGGGTGTAGCCCTGAGCATGCAATCCGCCCTGGCGGCCGACCCCGCAGCCGCCGAGGCGCTGTTCAAGAGCAAGCCCTGCGCCGCCTGCCACAACCTCGACATGAAAATGGTTGGCCCTGCGTTGAAGGACGTAGCCGCCAAGTATGCCGGAACCGAAGGTGCCGCCGACCTGTTGGCAGGTCGCATCAAGAACGGTACCCAGGGTGCCTGGGGCCCGATGCCGATGCCGGCCAACCCCGTCACCGACGAAGAAGCCAAAATCCTCGCCGAATGGATACTTAGCCTCAAGTAACCGCCAAAGGACGTCATGTCGCCAAACCCGGTGCTTTCTGCAATCGGTGCCATGACGTCCTTGTCCCCTCGCTAACGACGCCGAAAAGCAAAGCACCCCGCCATCTCGGTGGCTGTCCGCTGGGCTGCTCCTTGAAATCAATCGCCGCAATGGACATTGATCTCGACCTTCCCGATCTCGCGCGTAGCGACTGCTTCATCGGCTACTCCAGACAGGCGATCGCTGCCACAGTACGCACCTGTTCATAGGTGCCGCATTAGCGCAAATGGTTCTCCGGGCCGTTGAACACCTACCTGCGTGGCTGACCACTCGGCAATCGCCGCTTGAACACGAGCAGGGCATTTATCCAGCCCTTTTCGCTTAACCCACAACCAGAACTGGTAATATCACCCCCTTATCTGAAAGGTGGTGAAAAAATCGCTCGCCTGCTGCGACCGTCGCCGGGCGGCTGCAACCGCGTTGCGCTCGCCCGGCGGCGCTCTCGCGACGGCCTGCGGTTTTTCACCACCTCTGAGCGGCGCTTTCAGCCGCGCATTTTAGAGAGACAACCCGTGGAACTGTTCAAAGAGTTTATTTTCGAAGCTGCCCACCGCCTTCCCCATGTGCCCGCAGGACATAAATGTGGGCGACTGCATGGCCATTCTTTCCGTGTCGCCGTCTATATTGAAGGCGAAGTCGACCCCTACACTGGCTGGATTCGCGACTTTTCCGAGATCAAAGCGATCTTCAAGCCCCTATACGAACAGCTGGACCATAACTACCTGAACGAAATACCGGGTCTCGAAAACCCCACCAGCGAAATAATCGCCAAATGGATTTGGCAACAACTCAAACCTCTCCTGCCTGAGTTGTCCCGTATCCGCATCCACGAAACCTGCACCAGTGGCTGCGAATACCGCGGGGATTGATCTTATTGCCGAAGCTCTTGCCAAGTATCGGCGCACATTGTGCGGATAGACTCCGCCAGCTTCGCACTGGTTGATGCCTGAGCATACCGGTGGCTGCGAACCTGCCTGCGTGGAAGGCATTCATTTCGGCAACCACTGCCCGATCAAGGCATCGCCCCACCCAGCCGACACCGGCCAAAGCCGACGGCCCATCCACACGCGCAGCTTCACCGGGCTGCATAGGCCGATCCTCTCGGCCAGCCCTGGCAGCCATGCCCTTGCCGTGGCTGTTGAACAGTCGTTCCCGCGATCCGGCATCGGGGTTGGCTACGGTGAACCTGTCTTCGCTGCTGACCCGGCGCTTGGGCCATAGCAGGCCTGCGTCGTCTCTAGGCCCCTTGCGTCAGCGCGCTGAGCAGCCAGACTTAGCCTATATGTTCCGCGCCCTGGCGCGGCAACACCTGGAGAGCCTGACATGCTCGCGCCTCCCGCCAAACAGCGCTTCGCCGGCCGTCTGGTCATGCTTGGTTTCGGTTGCATCGGCCAAGGGGTACTGCCGCTCTTGCTGCGCCATATCGACCTCAGGCCCGAGCAACTGCTGATCATCAGCGCCGATCACTGGGGGTTGCCGCTGGCCCGTGAGCACGGGGTCAGCCTGGTGCATGTCGAATTGACCCGGAACAACTATCGACAGGTGCTGGAGCCACGACTCGCGGCGGGCGACTTTCTCCTCAACCTCTCGGTGAATGTCTCCAGCCTTGCGCTGATCGAGCTCTGCCGCGAGCGGGGCGCGCTATACCTGGACACCTGCATCGAACCCTGGGCCGGCGGTTATGACGACCCGTCGCTGTCGCTCTCGCAACGCTCCAACTACGCCCTGCGCGAAGCGGTGCTGGCCCTGCGCGGCAGACGCGGCAAACAGCCCACGGCGGTGCTGACCCATGGCGCCAACCCCGGCCTGATTTCCCATCTGCTCAAGCAGGCGTTGCTCGAATTGGCCACCGACAGCGACCTGGGTGCCGCACCGCCGACCTCGCGCGAGGACTGGGCCCGGCTGGCGCAAAGGTTGGGCGTGTGCAGCATCCATATCGCCGAACGCGACTCGCAGTACGGCCCCGAGCCCAAGGCCGCCGGCGAGTTCGTCAACACCTGGTCGGTACCCGGGTTTCTCAGCGAGGCCTGCCAACCGGCCGAACTGGGTTGGGGCAGCCATGAGCGCTACCTCCCGGCAGACGCCGCGCGGCATGCTTTCGGCTGTCAGGCCGCCCTCTACTTGAGCCGCCCCGGCGCGGCCACCCGGGTGCGCAGCTGGACGCCGCTGGCCGGGGCGCAGCTGGGTTTTCTCGTCACTCATGGCGAATCCATCTCCATCGCCGACTACTTCACCCTCGGCGACCCGCTCGCGCCCGAGTACCGCCCCACGGTGCTCTATGCCTATCACCCGTGCGACGCGGCAGTGCTCTCGCTGCACGAACTGGCCGGCCGCAACTGGCGGCCACAGCGACGCCAGCGGCTGCTCGAGGAAGACATAGTGGACGGCGTCGATGCCCTCGGCGTGCTGCTCATGGGCCACCCGCGCGGTGCTTACTGGTACGGCTCGCGCCTGAGCATCCAGCAGGCCCGGACGCTGTGCCCGGAGAACAACGCCACCAGCCTGCAGGTCACCAGCGCGGTGATGGCCGGGGTGATCTGGGCCATCCGGCACCCCAGACGCGGCATCGTCGAGCCGGACGAAATGCCCCACACGGCGATTCTCCAGCTGTGCCGGCCCTATCTCGGCGAAGTTGGCGGGGTGTACAGCGACTGGACCCCACTTGAACACCGCAGCGACCTGTTTCCCGAGGACCTCGACCTCGACGACCCCTGGCAATTCAAGAATTTCCGCGCCCAATGAGAACTATGCTTGAAGCATGGTCCGCGCCACTTTCCGCTTCTACGAGGAGCTCAACGACTTTCTGCCGGCCGAGCGCCGCCGGCGGGAGTTCGACTGCCTGTGCGCCCGCGCGGCCACCACCAAACATATGGTCGAGGCCCTTGGCGTGCCCCACACCGAGGTCGAACTGCTGCTGGTCAACGGCGAGTCGGTGGGCTTCGAGCGGTTATTGGCGGACGGCGACCGGGTGGCGGTCTACCCCAAGTTCGAGCGCCTGGACATCAGCGCCCTGCTCAAGGTGCGCGAGCAGCCATTGCGGGTCTTGCGCTTCATCGCCGATGCCCACCTCGGCGGCCTGGCCCACCTACTGCGCATGGCCGGTTTCGATACGCTCTACGACAATCACTTCGACGATCTGCAGATCGCCGAAATAGCCGCTCGCGAGCAGCGCATCGTGCTGACCCGCGACCGCGAACTGCTCAAGCGTCGGCTGGTCAGTCACGGCTGCTACGTGCGAGCCCACAAGCCCGCCGAGCAGTTGCGCGAGCTGTGCCAGCGGCTCGATCTGACGGCCAGCATCAAGCCGTTCAGCCGTTGCCTGCATTGCAACCTGCCGTTGCACGGCATCGATGCGCAAGAAGCCCGCGAGCGCCTGCCCAGCCGCATCGGCTACAGCTATTCGCAGTTCATGCACTGTCACGGCTGCGACCGCCTGTACTGGCGGGGCACGCACTGGCGCAGCATGCGCGCCCTGCTCAAACCGCTGCTCACGCCAGCGGACTGAAGCCCAAACACGCTCAGGCCGGCGGCTGCAGCCCGGCCTCGCGCAGCCAGGCCGGATTGAACAGGCGCCCGGCGTAGAGCCCGCCGCGGTCGCACAACAAGGTCACCACGCAGTGTCCCGGGCCCAGCTCCCGGGCCAGTTGCTGCGCGGCTACCAGGTTGATGCCGCTGGAGCCGCCGACGAACAAGCCTTCCTCGCGCAGCAGGCGATAGAGCATGTCCACGCACTGCTGATCGTCCACCTGCAGCGCCGAGTCGATCGGTGTGTCCTGCAGATTGGCGGTAACCCGGCTGGTGCCGATACCTTCGGTGATCGACTTGCCCTCGGCGCGCAACTCGCCGTCCAGCACCCAGTGATAGAGGGAGCTGCCCATGGGGTCGGCGAGGACGATGCGCACCGCCGGCTTGCGCTCCTTGAGATAACGCGCCACGCCGGCCAGGGTGCCGCCGGTGCCGACCGCGCAGACGAAGGCATCCACCCGGCCCTCGCTGTCACGCCAGATCTCCGGCCCGGTGGTTCGGTAGTGAGCGTCGCGATTGGCGGTATTGTCAAACTGGTTGGCCCAGATCGCCCCGGGCAAGGTGGCGGCCAGGCGAGCGGCGATCTTCTGGTAATTGTCCGGGTCGTTGTACGGCTTGGGCGAGACCGGACGCACCTCGGCGCCCAGCTGGCGCAGCAGCTCGAACTTCTCCCGCGACTGGTTATCCGGGATCACGATGATGCAGCGGTAACCCCGCGCCGCACAGATATGCGCCAGACCGATGCCGGTGTTGCCGGCGGTGCCTTCGACCACGGTACCGCCCGGTCCCAGCCGACCACTGCGTTCGGCGTCTTCGATGATGCCCAGGGCCGTGCGATCTTTCACCGAACCGCCGGGGTTGAGGAACTCGGCCTTGGCCAGGATCTCGCAACCGGTCTCGGCACTCAGCTTGCCCAGACGAATCAGCGGCGTATCGCCAATGGTTCCGCTAAAACCGTCGCGGATAGCCATGGTTCACCTCCAACCTGCTCTATCCTTTTTTTAGTTTAGTCCCGAGCGTTCGTGGGTTGACGGCTATCAATACCGCGTCCACCCGCCAGGCATAACCTCGAACCCTTCCCCCGAGGACTGGCCTCATGGAAAAGCAGCAGCAATGGAACCTCTGGTTCTTCCTCGTCGCCTTCAGCCTGCTGCTGGTGTTCCAGGACTGGTGGGGGACGCGCAGCGCGGTCGAACCGCTGCCCTACAGCGAGTTCATGCGCCTGCTCAAGGAGGAGAAACTCAGCGATCTGCGCATCGAACAGCAGCAGATCAGCGGCAAACTCAAGGAACCGATCAACAACCGCAGCCAGTTCGTCACCGTGCGGGTCGAGCCCGAGCTGGCCGAGGCCCTGGCGCAGTCGCAGGTGACCTTCAGTGGCACCCGCCAGGGCGGTTTGATCAGCAACCTGCTGAGCTGGTTGCTGCCCTTTATCCTGATCTTCGCCCTCTGGTCGTTCCTGTTCCGCCGTCTGGCCGAGAAACAGGGCTTCGGCGGCATGGTCAACGTCGGCAAGTCCAAGGCCAAGGTGTTCGTCCAGCGCGATACCGGGGTGACCTTCGACGATGTGGCCGGCATCGACGAGGCCAAGGCCGAACTGCTCGAGGTGGTCTCCTTCCTCAAGGACCAGCCCAGGTACAGCCGCCTCGGCGCGCGGATTCCCAAGGGCATCCTGCTGGTCGGCCCGCCCGGCACCGGCAAGACCCTGGTGGCCAAGGCGGTGGCCGGCGAGGCCAACGTGCCGTTCTTCTCCATCTCCGGTTCGGAGTTCGTCGAGATGTTCGTCGGCGTCGGCGCCGCACGGGTCCGTGACCTGTTCGAGCAGGCGCGCAAGGCCGCGCCCTGCATCATCTTCATCGACGAACTGGACGCCCTGGGCAAGGCGCGCGGGGTCGGTGCCTTCGGCGGCAACGACGAGAAGGAACAGACCCTCAACCAGTTGTTGGCCGAACTGGACGGCTTCGACCCGCGCGAAGGCGTGGTCCTGCTGGCGGCCACCAACCGCCCGGAGATCCTCGACCCAGCCCTGCTGCGCGCCGGCCGTTTCGACCGCCAGATCGTCATCGACCGCCCCGACCGGCGCGGCCGGGTGGCGATTCTCCAGGTCCACGTCAAGCGCATCCAGGCCACCGCCGAGCTCGACCTGGAGCGCATCGCCGGCATAACCACCGGCTTTTCCGGCGCCGACCTGGCCAACCTGGTCAACGAGGCGGCCATCCTCGCCACCCGCCGTGGCGCCGATAAGGTGAGCATGGACGACTTCACCGCCGCGGTGGAGCGCATCGTCGTCGGCAGCGAGCGCCGCGGTCGCCTGCTCCAGCCCCATGAGCGCGAGGTGGTGGCCCACCATGAGATGGGCCACGCCCTGGCTGCGGCCAGCCTGGCCGGCATGGACCCGGTACACAAGGTGTCGATCATCCCGCGTTCGGTCGGTGCGCTCGGCTATACCCTGCAGCGGCCCACCGAGGATCGCTTCCTGATCACCCTGGAGGAGCTGAAAAACCGCATGGTCGTGCTCCTCGCCGGGCGGGCGGCGGAAGACCTGATCTTCAACGAGATTTCCACCGGCGCCGCCGACGACCTGGCCAAGGTCACCGACATCGCCCGGCAGATCGTCACCCGCTTCGGCATGACCGCCGAGCTCGGCCAGGCCGTGCTGGAACGGCAAAGCGCCAGCTACCTGGGCGAACAGGCGATCAGCCTGCGCGAGAAGGACTACTCGGAACAGACCGCGCGCGAGGTCGACCTGAGCGTCAGGGCCCTGATCGATGGCGCCTATACGCGGGCCAAGGCCCTGCTGCAGAGTCGTCGCGCCGAGCTGGAGCAAGGTGCCCAGTTGCTGCTGGAAAAGGAAACCCTGACCCCCGAAGAGTTCCCGGCGCTACGCCCACTGCCGGCCTAGCGTGCGGATGGAGGCACTCCCCATGCAGAGAAAACCCGCTGGACAAAGGCTGTGCCTGTACGACAGCGCAGAGCTCGAGAGCATCGTGCACAACATGGCCCGCCAGGCCGCGGCCCTGCTGCCGCCCGGACAGAGTGCGCTGGTGGGCATTCTGCGCCGTGGCGAACCCCTGGCGCGTCTGCTGCAACAGCAGCTGGCGCAGCTCAGCGGGCAAGCCGAATTGCCCCTGTATGCGCTCAAGGTCAAACGCTACGCCGATGACCTCAGCCTGCTGCATGCGCAAACGGCCCTGACCGAGAGCCCCGAACTGGCCGCGCTGGACCTGTCCGGCACTACCCTGCTGGTGGTCGATGACGTGCTCTATCAAGGCCACTCGCTGTTGCGCACCTGTGCCTACCTGTCGCGTCTCGGTGCCCAGCGGGTACGCACGGCGGTGCTGGTCGATCGCTGCGTCTGCACCCAGCCGGTGCATGCCGATATCGTCGGCGTGCGCCTGCAGATCGCCCCCGGCGACATCATCGAATGCAACGTTCCGCCCTACGAGCCGGCGTTGCGCATCGAGGTGCTGCGCCACGGCGGCTGAGCGGATGCCCTGCAGCGCACCACTGATCAGCAGAGCCGCTGATCCTGCGCAATGAATGTTCGATAGCCACCGGCCTGCAGGTGCAGATAACGGTCATACCGGTAGGTCGGGCCGTCCTTGCACACGTAGCTGGTGCCCAGGTAACAATGCCCGCACAGGCCATCGGCGCAGTGCATGCGCCGCTCCAGCGAGAGCCAGATCTTGTCGGCGGCGATGCCGCGCTGCAGGCACGCCTCGGCGGTGGCCAGCATCAGCGCCTCGGGACCGCAGCAGAGCACCGCTTCAGGCGGATCGGCGGCAAACAGTTCGTCGAAGTGCTGCAGCGGCGAGCCCTGGCGCTGGGGCGGTTCGGCCTCGTCGCAGGTTTCTATGAAGCGCAGGGTCTGCCGCCAGCGCCCGCGTTCGCGCCCCAGTACCTGGGCGGCGCTGTTGCGCGCGCCATAGATGACGCTCAAGTGCACCGGCAGACGGTGCCGACTGGCTTCGTCGATCACCCCGGCCAAGGGCACAAGGCCGCAGCCTCCCGCCACCACCAGCACCCGCCGCGCGCAGAAGAACAGCGGCCAGCCCTTGCCGAAGGGACCGCGATAACCCAGCACGGCCCCCGCCGGTTGCTCGAACAAGGCCTGGGTGAGCGCGCCCATGCGCCGCACCAGGGCGTTGAAGCGGCCCTGCGGGTCCGGCAGGCTGAGGTAGGTGAAGGGCGCTTCGCCAAAACCCGGCACCGCGAGCATGAAGAATTGCCCGGGAATCACCGCCAGATCGCCGGCCAACGGCTTGTCGATGCACAGGCTGAAGTGACGCGCCTCTTCACCGTCCGCGTAGTGGTCGAGCAGCAGCAGTTTGCGTGGAGTCGGATCGATCATGGCCGTACCACCCTCTGCATTACCCCATGTACCCCAATGCCGCCCGGGCAGACGCGGTCACAGCGTCCGCAACCGACACAGCCATAGACCTCGAATTGGGCCTTGAAGCCATCGCCGAACTTGTGCGACCAGAAGCGCTGCACCCGCTGCGCCGACGTGACGCTGGGGTTGTGGCCACTGGCCTCCTGCTGGAAGCCCTGGTACAGGCAGGAGTCCCAGACCCGTTCGCGCTGCATGTGGTCCGCCGCGTCGAGGTGGTCCTGCGGGGCGTAGCAGGAACAGGTCGGGCACACCGAGGTGCAACCGGAACAGCCCAGGCAGCGCAACCCCAGCGCCTCCCAGGTAGCGGCGTCGATGCGCCCGGCGTTGAGGGATTCGATGCCTTCGACTATTTCCTGCTGCGGCTCCTGCTCCGCCGCCACGCAGGCCTGATTGGCGCTGCGCTCGGCTGGCCAGTCATCGGCAGCCGCAGACAAACGCAGGCCACGCAAGGCGGCGCGACCGGCCTCACTGGCGACCAGCAGCAGCCAGTCGGCCGCTGCGTCCTGGCGCGGCAACAGGATCAGATCGGCGCTCTGCTCGCGGACCGCCGGGCCGCTGCCGAGGATGCTGCAGAAACCGCCGGTGCAGCTGTGCAGGCAATCGACGCCCACCAGCAGGCTGGCACGTCGGCGCGCCTGGTAATGCGGGTCTGCGGCGAAGAAACGATCCTGGTAGGCCACGGCCTGCAGGTCACAGGCATGCAGGCCGAACAGCACCTGGGGCACCACAGCCGGCAGCGCCGAGTAGAACCGCCCCCCGTCGAAGCGGAACAGCAACTCGCGCTCGGCGAAGAAGAAACTCTTGGCGGAAAATGGCGGTGGCTCGGCCCAGGGCTCGAAGGCGGCGAAATCCTGGGCGCTGACCACCTGCCAGTGGTGCCCACCCTGGCCATCGCCGTGCACTTCATACAACCGGTGCTCGAGCGCCAGATGCGCACGCAGGCGCTCCGGCTGATCCAGGCTATAGGCTTGCATGACGGACCTCGCGGCTACCGGCCTGGACGCTGGGCGCCTGGCCGGGCGGTAGTGGCTCGACCCTCACCGCGCAGGCTTTCAGCTCGGGCATTTTGCTGAGCGGATCCTGGGCGTCGTTGGTCAGGCGGTTACAGGGCGCTTCATGGAAGTGGTAGGGCATGGCCAGGGTGCCCGCGGGCACGTCATCGGTGAGCTGCACGCGGGTTTCCAGATAACCGCGGCGCGAACTCACCCGCACTCCCTGGTGATCGCGCAGCCCCAGGGTCAGCGCATCGGCCGGGTGCATGAACAGCAGCCCGGCCGGGATCTCGCGTTCGAGCAGCGGCGACTTGCGGGTCATCGAGCCGCCACCGTAGTGAAAGTGCAGGCGGTGGGTGGTGAAGGCAAACGGATACTCGGCGTCCGGGCATTCGTCCGGCGCCACCTGGGTCACCGGCAACAGCCGCCCGCGCCCCAGGGGGAAGCTCTGCTGGTGGAGAATCGCCGTACCCTGCGGATGCGCGGCATCACAGGGCCATTGCAGGCCATGCCGGGCGTCCAGCGCCGGGTAGCCGATCGCGGAATAAATCGGGGTCAAGGCCGCCATCTCGGCGAACACCTCCTCGGCATCGGCCCAGGCCATGCCCGGATAGCCCATGCGCAGGGCCAGATCGGCGAGTATCTGCCAATCGCAGCGGGCCAGCCCTGGCGCGGCTATGGCCTGGCGGATGCGCTGCACGCGGCGTTCGCAGTTGGTGAAGGTGCCGTCCTTCTCGGCGAACGCGGCGGCCGGCAACAGCACATCGGCACATTTGGCCGTTTCGGTCAGGCTGAGTTCGACCACCACCAGAAAATCCAGGGCCGCGAAGGCGCGGGCCACCTGGTTCTGATCCGGATCGGTCAGCAGCGGATCCTCGCCCATGATCAGCAGCGCGCGCAGCTCGCCGGCCTGCGCCGCCTTGAGCATGCCCTGCGAGGTCAGGCCGGGCGCCTGTGCCAGTTCGGTGGCCCAGGCCGCGGCGAATTTGCCCTGCACCGCCGGGTCGGCGACTTCCTGGTAGCCGGGGTAGACATTCGGCAGGCAGCCCATGTCGCAGGCGCCCTGCACATTGTTCTGCCCGCGCAGCGGATTGATGCCGGTGCCGGGACGGCCGATCTGACCGCAGACCAGGGCCAGGTTGGAGACCGCGATGACGTTGTTGGTGCCGCTCTGGAACTGGGTGATGCCCATGCCGTAGGCGGTAAACGCCGCCTTGGCGTGGCTATAGAGGAAGGCCAGGCGTTGCAGCTCGGCCGGCGCCACGCCGGTGGCCGCGCTGGTCTGCTCCGGGGTCAGCCCGGCCAGGTGCTGGCGCAGCGGCTGGATGTCCTCGCAGCGGCTCTCGAGAAAGGCGCGGTTCTCCC
>RCUR01000224.1_pt1 | contig 19589 bp, 20 predicted proteins | sample 2166151 | NCBI WGS metagenome assembly RCUR01 (sample SAMN09932785, study PRJNA488358) | compost metagenome | isolation source: compost soil in an enriched community | place: Germany: Experimental Botanical Garden
GGCTAAAATAACAATTAGGGTTAAATAAAAAAACAAATAATCCCTTACATAACTAAAATAAAGTTAATTTATTACATTAAAAACCAAATATAGTTATTCATAGAAAATAACTTCACTAAATTTGCAAAAAAATACAATTGATCATGACAAAAATTATAATAAAAGAGACCCAAAACCCAACTATATTAAAATTTGAATTCCCTGACTTTATAACTCAAAATGAAAGTTTTGAATTTAAAAATATAGATGAGGCAAAAACTTCCCCGCTTGCCCAACAACTTTTTTACCTACCTTTTGTAAAAACAGTTTACATCTCGGGAAATTTCATCGCTATCGAAAAATTCAGTATCGTAGAATGGGATGATGTAAAAGATGCTGTCGCAGAACAAATAGAAATTTTTGTCACTAATGGCGGAATCATAATTGCCGAACAAGAAAACAAAACAAAAAAACAACCTATTACAGTTTACGGAGAAACTACTCCAAATCCTGCGGCTTTAAAATTTGTTGTAAGCAGAATGTTGACTAAAACAGCGGTAGAATATAAAAATATTGATCAAACCGGTTCTTCTCCATTAGCAAAAGAATTGTTCAAATTTCCTTATGTGAAAGAAATTTTCATTGACGAGAATTACATCTCCGTAACTAAATACGATATCAATGACTGGCAGGAAATCACATTAGAATTAAGAAGTTTTATCAAACAATACATTGAAAACGGAGGAACTGTATTAGATGAAAATTTTATTCAAGCTGCTACAATTGAAGAAAACAATAAAACACAAGAGTTTGACAATTTAGATGTCACCTCGCAACAAATCATCAATATCTTAGAAGAATATGTAAAACCGGCCGTTGCTGCCGATGGTGGAAATATTGCTTTTGACTCTTACAATGAAACAGACAAAACCGTAAAAGTAATTTTACAAGGTGCTTGCAGCGGATGCCCTTCTTCTACATTTACTTTAAAAAGCGGGATTGAAAACATGTTAAAAAGCATGTTAAATGATGAAAGCATTAAAGTTGAAGCGATAAACGCATAAACACTTAACAAACTGACAATGTTAATGTTAAATTAAAAAACACTTGATTTAATTCTAAAACTTTCAAATCAAGTACCTTTAATATCTAATTTAACAAATAGAAATCATGTCGGTCTTAAAAGTAATTGAAGTATTGGCTAATTCAGAAATTAGCTGGGAAGACGCAACTCGGAAAGGAGTTGCCAAGGCATCACAATCTTTAAAAAACATACGTTCTGTATATGTTAAAGATCATAGTGCTGCCGTAAATGATGGTAAGATTACAGAATACAGAGTCACTTTAAAATTAACTTTCGAACTCGAATAGATTAATTTGAATACATTAATTTCAAGCGTTTCATCAGAGACGCTTTTTTTATTTTCAGAAGCTATTTCCAGCTATCCGTTTCAATCTTTTTATTTTTAAAGAAAAAATAAAAAGGATTTCCACTACTATCTGGGCTAAAAAAACCACATGAACACCACATCCAAAAATCAACACTTTTTTACCACTATCTGATTTTCAGGAAATTATTAATAATTTAATAAAGCAATACTGAAAAAATTTGTCTATCATTGTATACTAATCAAACTGTAAAAACACTATGGGACTATCATCATTTTTTAAAAATTTATTTGATTCTGCCAAAGAAACTGCCAACGAAATTGCCAATAAAGCAGAAATTGCCGCAGAAGAAGCAAAAATAGCTTCAACCCCTTATCTGGAAAAAGCGGAAAAAGTCACTGAAGAAACAATCGAAAAAGTAAAAGAAGCCGCCGCTCCCATTATAGAGAAAGCAGAAGAATATGTTGAGCAAGCCAAAGAAGCACTAGATGAATATTCTGATAAAGCAGGTGAAATTTTAGGCGGAGTATTAGAAAACCTAAAAAGTGATACAGTGGCAACTTCTGAAAAAACAGAAATTCTAATCGAAGAAGTTGAAATTAAAACGATAGATTCTGCTGAAACCGACACTAAAAACTTAGAAGAACCAGTAAAAAAAACAGTAGAAGATCCCAATTAATTTTAAGAAAAAAATTTAATTTATATCTTTGCCAAACAACCACAAACCTTCTCTTGAGAGAGGGTTTTTTATTATTTTAAAAATGTACTTGAACCCAGATCAGTTAACTGTTTACGCCAATACTTTCGTCGAATTATTGATTGACTATTCTCCAAAAGTAATCTCCGCATTCACCATCCTTTTTGTAGGCCTTTACGTCATTCGCCTTATCAATAGATTCATTAGAAGAATCATGATTAAAAGACAACTGGACCCAACATTAACTAAATTCCTTGCCGATATTTTGTTGTGGGTTTTAAGGGGACTATTATTTGTGACTTTCATCTCAAAACTAGGCATAGAAACTTCTTCATTTGTGGCAATTCTTGGTGCTATGGGACTTGCTGTGGGCTTATCACTACAGGGATCCTTATCTAATTTTGCCGGGGGAATGCTGATCATACTATTCAAACCGTTTAAAGTTGGGGACACTATCGAAGCACAAGGAGTTACCGGTGTAGTTAGTGAAATACAAATATTTGTAACCAAACTAATCACTGGAAACAATCAAACTATCTTTGTCCCAAACGGATCTTTATCGAATGGCACCATTATTAATTACTCCCTACAAGGATTTAGAAGAGCTGATCTAACGATTGCCATCTCTTATGATACCGATATCAAGAAAGCGAAAGATATTATCACAGAGGTCCTAAAAAACAACCCTAAAATACTTCAGACACCTGCAGCAGAAGTTTCAGTAAAAAACCTCACTGATAATGCCATACAGCTTGCTGTAAGACCGTGGGCAAATAATGAAGATTATGGTGCTGTTTTCTCAGAAACCTTAGAGAATTGTAAATTGGCATTTGATAGTGCCGGAATTATTATACAACCTTTTGTAAAAGAATTTTCTAAGACTAAATCATGATTACTTCTTTGAAGTTGTAATCATAAAATCTTTCAAATAATAAGGTTCAAAATAAGCGACATCAACAGTGTCGCTTTTTTTGTACTTTAAAAAACTTAACGAGCTCATCTCTTTGGCTGATGGAAACTTTATATCTTCCAAAAAAACAAAATTTTCCTTAGTCAGAACCGACCTGCATTTTTCAGCACAATCACCAACGAAATATAGCTTTTCCTGGAAATCATCAAATGAATCTTCAGTGATTACTTCGGCCTTAGTAACTCGTTGATTCTCGAAATCAGGAGTAAAAATAGCACTATACACTTCCATTCTACGGGCATCAAGCATAGGAACAATCAACCCATCAGAAACTTTTGCCTGAGACGCCAATATTTGCAAAGTATCAACCGCAATCAAAGGAATGCCTAATGCGTAGCACAAACCCTTTGCAGCAGAGACACCTATTCGCAATCCAGTATAAGAACCGGGACCTTGACTTACTGCAATAGCAGCTAAATCCTTCAAAGAAATCCCAGCTTCTTTTATAACTTCCTCTATAAAAACATGCAGACGTTCGGCATGGGAATAGCCTTCGTCTGCAATTTCTTTGTATACAATCGTTTTTCCTTCTTTTGCAAGAGCAACAGAACAGTTTTTAGTCGCGGTCTCTAAATTTAATATGTAAGACAAAATAATTTAAATTTTATAGTTTTAAAGTTTCAATCGAAATTAAAATTATTCGACCTACTTACTTTTTAATATCCTTCTCAGTTTTCAACATCACTTTATCACCAGAATTCAATTCCTTTGATACCGTAGTATAAGGTCCCGTGATAACAATATCTCCTTTTTTTAGACCTGTCAAAACCTCAATGTTTGTATCGTCCTGAATACCTGTTTTTATGATTCTGATTTTTGCTTTATCTCCTACTTTAACAAATACACATTCAAATTTTTTATCACTTTTAGGTTTTGCTTTACTCTCTTCAGATTGCGGATCGTCTACTTTAATTTCCTTAACTGCAGCCGTATCTGACTTCATAACTACTGAACTTATTGGCACCGACAAAACATTCTTTTTTGTTTTGGTAATAATATCAACCGTTGCTGTCATACCTGGTCTGAAAGGAGAGTAAGTAGCCGGCTGGCCTTCCAATAGATCCATATAGGATTCTTTCACAATCCTTACTTTTACCTTAAAATTAGTTACCTGATCCGCAGTCAAAGTAGAACTTGCCGAATTTGAAATACTCGTAACAACTCCCTTAAATTGCTTCTTTAAATAAGCGTCTACTTCTACATTGGCCTCGTCGCCAACTTTAATTTTCACAATGTCATTCTCATTCACATCCACTTCCACTTCCATGTTGTTCAAATTAGCAACTCTTAGGAGTTCAGTTCCTGCCATTTGTTGCGTCCCTAAAACACGTTCTCCCAGTTCTACATTAAGAACCGAAATAGTTCCATCTGCAGGTGCATAAATGGTTGTTCTCCCAAGATTATCTCTAGCTTCAATTACAGAAGCTGAAGCACTCTGTACATTAAAATAGGCAGTTTGTTTGTTTGCCTTAGCTACCTCAAAAGAAGCTACTGCCTTATCCCAATCTGATTTGGAGATTATTCCTTTCCCAAACAACACTTTGTTTCTTTCGTAACTTGTTTTTGCTTCGTTGAATGAAGCATCAGCTTGATTCAAAGCCGATTTAGAGCCTGATAAATTTGCCACACTTCTATTCAAACCGGATGTATATAAATCTGGATTTATCTTAACCAATAAATCTCCTTTCTTAACCACCTGACCTTCTTTTATTGGCAATTCAATAATTTCACCGGAAACCATAGAAGCAATTTTTACTTCAATCTCCGGTTGAATTTTTCCAGTAGCAGAAACAGTTTCAACAATTGTTGTAGCATCAACTTTGGCAATTTCAACCTCTTTGCCTTTATCTTTATTTCCGATAACTCCCGATTTTGAAAGTGTTACCAATAAAGCAACAATTGCTAATGCTGATCCGATTAAGATATAAATTGTTTTTTTTGACATAATAAATTAGTTTTTGATAATCGGAATTCCAAAATAGAATTCTAATATTTTTATTTTAAAGATATAATCATATTTGGTTCTAAGAACTTCTGATTGTGCATTAGTAAGCAAGGTTTGTGACTGATTAAAATCAAACGAATTCATTAAACCCACTGCATATTTTTCTTTCGCATAATTATAAGCTTCTTGTCTGGATTCTAATGCTACAATTGAAGATTCATGCGCATTCATTGCACCTTTAGCATCCGTAAAAGCCGTATATACGTTTCTTTGCAAATCCAATTCTTGTTGTTCTACAGCGATTTTTGATTTCTCTAAACTAACTTTGGAACGCTCTACGTTGTTTCTTGCAGAAAATCCATTAAAGATAGGAATTGATAATTGTGCTCCAAAAGCTTGACCTTTATTATCATTAAACTGTTCTCCAAACGGACGTGCGGCTTGTGGTACCAATACTCCATCTACCATGGTATAAGTATCGGCATAAGAAACCGTACTGTTAAAATTGTAAAAACCTTGTAAAGTAGGTTGAAACCCTCCTTTTGCGATAGCCACGTTCTTTTGGGCAATTTCCAGATTGGTTTTAGCAATTTTCAATTCAGTTCGCTCCTCTTTTGCTTTTTCATAAATAGCAAGCGGAGTTTGTGCTAATATGTTGTTTTCGTCTTTGGCTGTGGTGTCATCCGTTACATCAAAATCATAAAATTCTTTTAGTTGTAATAATTGAGCTAAACTTAATTTTGAAATCAACAAATTATTTTCTGCTGCGATAACATTTTGATTGTTTGAGGCTACAGTGGCTTTTATATCCAACAAATCACCTCTGGGAACTGAACCTGCTTTCACCAATTCTTCTGAACGCAATAATTGTTTCTGATTAATAGCCAATTGCTCCTGTTGTACTTTTAAATTTTCTTTATTAAAAAGCACTTGCAAGAATGCATTAGCAACATTCAGCGCCACATCTTCCTGCATTTTTGTCAATTGATACTTCGCTGCAACAATAGAAAGATTTGCTTTTCGAAGAGCATTTTGATTTTGCATCCCTTTATAAATATCGAAACCAACACCAGCGCCTATCGAAGTATATTGAGTCGTCTGATTACGTTTAACGTTTGTTGTCGGATCTGTATTTAAACCCACATTCCAGGAGTGCGAGGCATTAGAATTGAATGAAGGAATAAAACTCCCTATTGCACCTTTTTTATCAATTTCTGCCGTCTTAGAATCTAATTCGGTTTGTTTGATGGAAATATTATTATCTATCGCGTACTTTACACATTCTTCTAAAGTCCACTTTTTTGATTGCGCCTGAACCGACAGCCCGAACAGCAAAATAAAAACGAAACTGATACAACTATTTTTTTTCATATACTTTGAATGAAAGCGTAGCAAAGGTACTACACAAATTTAACATTTTTTTAAACTAAAATTCTTTTATGAATCTCCTCTATTTTTTCGGCTCTTCTTTTAGCAAGCCTTGATTCCATACTTTTATTTTATCTGAGGCTTTAATTCCACTTTTCACTTCTACATAAATTCCGTCACTAACTCCCAGGACTAAATCTTTTCTTGCAAATTTTTGAGTTCCGGTCTGTACTTCAACATAAGGTTTCAGTGTTTTTTTATCAAACTGAATCAACGATTCTTTCAGCGCTTGAACTTTTTCTGCTTTCTCCAATATGATAGAAGCATTAGCACTCAATCCAGCTCTGATAAAAGTATTGTCTCGATTCGTCATTGTTGCTTTAATTTCAAATTGAATCGCTCCATTCTCCGTTTTCCCTTTTGGGGCAATATAAGTCAAAACAGCATCAAATTTTTTGTTCTCGATAGCACCAATGGTGATCTCAATAGGCATATTTAATTTGATTTTCCCTACTTCAGATTCATCTACTTTACCCACAAATATCATCCTTCCAATATCAGCAACACTTGCAATAGTAGTTCCTTCATTAAAATTATTACTCTCAATTACCTGATTCCCCACTTTTACCGGAACATCCAGTACCATTCCATTTACAGTAGAACGAATCAAAGTGTTTGCATAATTTCCCAGTCCAGAAGTTGTTCCTGTTTTTACGATATCAAATCCTTGTATAGACGCGTTATAGTTTTGTTTGGCTTGATTATAAGCCAATTGAGCCGCATCAAAATCATTGGCCGAAATCACCCCTTTATCAAACAAAGTTTTTTGTCTTTGGTACATTTTCTCTTGATTATCCAATTCAATTTTGGCAGTTTTCACTTGATTTTGCGAATTACTCAAATTAGAAACATTGGCAACTACTTTAATTTTGGCAATTAAATCACCCGCTTTTACCGTTTCACCGGCTTTAATATAGACGGCTTCTATAATTCCCGAAATATTAGGTTTAATCAACACTTCTTCATCCGGTACAATATTACCGGTAGCTATAGTACTTTTTACAATAGTTTTAACTTCAACTTTATCAGTTTCAAAAACTACAGGAGATTCCTGATTTTTGGCGTACAGGTAATATAAAGCTCCGAAAAAAACTAGCGCTATTAAAATCAATACAGTTATGGTTACTCCTTTTTTCATTTCTTGAATTTTTTATTCGATTATTATTGTTTTTTGATTGATATTTTATTCTGTTCTTAATGCATCAACAGGTTTAACATTTATGGCAGTCTGCGCAGGGATAAATCCCGCTAACAAACCCGAGCCAATCAGGATTAGCAAGGCTATAAAAACCACTACTAAATCAACACTCGGATTAATAAACATCATCCCGTCTGTAGGCATAGATGCTAAAACCATATTGAGTATCGCCAGTAATCCAGTAGCTACAGCTATCCCAAACATACCAGCTATTATGGTCAGAGAAATGGCTTCTAATAATATTTGGGATCGTATCGCACCCGGCGTTGCCCCCAATGCTCTTCGGATTCCTATTTCTTTGGTTCGTTCTTTTACAACGATAAGCATAATGTTTGAAATCCCAATAATACCTGACAACAATACTAATGTCCCGACAAAATAGGCGATGAATTTAAGAACAAGAAACAGATCCTGCACTTTTTGAAACTCCTGAAACAAGTCAAAATTACCAACTGCTCTTTCATCATCTGGATGAATATAATGTCTTTCACGCATGAAGGCCAGAATTCCGGGTTTAAGAGCCGTAATCGAAGCATCATCATTTGCTGTAAGCGCCATCCAACCTACCGTATCCCCAAAATTAAAAGCTTGTTGAAAAGTGGTAAAGGGAATGAAAATATTTTTTTGAGCCGATTCTGCATTACCATTATTTTGGGACTTTGATTTATAAACCCCAACAACCATAAAATTGACTCCATTTATTTTGACATAAGTACCTATTACTTCTTCGGCATTCATGTACAATTCATTGATAACACCGTTACCAATAATGGCTACTTTACGTCTCAAAAGAATATCTTGTTGGTTGACAAAACGTCCTTTAACAATATCCATTTGCTCTTGTTTGATCAATTCCGGATAATCACCATAAATAGTATAAGCACCCGTTTTGGTTCCCCTGATTACATTACTTACCCCATTAAAATCTCCCAACTGATTGCGTGGAGAAACATATAATAAGTCCGGAAATTTTTGTTTTAAAGCATCAACATCACTATTTTTAAAATCATACCGTCTCGTTTTAGGCAAGCCTTTGTAAGCCTTTGAAGTAGTTTGCGTCCACATAAACATCGTATTTGTCGCAATACCATCAAAGCCTTTTTTGACCCCATTCTCTAATCCATTTGAAGCAGCTAATAATATTACCAAAATAAATATTCCCCAAAACACTCCAAAAGCCGTAAGCAACGTGCGGAAGGTATTAGCGGTTAAAGCTTCTAAAATTTCGTTCCAATTCTCTCTATCAAACATAATTATTCGTCTCTAAGTGCTACAATAGGTCTAATTTTGGCTGCTCGGTAAGCCGGAACAAATCCCGCCATCGCGCCTGCAATCACCAAAACAATTAAGGTTGATATGGCCACAGTAAAATCTACTTGCGGATTCACGAAATATTCACTTTGGGCATGAGGACCAATTAATTCTAAAAGTGCTAATCCCGTCAACAGTCCTACAAAACCTGAAATAGTGGTAATAAATATTGACTCTTGCAAAATCATTCCAATAATTGAAATTGGCGAAGCCCCAAGTGCTTTTCGAATCCCAATTTCTTTGGTTCTCTCTTTTACGATTATCATCATGATGTTACTTACCCCAACGACTCCAGCTATTATGGTACATATTCCAACCCACCAAAAAAACAATCGAATGTAAAGATTCAAATCATAAAACTTCTTGGCTTCGACAGTAGAGTTATGAATTCCAATAGCACTTTCATCATCAGGAGCAACCATGTTTTTACTTCTCAATAACACTCCCAAATCAGTAGTAAATTTAGCCGCCTCAGCTAAAGCCTCTTCATAAGTATCTTTCTTTTTTAGAGTATAAAACATATTGCTGATCTTATCTCCTGCCCCAAAAACCTTTTGCGTAGTAGATAATGGCAGGAACACTCTTCCTTCCTCTCTTTCTCCTCCCGGGTCGGTAAAAACACCAACCACTTTAAAATTAATGTTGTTCACTGTAATTTGTTTGCCAATGGGGTTTGCTTCCTTGAAAATATCCAACTTTAACTTCATCCCAATTACAGCCACTTTTTCATTATAAATCAAATCGTTAGTATTTATAAACCGCCCTTGAACAACAGTAGCATTTTCGATTGCTAAATAATCCGGATTCACACCACGATATTGATAACTACCTGATTCTTTACCATGTGAAATAGTAGCCCCCCAAGCATTATACGTTGATCCATTTTTATCAAATTGATCTCCATGTTTTTGAACCGAAATATCGTAATCACTATTTCTAAACTGTATCTGTCTTCCTGGATTAAGTCCTTTGTATGCTTTTGTGGTTGCCCCTGACCAAACCTCAATTATTCCGGCTGCATCCCTTTCAAATTGCTTTTCAATTCCATTTTGCAATCCTTTTCCAACACCAAGAAGAATCACCAAAATAAAGATCCCTGAAGCCACGGAAATACCCGTGAGAAAAGTTCTCAGTTTATTTTTGGCAATAGCCTCAAATATTTCTTGCCAACGTTCAATATTAAACATAAGACGAAGCTCTAACTTGTTCTACTAACTTATCATCGATGATCAATCCATCTTTCAACACCACATTTCTTTTACACATAGCAGCAATATCCGGTTCGTGCGTCACTATCAAAATGGTTTTTCCTTCATCGTTGATTCCCTGTATCAATTCCATTACTTCATAAGAAGTCAGTGTATCTAATGCGCCGGTAGGCTCATCGGCTAATAACACTTTTGGGTTCGAAGCTAAGGCTCTGGCAATAGCCACACGTTGTTTTTGACCGCCTGAAAGTTCATTTGGCAAATGGTGTGAATGTGACGCCAGCCCGACTTTCTCTAAATATTTCATTGCAATCTCATTGCGTTCTTTTCTCTTCAAACCTTGATAATACAAAGGCAAAGCCACATTATCCAATGCACTTTTGTAATTAATTAAGTTGAAAGATTGAAAAACAAAACCAAGAAATTGGTTTCGGTATTTCGAAGCAATAGTTTCATTTAATTTTTTAATTGGGACATTGTCCAAAGTATAAAGACCCGCATCTGCTTCATCAAGAATACCAAGAATATTAAGCAGCGTAGATTTTCCGGAACCAGATGAACCCATAATAGCTACCAACTCCCCTTCTTTGATATTGAAATTAATTCCTTTTAGCACATGCAATTCGGAATGTCCCATTTTATAGGATTTATGTAAGTCTTTAATTTCAATCATAATAAGCTAATTTTAAACAATATTAATTCTTCCGAAAAAGAAACCACAATCATAAAACGTTGTCATGGTAACGCATTTAAGTGAATAAGACTTTATTTGATTGAAAATGTTACAGTTTAATTTTAAAATATATTTCTTTTACTAATTTTGCCTCATCAAACTAAACTAAAATGCTAAAACTTATCCCCGTTCTACTCATATTTTTGCTTATCATCTTCATTTCTGGTTGTGCTACTTCACAAAAAATAGCTACTTTGAAACCAGAACCAGACGATGCAGTTCCTTTAATCTACGAAGCGACACCGTCATTTATTAACCTACCCATCAGTATCAAGCTAAAGGATATTGAGAATCAAACCAACACTCTATTGAATGGATTGATTTATGAAGACAACAATATAGAAGATGACGATATTGAGATGAAAGTTTGGAAATTGGCTCCAATAACTATCGTAAATGATCCTGGGAGTTCAGGAGAAAGAATAAAAACCGTTTTGCCATTAAAGGCCATTGTAAAATACAGAATTGGCACCAAAAAACTGGGAGTTGAATTGTACAACACTAAAGAATTTAACCTTAATGGGGTAGTAACACTAATTAGTGACGTTAGCCTAACCAATTGGAAACTAAACACCAAAACCGAACTCAAATCATTAGATTGGAACGAAAGTCCGACGATGACTGTATTTGGAAAAAACATGCCAGTTACTTATTTAATCAACCCTGCCATTAAACTTTTCAAATCTAAAATCGAAAAAAACATTGATGGGGCCATTTCAAAATCTATGGATTTCAAGCCTAATGTTTTGTCCGCTATAGAGAAAATTTGTACTCCTTTCCAAATGAGTGAAACATACAATAGTTGGCTTCGCATTTCTCCTATCGAAATCTACTCTACCAATGCCAGACTAAAAAACGACACTTTTATGCTGGAAATGGGAATGAAATGCACTATGGAAACTTTGATAGGACAAAAACCAGAATCTAAATTTAATCCTAACAAAATAGTTTTAAAACCTGTCACAAAAATTCCCGAACAAATTACAGCCAACATTGCTGCCGTTTCTACCTATCAGGAAGCTTCAAAGATTATGACAAAGAATTTCGTTGGTCAGGAATTAGGTTCCGGAAGCAAAAAAGTAAAAGTTCAGAATGTGGCTATTTGGCACAAAGACGGAAAAATGGTTATCGCCTTGGATATTTTGGGGTCAGTCAACGGAACGATTTATCTTGCCGGTTTTCCACAGTATAACGAACAAACTAAGGAAATATTTTTTGACAAATTAGATTATGCTTTAGATACAAAAAACAAATTAATGCGAACTGCTAACTGGCTTGCACAAGGATATATCTTAAAAAAGATCCAAGAAAGTTGCCGCTATTCCATCAAACCAAATTTAGAAGAAGGCAAACAAAGCATGATGACCTATTTGCAACATTATTCACCTATGCCAGGCGTTTTTGTAGATGGAAAAATGGGAGATATTCAATTTCAGAAAATCCAATTGACAAATCAGGCCATTATCGCGTTTATAAAAATTAACGGAACCGTAAATGTATCCGTGGATGGACTGAAGTAGAATCAGTAGCAAGCAGTTTTTACTATCCAGCCCTTAAAAAACTAAAAAGTCAGTCTCAAAAAAATATTTTTTCAGAGACTGACTTTTTTTATTGTAATTGATATTGCTTACGATTTCTTTTTTTTCATTCTATAAACAGCATACCCAATACCTGCAACCAGAATATAAGGAATCACCATTAAATAAACAATCCCGTCATTTACCGCTTCGGCCTTTGCTTTATTTCCTTCGCTGGTCAATGCAGCACGACACATGGCACATTGCGCATTTGCTGAAGCTCCAATTAAGAAAATACATACTCCAAAAAAAATGCTTTTAATTTTGGAATTTGGTCTAAACCCGTTTTTTTTACTCTTATCTAACATAATAGGGAGAAATCATCAAATAAACAACTACACCGGTCACTGCAACATACAACCAAATAGGGAAAGTAATTTTAGCAATTTTTTTATGTTTATCAAATTTACTTGCTAATGCTTTCACATAAGTCACTAGAACTAGCGGAATAACAGCTATAGATAAAATAATGTGCGAGATCAATATAAAGAAGTAAACTAATCGTATCGACCCAAGGCTCCCTTTTTCTGTTACATCCAGGATGCCATCATGATTGACATCACCAAACTTAGTAGAATCAGAAGTCATATGATACGCCACATACATCACAAGAAAAGCTACCGATAAAGAAATAGCCGTAGTCATCAATCTTTTATGCAGCTCTCTATTACCGTTTTTAACCGATACAACCGCAGCTATCAAAACAAGAGCCGTCAAACCGTTTATAGTGGCGTAAATAGGAGGCAAAAACGAAAGTGGTGCAACATCATATCCAAAATCTTCTAGTTTCACACCAAAAAGAATTGCCACCACCACCGGAATTATAATTGAGACAATAATTATAAACTTATTAAATCTTTGATCTATAGAATTTTCTTTCATTTTTACTCGTTTAATAATACTTTGATATCTTGCTGAATATCTCGAACCCCATTTTTATCCAATCCGTCGTAATACAAAATTGGATTTCCAAAATCGTCTTTTCTGCAACGAATATTACCATTTTTATCAATTAAGGCAAACAATCCCGAATGCTCAAAACCACCATTCACTTTACTGTTTTCACCTGCATACAGATTAAAGCCTTTATTCGCCAAGTTATAAACATAGTCTTTATCTCCCGTCAACAAATTCCAATTAGATGATTTAATTCCCAACACCTTAGCATGAGCTTTCAAAACTGCCGGTGTATCATGTGCAGGATCTATACTAATGGAAACAATACCAAAGTTAGGATTACCAAAAAAACTTTTCTCGATTTCCAACATACTGGCATTCATCTTAGGACAAATCGAAGGACAAGTTGTAAAGAAAAACTCCAAAACATATACTTTCCCTTTATACGTCTCATTAGTGATTTTACTATTATCCTGATTGGTTAATTCAAACTTGGGAGCCGGGCCAATTTTAATCAAACCTTCAGTTTCATTTGACTTGGCGTTCACCTTATCTAAACGATCTCCTTTTACTACACCATTGTTTTGAATCCGGTCTACTATTTTTGGCACCGCATAGATTCCAAAAATTAGGATTACTAATGAAATCCCTATATATGATTTATTTTTAAGCATGATTGTGGATTAAATTTTTCTTGAGGCATTATTATTCTTTTTAAGTGCCGCGCGATATTCGTAAAGAATAACTTTGAAGTCATCTAACATTTCATTACTTAATTCAGCCGGATGAAATGTATTATACCCTTCTTTATAATCTTTATTATCTTTTCTGCCTCTTAGATTCCTTTCTTTATCAACAATATACACATTGGGCGTTCCTAAGTTAGCATCTAACTTCCCAACCAGTTTTAATTGATTGTAATATTCATTAATCTCATCATGGGAAGCAAAAACAAAATGCCATTGGGAAACATCCGTAAAAGCAGCCAAAGCGTCAACAACTTTTTTAGCATCCTCTTCTGTTCCGGTAGGACAAATTACAACAAACTGCAAATCTTTAAAAGTGTGATATCTTTGATAAACTTTTTGATTTAAATTAAACAAATTACCTCTGTTTTTCAAAATCTCCGTACCCGAGAAACCAAGAACAGTAACTTTACCATTCAAACTTATTTTTTGTTCGTCTAAAGATTTCCAATCACCAAAATCAGCAACTTTCGCGGTAATAACAGGTAATTTAGTAAAACTATTTACGCCTGAAGCAAAAAAGAGATATGCAACGATGGGCAAAATAAAAAGGACAAAAAAGACTATATTTTTTTTCATTATGAAAAAATAAAAAATTTAAAGTGCAAAAATAAAAAAAGGTACGCAATGCGTACCCTTTTCTTGAATTAATATCTTGTTAAAAATTCCACTTAATGGTAGAATCTCTAAAAACCTCATAAATATAATCCCCTTCAGTCAAAAGAATGAAAAGCAAATATAAAATTAGAAAAATTAATGGTAAAACAACTGCATTTCTCAAAGTACTCTTTTCCCCTTCCATGTGCATAAAAGCCCATACAATATAATATGCCTTATAAATTGTAAGAGCATAAAATATCCAGTTAAGCAAATTCATACTTAAAAAATTGTTCATATGAAGAAATTCTGGTTTCGCAATACCAAGAATAACCTCTATTATTGTAACAACAGATAATATTCCGAATACTTTCCAGATTCTACCTGTATTAGATACGTGTTCGTGTGCGTGTGACATGATAATTACTTTATTTGAAAATTAAACGAGATAGAATACTGTAAATACAAATACCCAAACTAAATCCACAAAGTGCCAGTATAACCCCACTTTTTCAACCATTTCATAACTTCTTCTTTTCTCATAAGTTCCCAAAAGAACATTAAAAAAGATAATGATGTTTATAACCACTCCTGAGAAAACGTGGAATCCGTGAAATCCAGTTATAAAGAAAAAGAAATCAGCAAATAATTTACTTCCGTACTCATTTCTTGTCAAGTTTGCACCTTCCACAACAAAACTTGCTTGAGTTAATCTTGCTTCAGATTCTTCTCTTGACAAAACTGTCTTCTTTTTATCTTTAGTTATCACCTCAGTTCTAATCAAAAGTTCAGGATGTGCTTTGAAACCAGCTTGTACTTCGGCTACAGAATAAGATGGCAAATCACCCTCACTCATAAACCAATTTCCTTTATTTCTGGTTAGCGCTTCTCTTTCTTCCGGTAAAGTCACGGCAAAATCAGCCAACGCCACTCGATGACCTTCTTTATCGACAAACTGAAGTAAACTTCCTCCTTTTGTTTCAATAGCTCCGTACTCACCTTTTATGAAGTTTTTCCATTCCCAAGCTTGTGAGCCAACGAAAATAAGACCTCCAATAATTGTTAAAAACATATAAATAGCCACCTTGCTCTTTTTCATTTGATGCCCTGCATCAACAGCCAACACCATTGTCACAGAAGAAAAAATCAAAATAAAAGTCATCAATGCTACATAATACATCGGAGCAGACACTCCATGCATAAATGGAAAGTGAGTAAACACTTCATCCGCCAAAGGCCATGTTTCAATAAATTTAAATCTAGAAAAACCATAAGCTGCCAAAAATCCAGAGAATGTTAAAGCATCTGATACGATAAAAAACCACATCATCAATTTACCATAACTTGCTCCCATTGGCTCATTTCCGCCTCCCCAAGTTTTTTCTTCACTATTTGCAGTAGTAACTGTCGCTTCCATAAAAGTTAATTCGTTAAAAAGTTCCCAAATTTACGTTTTTTTCTTATTTAAAGAAATATAAAAATAAAAATAAATAAACCCACAATAAATCGAGAAAGTGCCAATACATCGCACCTAGTTCAATTCCAAGAGTTTGAGTTGAATTGTATTTTTGTTTAAAATGATTATAAATAATAATTAAAAGAGAAATCAATCCTCCAGCAAGGTGTAACAAGTGCACAACAGTCACTATATACAGAAAGGTTGTCGTGATTGAGCTCGCGGCTCCTGTAAAATAATAACCATTCTCCACTATCTGTCCAAAACCAACAAATTGCAATACCACGAATGCTATTCCTAAAGCTAAGGTAGCCAAAAGAAATCGCGTCGTTGCAGTTTGATTGTCTTTTTTAATGGCTCTTTTTGCCAAATGAAAAGTAACACTAGATGCTATTATTGCAATAGTGCTAATAAAAAAAGCTGTAGGTAACTCAAAATCCTTCAACCAATCGGCTCTTGATTTACTAACCACAAAAGCACTTGTAAGTCCTGCAAACATCATTATCATACTTACTATAGCAAACAACAATATCAATTTATACGATCTTGCCGTTCTTGATTTGTGTTCGTCTGTTGTCATTGTTATATCCATAACTATCTTAAAAATTTATCTAATATATAAACTAATTGTAACAAGGTAATATAAGAAACACTTACCAGCATCAAGGTTCTTGCCGCTTTGGCAGTCCTCAATTTATATAACCGCACCGCATAAAAAAGCATCCAAAGACCCAGCAAAAATACAACAATTGCAGCTACTGGGGTAATATATAATTGTCCCGTATGACCTAAAGACGGTAAAAGTGACGCTATAATAAGCCAAACCGTATATAAAATAATTTGTAAAGCTGTTCCTTTATCTTTTTTACCTGTTGGCAACATGAAGAAACCGGCTTTTTCATAATCTTCATATAAAAACCATCCGATAGCCCAAAAATGCGGGAATTGCCAGAAAAACTGAATCAAAAATAATGTTCCCGCTTCAATACCGAATTCACCCGTAGCAGCTACCCAGCCCAACATAAAAGGAATTGCCCCAGGAAAAGCACCCACAAAAACCGATAAAGATGTCATTGTTTTTAAAGGTGTGTAAACGCTTGTATATAAAAATATCGAAATCGCACCAAACATAGCCGATTTCGGATTGATCGTATACAATAATGAAAGACCTGCAATAGTAAGAAGACTTGCTATAAATAAAGCCAGATTTGGAGACATTCTTCCGGCAGGAACGGGACGATTTTTAGTTCGATCCATCAAGGCATCTAAATCTTTTTCAATAACCTGGTTAAAAGCATTTGAGGCACCTACCATACAATAACCTCCAACGGCCAGTTTCAATAACACTAGCCAACTTGAAAAACCAAACTCATCTGCACCAAGAATAAATCCGGCAATCGATGAAAAAACAACACTAATCGCCAGTCCGGCTTTAGTAATTGCTTTGAAGTCAATATATATAGATTTTATAGAAATTGTATTTGGTATTTTATTCAACGCTACTATTTTTTTAAAAAAACTTTTGCAAAAGTAGCGTATCAAAAGGGATTTGACAAAAAACAATTCATAAAAAAATTTTTAAAGCAAAAAACAGAAATTAATAATCAAAATACCAATTAAAAATGTCCGCCCTCAAACCTACTGTAAACCAATTAGTACTTTCATAAAAAGTAGTGGCCGTATTCTGGCTAGGATCAAAACTTCTGTATATATAACTTCCAAAAAGTTTTAGGTTTGTCGCCGGATTTACTAAATACCCTCCTTGAACATCCGCAATAAAAACTGCTGTTTTATTTCCCTGACCTACTTCCACACCAACATCAAACGGTCTGTTCACATCATAATCCTTATAGATGTTCTGTCCGTAATTATAACTGTCCTCAGCTGTATCAAAATCCAACCCTCGGGTACCCACCGTAACTTTTGCATCGGCAAAATACCTTCCTTTATGATAGCGGGCAATCACAAGAAATTCTCTGAAATTACCTCCCCATTGATGTCCCACACTTTGATTGTTATGACCATAATTAGTAATAGGATCACTATGTGAATATACATACGGACGAACATAATTGTATTCTAACTGCAGTAATAAATTATCAACATGGAAGGCGTTGAAATACTTTACCCCAAGCTGAAACCCGTATTTATTTGCCCAACTCTTATTCCCTCCTTTAATATCATCAAGAGAAAATTCATCAAGCAAAAACTGTCCATACAAATTAATTTGATTACTCCACTTGTATTTATATGTCAGTCCTAAAACAGCATTACCAGTTCGCGATGAAGAGGAGAATTCAACTGCACGATAAAAAATAATTGGATTCACAAAAGTCATATCAAAACCTCTTTCATTTGTATTGGTCCAAATTACCGATTCAAACAAACCAAGATTCAATCTGTTAGAAATATTCCAACTCAAATAATGGTTCGCCATAAATTTAGTAGCGTATGTTTTTTCTACTGTTACCTCTGGACGAACATCTTTCAGCCACATGTAGGTATTGGTATATTTTATTTTCCAAAAATTAGTATTTATCTTGAAATTAGGATATGGACTAGCGCCATCACTTTCCAACAGAGAACGGTAACCGTCGCCTATAAAATTTCGGCTATACCCTAATTGAAAGTCAAAATACTTGTTAGGCGCAAAAGTCAAATTGGCTTCCGCCAAAGGAAAATCATATGAATCTGTTTTGAATTCTTTTGCAATACCAATCCCAGGAATAATAGCTGGATTACCCCCTGATGGTTTTATAGATTCAGCATATCGATTGAAATAATCAGCAAATCTCCCTTGACTTTCAAAGATAGTAGTGGTGAAATTAAGTTGCTTCCCTATTCCTCCACGAAAATTGATTCCTCTTGTATTTATATAGGTATAAGAAACATCGCTTTTAGAAGCCTTACCCAATTCTAAATCGAATATCGGATTTAGCGTAAACCAATATCCATCCCCTTGAATCTCAACCAAACTTTCATTCCATAATTTTCTGGCCCACCATCCTGACGCCTCTTTTTTAATCTTTTCGTTAACCGCTTTAAGATCATAATATTTCGAAACCTCAAGATATGTATATGGTTTCGAACCCGTATGATTATTACTGCCCACCTTATTTAAAGCCGCATCAAATTGCGCATAATAACTATGTGACAACGGAACATTCAGATGACTTTCAAACTCCGGATTACGGAATTTTTTATACACAATACTATCTAACTCGGTGAGTTTCTCGGCATCACTATTCAAAATTTCCGCTTTCGCCAATGCTTCTGCAGCTATTACATCCCTACTCTTCAATGGTATTGCAATAGAAATAGTATATTTTGAATAAGTAGGCTTGCCGTTGTAAGTTGATGGTTGAATTTTTGGAAACTTCCCAAAAACCCTTTCCGTCTCTTTTACTAAATCCTGATGAGCGGCATCAACATAAATCACTTTGAACAAACCCTCATTA
>RCUR01000225.1_pt1 | contig 19565 bp, 14 predicted proteins | sample 2166151 | NCBI WGS metagenome assembly RCUR01 (sample SAMN09932785, study PRJNA488358) | compost metagenome | isolation source: compost soil in an enriched community | place: Germany: Experimental Botanical Garden
TCCGACGCGAAGAGCGGCAAGATCCTGCAGGCGGCGATGGCGCAGATGTTTCCGCAGTTGGCCCAGGTGAAGGTCGATTACTGCTGGGGCGGGTTGGTGGATATGACCTCCGACCGCCTGCCGCGCGCCGGCCAGCATGGCGGCGTGTACCACTCCATGGGCTACAGCGGCCATGGGGTGCAGATGTCGGTGCACATGGGCCAAGTGATGGCCGAGGTAATGGATGGCAAGGCCGAGGCCAATCCTTGGGGGGAATTGAACTGGCCGGCGATCCCCGGGCATTTCGGCAAGCCGTGGTTCCTGCCGTTGGTGGGCGCCTATTACCGGGTCCAGGACTACTTGCATTAAGTACGTACGTGGTTAAGGAGAGCTTTCCACACTAGCGAGATTGTTGATTCACCGTCGTTTGCGTTACCGGGTGGCTCCGCTTAACCGCGGGCATTCGCCTTCTCATCATCGACAGGTAGAACGATATGACTGACAACAAAAATAAAACCGAATCCCAGCTGATCAGCGGTTCGGAAAGCCAACGTATTTTTGAGGGACTCAATCGCGGCATGTCGCGCCGTGATGCGCTGCGCATGCTGGGACTTGCCGGCGTGGCCGTCGCAGGTGCCGGCAGCCTGTTCGGCTCGGCCGGCCAGGCCTTCGCTGCCACTACCACGGCTACGGCCGCAGGCAAGGGCAAGCGCGGAGGCCGCATCAAGGTGGCCAGTGCGACGAGCTCGACCGCCGATACGCTGGATCCGGCCAAGGGTGCGAACTACACCGATTACTGTCGTCACAACATGTTTTACAACGGCCTGACCACTCTCGATGAGCAGTTGGTGCCGCGCATGGCCTTGGCGGAGTCGTTCGATACGAGTGATGCGATCTCCTGGACCGTCAAGCTGCGCAAGGACGTCGTGTTCCACGATGGCAAGCCGTTCACTTCGGCGGATGTGGTCTATTCGCTGAACCGCCACAAAGTGCCCGAACTCGGTTCCAAGGCACTGACCATCGCCAAGCAGATCAGTGAAGTGAAGGCTGTCGGTCCCCACGAGGTGCAGATCATCCTGGGCAGCCCGAACGCGGACCTGCCGGCCATCCTCGGCACCACGCACTTCCATATCGTGCGCGATGGCACTAACGACTTCAGCATTGCCAATGGCACCGGGCCATTCAAATGTGTCGAGTTCCAGCCGGGCGTGCGTTCGATCGGCAAGCGCAATGACGGTTACTGGAAGCCTGGCCTGCCTTATCTCGACGAGATCGAGTTCTTCTCGATTCCCGACGAGGCGGCTCGTATCAGTGCCCTGTTGGCTGGCGACGTGGACCTGATCAACCCGGTCAACCCGCGTTCGGTATCGCGCATCCTCGACAACCCCAAGGTCGCCTTGATGGAGACCAAGACCGGTGGCTATACCGACCTGGTGATGCGCGACGAACTGGGCCCGGTGCAGAACCCGGACTTCGTCCTCGCCATGAAGCATCTGCTCGATCGCAAGCAGATCAACCGGATCGCCTACCGTGGCTACGGCACCATCGCCAACGATCAGCCGATCGCCCCGAGCAACCGCTACTACTTCGGTGGACTTCCGCAACGTGAGTTCGACCCGGAAAAGGCCAAGTTCCACCTGCAGAAGTCCGGCATGGCCGGGCGCCCCATTCCGCTGGTGGCCTCTGAAGCCGCTACCGGTTCGCTGGACATCGCCCAGTTGCTGCAGCTGTCGGGCCAGCAGATCGGGCTCAAGCTCGATATCAAACGCGTGCCGGCAGACGGCTACTGGTCCAGCCACTGGATGAAGCACCCGCTGGGCTTCGGCAACGTCGGTACGCGGCCGACCGCGGATCTGCTGTTCAGTCTGTTCTTCCAGTCCGACGCCGGCATGAACGAGTCGGGCTGGAAGAACGAGCAGTTCGACCAACTGCTGCGTGCCGCTCGGGGCGAAACTGACGACGCCAAACGCAAGCAGATGTACGCCGACATGCAGGTGCTGGTGCATGAGCACTGCGGCATCGGAATCCCGCAATTCGTCAGCAGCCTCGACGGCCACAACGCCAAGCTGAAAGGGCTCTCGCCCCATCCGCTCGGCGGCTTGATGGGCTACATGTTCGCCGAACACGTCTGGCTGGATGCCTGAGCGCTGGTTCGATAACCAAGGTTCCGCCTGCAGGGCAGTGCAGGCGGCGCCATAGAAGAAAAGGGTTCAGTTATGAACAGCACCATTGCGCGCCTTGTGATTGGTCGGCTGGCGGTAGGCGTGCTTACGCTGCTTATCGTCTCGCTGGTGGTCTACTTCCTCACCAGCCTGCTTCCCGGCGATGCGGTCCAGGAGCAGCTTGGCCAGGAGGCGACCCCGGAAGCGGTGGCGGCCCTGCGTGCGCAGCTCGGCCTGGATCAACCGGTGTACCTGCGTTACCTGTACTGGCTTGGCGGGCTGGTTACCGGCAACCCGGGTGTGTCCCTGGTCAACGGCATGCCGGTCGATTCGATGATCGCCAGCCGCCTACCAAACACCCTGAGCCTGGCAGCGGTCACCGCGCTGGTTTCGGTGCCGCTGGCATTGACCATCGGCATTCTCTCGGCGATGTACCGCGGCTCGATCTTCGACCGCTACAGCAACATGCTGGCGGTGTTCGCCGTCTCCGTCCCGGAATTTCTCATCGCCACGGTCGCCGTGTTGATCTTCGCCGTGAAGCTGGGCTGGCTTTCGGCACTGTCGCGCAACGTCGATGCCCACACGGTCGCCGAGTTGGTCCGCGTCTACGCCATGCCGGTGCTGACCCTGTGCTGCGTGCTGACGGCGCAAATGGCGCGCATGACGCGCGCCGCAGTGATCGATCAGCTCAGTGCTCCCTATGTCGAGATGGCGGTGCTCAAAGGCGCGCGGCCGATCCGCGTGGTGCTGCGTCATGCACTGCCTAACGCCATAGGACCTATTGCCAACGCCGTGGCGTTGAGCCTTTCGTATCTGTTGGGTGGCGTGGTGATCGTCGAGTCGATCTTCAACTATCCGGGCATCGCGACGTTGATGGTGAATGGTGTGATTACGCGAGATATGCCGCTGGTACAGGCATGCGTAATGATGTTCTGCCTTGGCTTTCTGGTGCTGGTGCTGCTGGCTGACCTCTGTGCAATTCTTTCCAACCCGAGGCTGCGTAAATGAAAGCGAAGCGTAATACACCGAAGCCAAGCGGAACGAGTCGCGGCGTTAACACATTACCTGCAGAAGGACTGGCGAATGATCAGGCGTCTGCCGTTACGCACCGCAAACGTCGCTTCTCGCTATCCGTTGGCGGCGCCATTGGCCTGCTGCTCGTACTGTTCTGGGCGCTGATGGCCTTTATCGGCCCGCTGATCGCGCCGCACGACGCCAACGCCCTGGTCGGCGATGACTTCTTCGGCCCACTCAGCCAAGAGTTCCCGCTGGGAACCGATTACCTGGGCCGCGATATCTTGAGCCGGCTGCTGTACGGCGCGCCCTACACCATCGGCCTGGCCCTGGTGGCCACCCTGCTGGCCTGCACCGCCGGCGTGGTGCTGGGGTTGGTGGCGGCTGCTTCCGGTGGCTGGGTCGACGCGCTGATCAGCCGTACCCAGGATGCGCTGATCGCCATCCCCAACAAGATCTTCGCCCTGCTCATGGTCGCCTCGTTCGGCTCCTCGGTGCCGCTGCTGCTGGTGATGGCCGCCTTCGCCTACATGCCGGGTTCGTTCCGCATCGCCCGGGCCGTGGCGGTGAACGTGATGACCATGGATTTCGTCCGGGTCGCCCGCACCCGCGGCGAGGCCATGCCCTACATCATCTTCGTCGAGGTGCTGCCGAACATGCTGCGCCCGGTGCTGACCGATTTCGGCCTGCGCTTCGTATACGTGGTGCTGTTGCTTAGCGCGATGAGCTTCCTCGGCCTGGGCATACAGCCGCCGGACGCCGACTGGGGCTCGCTGGTGCGCGAGAACATCGAGGGCCTGGGCCAGGGCGCACCGGCCGTGCTGGCACCGGCGGTGGCCATCGCCACCCTGACCATGGGGGTCAACCTGCTCATCGACAGCTTCGGCGGGCGGTCCAAGCGCGAGTCGGAGAAGTGAGATGAACGAAATCGTCAGGGTAAGTGGTCTGCGTGTAGCCGCACGCAACGAAGAGGGCGTCGACGTACCGATCGTGCACGGTGCCGATTTCAGCCTGAACAAGGGCGAGGTGCTGGCGCTGATCGGCGAATCCGGCTCGGGCAAGAGTACGATCGCGCTGTCGCTGATGGGCTATGCGCGTGCCGGTTGCCGCATCGTCGGCGGCTCGGTGCGCATCGGCGACGTCGATGTGCTCAAGCTGTCGAGCGCCGAGCTGGCGAAGCTGCGCGGACGTACCGTGGCTTATATCGCGCAGAGCGCGGCTGCAGCCTTCAACCCGTCCAAGAGCATCATGGAGCAGGTAATCGAAAGCGCGCTGATTCATGGCGTGCTGTCGCGGCAGCAGGCGCAGGCCAAGGCTGTCGAGCTGTTCCGTGCACTGGCGCTGCCGGACCCCGAACGCATCGGCTCGCGCTATCCGCACCAGGTTTCGGGCGGGCAGCTGCAGCGGCTGATGGCGGCGATGGCGCTGATCACCGATCCAGCGCTGGTGATTCTCGATGAGCCGACCACGGCGCTGGATGTGACCACGCAAATCGAAGTGCTGCGCGCCTTCAAACAGGTGGTGCGCGAACGCGACACGACGGCGATCTATGTATCCCACGACCTTGCGGTGGTGGCGCAGATGGCCGACCGCATCATCGTCCTGCGTGACGGCCAGATCCAGGAAAACAGCAGCACCGAACAGATCCTCGAAGAACCGGAGCACCCTTATACCCGCAGTCTGCTGGCGGCGATGAAACCGGCGGTGAACTCCGACGTGAGCGAGCAGGAGGTCGCCCCCGCAGAAGAGGGTCTGCTGCTCGAGGTTCGCGGCCTGGAAATCTGCTATGGCACCAAGAAGGTACTGCACGACGTCGATCTGAAGATCCGCCGCGGTGAGGCAGTGGGCGTGATCGGCGAATCGGGATCGGGGAAAACCACCTTGGCGCAGGCCATTGCCGGCCTGGCCGAACCCTCTGCCGGGCGCATTCTGCTGGACGGTCAGCCGCTCAGCAGGACGCTGGCCGGTCGTACTCACGAGCAGTTCCGCCGTGTGCAATTCGTTTTCCAGAATGCCGATACCGCGCTCAATCCCAAGCACAGCATCGAAGATATCCTTGGCCGGCCGCTGCGTTTCTACCACGGCATGAAAGGGGCACAGCAGCAACGGCGGATGGCCGAGCTGCTGGAACTGGTGCAGTTGCCGGCAAGCATCGCGCAACGCCGACCAGGCGAGCTGTCTGGTGGTCAGAAGCAGCGCGTCAACTTGGCGCGGGCATTGGCGGCCAAGCCGGACCTGATCCTCTGTGATGAGGTGACCTCTGCGCTGGACACTGTGGTTGGGGCCGCGATCCTCGAGCTGCTGCGCGATCTGCGCCGCGAACTCGGGGTTTCCTATCTGTTCATCAGCCATGACATCTCCACCGTGCGTGCGTTGTGCGACGACATCGTGGTGATGTACAGCGGCCACAAGGTCGAGGCCGGCAATCAGCAGTCCTTCGTCCAGGCACCTTTCCATCCCTACACCGATTTGCTGATCAACTCGGTGCCGGAACTGCGCCAGGGCTGGCTGGAAAACTGCGGGGCCAGTTGCGGCGCGCTGCCGCCCATCGGTGAGCCGGCCGCCGGAGTGAGACTCTGTCCGTTCCTCAACCGTTGTCCGGTGCGGGTCGACGGCCTGTGCAACCGCAGCATGCCGCCGCGCATCGGCATCGCCGGTGGCAGCGAGGTGCTCTGTCACCGCAGCAGCGCCGAGCTGCTCAAGGCGCAACAAGGTGTGAACAGCCTGAAACTAGTGGGGACCTACGCATGAGCGCGCGTTTCGTACGCTTGGCCGAAAAGCAACGGGCAAGGGTGAGGTTGATGGTCGATGGCGAGCCCATCGAGGCCTTGCAGGGCGACACCCTGATGGTCGCTCTGCTGACCCGGGTGGCGGCGCTGCGCCAGTCGGAATTCGATCCGGGTCGGCGTGCTGGCTTCTGCTTGATGGGGGCCTGCCAGGACTGCTGGGTCTGGACCCGCAGCGGCGAGCGTCTGCGCGCCTGCTCCAACGAGGTCCGCGAAGGGCTGGATATCGTTACCACACAACCGGAGGCGATATGGCCATTGCGCGGCTGAAAGATTTTCACAAAGACGATGTGCGCGTCGTGATAGTCGGTGCCGGCCCGGCCGGCACACGCTGTGCTGAGACCCTGGTGGCAGCCGGCATCAGGCCGATTGTGCTGGATGAGAACCGTCGCGATGGCGGGCAGATCTATCGTCGCCAGCCCGAGGGTTTCCGCCGCGATTACGCCACCCTTTACGGCAGCGAGGCGGACAAGGCCAGAGCTTTGCACGATAGCTTCGACCGCCTGCGCGAGCGGATCGATTACCGGCCCGACACTCTGGCCTGGAGTCTGACGCCGGGGCAGCTGCACTGCGTCAGTCAGGGCCGGCACACGACCGTCGATTACGACGCGTTGATTCTCTGCACCGGCGCCACCGACCGGCTGATGCCGGTCGAGGGCTGGCAGTTGGCCGGCACCTACAGCCTGGGCGGCGCGCAGATCGCGCTTAAGTCGCAGGCGGTGGCCATCGGCCGCCGGGTGGTGTTCATGGGCAGCGGGCCGCTGCTGTACCTGGTTGCCAGCCAGTACCTGAAGGCAGGCGCCGAGGTAGCCGCGGTGCTCGATACCTCGCCGCTGCGCAAGCGCATCGCGGCCCTGCCCAAATTGCTCGCCCGCCCCGGGGTGCTGTTCACCGGGATGAAGCTGCTGGCCAAGCTCTATCTGGCGGGTATCCCGGTGCATCTGGGGGCCGAGCCGCTGCGGCTAGTGGGCGATGCGAGTACAGGCGTCAGTGGCGTGCGTGTGCGCACCGCACAGGGCGACAGCCTGCAGATCGACTGCGACGCGGTCGCCCTCGGCTATCACCTGCGGCCGGAAACCCAGTTGGCCGACCTGGCCGGTTGCCGTATGCGTTTTCATGAGCCCTCGCAACAGTGGGTGCTGGACATCGACGAACAGGGCCGCACCTCGGTCGAGGGCGTGTATGCCGCCGGCGACGGTACGCGAATCCGCGGCGCCGACGCCGCCGAGCACGCCGGACGCCTGGCTGCCATGGCGTTGCTGCAGGATCTGCGGCAACCCGTGAACAGCGAGGCGCTGGCCCAGCAGCGCCGCTCCCTGGCGGTGATGGAACAGTTCAGCCGCGGCCTGTACCAGGCTTTTCCCTGGCCGGCGGCGCAAGCCAAGGCGCTGCCGGACGAGGCGATCGTCTGCCGTTGCGAGATGATCACCGCCGGTGAGCTGCGCGACGCGGTGCGCGCGAAGGGCGCTTGCGAGGTCAATCGGGCCAAGGCCTTCAGCCGGGTCGGCATGGGCCGCTGCCAGGGCCGCTACTGCTCGCAGGCCGGCGCCGAGGTGATCGCCGCGGCGGCTGGCGTCGCGGTCGAGTCGGTCGGCCGTCAGCGCGGCCAGGCGCCGGTCAAGCCGTTGTCGATGCAAATCGAGGAAATCAAGTTGGTCGATGAGGTGTCGCCGTGAGCGTTGAACAAACCGATGTACTGATAGTCGGCGGTGGTCTGATGGGCGCGGCCTCGGCATTCTTCCTGCGTCAGCGCGGGCGCTCGGTGGTGCTGCTGGAGCGGGACATGATCGGCCAGTACGCCAGCGGGGTGAACTTCGGCAACGTGCGCCGCCAGGGGCGTTTCCTCGGCCAGCTGGAACTGGCCAACCGCTCCTTCGCCCTCTGGAAGCGCCTGCCGCAGCTGATCGACGACGATCTGGAGTTCGTCGCCAGCGGTCAGATGCGCGTGTGCTACCGCGAGGAGCAGATCGCCGAGTTGGAGGCCTACGCTGCGGCGCCCGAAGCGCGCGAGCTGGATCTGAAAATCTATCGCGGCCGCGAGTTGCACGAGCGCTTTCCGTTTCTCGGCCCGGAGGTCAAGGGCGGCTCCTACGCGCCGCACGATGGCCACGCCAACCCGCGTCTCGCCGCCCCGGCCTTCGCCCGCGCCGCACGCCGGGCGGGCGCGCGCATCGAGGAGCGTTGCGAGGTGGCCAGCGTAGAGAAGGTTGGCGGGCAGTTCCGGGTGATCACCAGCGACGGCCGCGAGTACCGCGCCGAGCAGGTGCTGATCACGGCCGGCGCCTGGGGCGAGAAGCTTTCCGCGCAGTTCGGCGAGCCGGTGCCGCTGATCGCCAAGGGGCCGCAGATGTCGGTCACCGAGCCGGTGCCCTACGCGCTGAAAACGGTGATCGGCGTCTACACCAAGCACCCCGAGGAAGTGCTGTACTTCCGCCAGATTCCGCGCGGCAACATCATCATCGGCGGCTGTAACCACACCCAGCCGGACATGCTCAACCGCCGTGCCCACTTCGATCCGCAGAGCCTGCTCAAGCAGATGCAGCAGATGTGCCGGCTGGCGCCGCAGATGACCAAGCTGAACGTCATCCGTACCTGGAGCGGTATCGAGGGCTACGTTGCGGACTCCCTGCCGGTAATGGGCCCCAGCGGCCAGGTCGACGGCCTGTATTACGCCTTCGGCTTCAGCGGCCACGGCTTCCAGCTCGGCCCTGGGGTCGGCGACGTCATGGCCGAGCTGATCAGTACCGGTAGCACCAGTACCCTTATCACGCCCTTCCACGTCAGTCGTTTCGCCAGCACGGCCGAGCCGCGGAGCAAGGCATCGTGAGAGCGCGGGCGCTGGATATCCTCAAACGGCTGATCGCCTTCGATACCGTCTCCTCGGAATCGAACCTGGCACTGATCGACTATGTCCGCGAGCTGCTGGCGAGCAAGGGCATCGAGTCGCTGATCGTCAAGGACGAGAGCGGGCGCAAGGCCAACCTGTTCGCCAGCGTCGGTCCGCGCGATGTGCCGGGCGTGCTGCTGTCCGGGCATACCGACGTGGTGCCGGCCGCTGGTCAGGCTTGGACAGTGCCTGCGTTCCAGGCGACGGTGCGCGATGGGCGCGTCTATGGCCGTGGCAGCTGCGACATGAAGGGCTTCATTGCCCTGGCTGTCGAGGCCATGCTCAGCGCGGCCGATGCGCCGTTGACCCGGCCCCTGCAATTGGCTCTATCCCATGACGAGGAGATTGGCTGCGTGGGTGTGCGGCGCTTGCTCGACGTGCTGCATCTAGCGCCCTTGCGACCGATGCTGTGCATCGTCGGCGAGCCGACCGAGATGCAGTTCGTTCTCGGCCACAAGGGCAAGGGTTCCTACCGTACCCTGTGCCGCGGCCAGGAAGCCCATTCCTCCCTGGCGCCGCGCTCGGCCAACGCCATCCACCTGGCGTGCGATTTCATCGCCACGCTACGTGAGGGGCAGCGGCAGTTGCAACAGCAAGGCGCGCATGACCCCGCCTACGACGTGCCCTACAGCACCGTGCATGTTGGCCAGATCGCCGGCGGCAAGGCGCTGAACATCGTGCCGAACCTGTGCACCCTGGATTTCGAGGTCCGCAACCTGCCGGCCGACGACCTCGATCAGTTCCTCGAGCAGATGCGCGAACAGGCGGAACAGATCGTTCGCGAGGCCAAGCGCCTATCCAGCGTCGCGTCCATCGAGATCGAAACCTTGAACGTCTATCCCGGCCTCGATACCCACCCGAGCGTCGAGGCCGTGCGTTTGCTGCAGGCGTTCGCGGCGCCCGGGACCGGTACCGCCAAGGTGTCCTTCGGCACCGAGGGCGGTCTGTTCAACCAGCGCCTGGATGTGCCGGTGGTGGTGTGCGGCCCCGGCTCCATCGAGCAGGCGCACAAGCCCGACGAATTCGTCGAGCTGAGCCAGATGGACGCCGGCGAGCGTTTTCTCGATGGGGTGCTGGGCTCGTTGAGGGCCTAGCGCCGAAGCTCTGCTATGGCCGTTTTGCGCCAGCAGCCGCTCCACGCCGGCAAGCAGGCTACGGTCGCGGCCAAAAACCATAACCATAATGCGGGACTGCTGAGCCTCCTCGTAGTTCCGAGCGCTGCTGGAAGCCCTGCCATGAAAGCTATGGAATGCCTTTCCTTCTCCGCAAAGTTCGTCTTGCTTGGTGCATTGGTTCTCACCCTGATTGCCGTGCCAACCACTCTGTACCTGCTAGGTGCGTTGGCGAGCGGCCGCCAAGCCGAGCGTGAGCTGCGTGGTGCCGAGCCGGTGAGGGCGGTGCTGCATCTCGTCTCGCTGATGCAGCAGCACCGCGATTTGACGGCCAGCATGCTCGGTGGTGATAGCAGCCTGCAGCAAGCCCGTCAGTCCAAACAGGCTGAGCTGCAGCGTGCCGTCGAGGCGAGCGAGCAAGCGTTGCACGCAGCCGATGTCGCAGCCGATGTACTGGCTGCCTGGCAACAGGTGCGTGAGCAATGGCGCACCCTTTCCGAGAAGGTCGGCCAGGGCGATCTCAACGCCAGGCAGAGCCTGCAACAGCATGCGCAGCTGATCGCCTCCAGTCTGCTGATCGAGGATATCTTGCTCGATCACTTCGAGCTGGCGCTGGATCCGCTTCTGGACAGCGCTTCGCTGATCAACGCAGCGCTGATCGAGATGCCACAGACCGCTGAGCTGTTCGGCCAGCTGCGTAGCTACGGCGCCCTTTATCTTGCGCAGGGCCGCATTCTGCCGGAGCAGCAGGGCACCCTGATGGGGCTAAGTGCCCAGGCGCTGGCCAGCGCCGAGAGGATGAACCGTGCCTTCGCCAAGGCCGCCGCCGCCGATCCTGCGCTCGCGGCCATGCTGGAGTCACCGCTGGCTTCTCTGCGTCCGCAGATCCAGGAGGCTTTGGCATTGACCGACAAGGAGCTTATCTCGGTCATTGAGCTGGATTTTTCCGGCGGTGGCGCCGGTTTGAAGTTGGCGTACCCGGTGGCGGATTACCTGGCCGTTTATGCTCGGACGATCGACGGCTTGCAGGCGATTGGCGACCTCGCGTTGATGGAGCTTGAGAAGAGGCTGGGCGAGCGGCGTGATGAGCACCGCCGCCACACCCAGCTCATGTCCGTCGCTCTGCTGACACTGCTGCTGATTGGCGGCTCAGTCGCCGCCTTGATCGTTATGCGTTTGCTCGCTCAGCTGGGAGAGGCCATGGCTGCCGCCGAGCGTATCGCCAAGGGCGACCTGAGCCAGCCGCTGGAAAGCGACGGCCGCGACGAAGCGGCTCGCCTGCTGCAGGCACTGCAGCGTATGCAAACCGATCTGCACGTCACGGTCAGGCAGATTGTTTGTTCTTCAGAGCAACTGGCCGCGGCGTCGGGAGAGCTGAGCACGGTGACCGAGGGGGCCTCCAGCGGTCTGCAGCGGCAGTGCGAGGAACTCGACCAGGCCGCTGCCGCCGTGACACAGCTGACCACGGCCATCGAAGAGGTGGCGCGCAACGCGGTGTCCACTTCCGAGGTGTCGCGCTCGGCGGACCAATGCTCGCGTCAGGGGCAGGACAGCGTTATCCGCACGGTCGATGCCATCGAGGCCTTGGCCGGCGATATCGAGTGCACTGCGCAGGCATTGCAGTCGCTGGCCGGCCGCATTGACGATATCGGTTCGGTGCTGGACGTGATTCGAGCGATCGCCGAGCAGACCAACCTGCTGGCCTTGAATGCGGCGATCGAAGCAGCGCGAGCCGGAGAAAGCGGCCGCGGTTTCGCCGTGGTGGCCGACGAGGTTCGGGCCCTGGCCCAGCGCACCCAGGATTCTACCCGGCAGATCGAAACCATCATTGGCGCGGTGCAGCAGGGCAGCCAGGACGCTCTGCGGGCCATGCGCAGCAGCGATGGGCGCACCCGGGAGACCCTGGAGGTGGCCCGCGCCGCGGGTGCGGCACTGCAGCGTATCGTCGGCGCTATCACTGAAATCAACGAACGGAACCTGTGCATCGCCAGCGCCACCGAGCAGCAGTCCCAGGTGGCGCGGGAGGTGGATCGCAATCTGCTCAATATTCGCGAGGTCGCCGCGCTGACTTCCAGTGGAGCCGATCGGACTCGGCTGTCCAGCCGCCAGCTCGCGGATCTCGCCGGGGAGATGAGCGATATGGTCAGGCATTTCGTGATCTGAGCCGACGCCCGGCGTGGCTGTTGCGGGGCATCGGCAGAGCCTGCCGTTGGCGGATGAATTTCAGCATCCGTCACCGCTCTGGCGGCGCTTTCAGCATCCTCGTCTGCCTCGGCTCAATAGACTGAAGTCTGTCTCGGAACAGGACTCGACCATGTTGAAGAATCGTCTGAAAGATCCCAGCCTGTTGGTGGAACGTGCCTATATCGATGGCCAGTGGGTGAGCGCCGACAATGGCGCCACTCTCGATGTCGTCAACCCTGCCAACGGCGAGTGTCTCGCCCGGGTTCCGGCTTTGCAGGGCGGCGAAACTCGCCGTGCCATCGAAGCGGCCGAACGTGCCTGGCCTGCCTGGCGAGCACGGCCCGCCGCGCAGCGTGCCGCGCTACTCGAGCGCTGGTATGAGGCCATGCTCGACAATCTCGACGATCTGGCGCTGATCATGACCTGCGAGCAAGGCAAGCCGCTCGCTGAAGCCCAGGGCGAGATTCGTTACGGCGCCAGTTTCGTCAAATGGTTCGCTGAGGAGGCTCGTCGGGTGTATGGCGAGACCATTCCCGCGCCCAGCGGCGATCGTCGCCTGCTCACCCTGAAGCAGCCGGTCGGTGTGTGCGCGGCCATCACGCCGTGGAACTTCCCCAATGCGATGATCACCCGCAAGTGCGCGCCAGCCCTGGCGGCCGGCTGCCCGATTGTGGTCAAGCCCTCCGATCTGACCCCGCTGTCGGCGCTGGCGCTGGCGGTGCTGGCCGAGCGGGTCGGCATCCCGGCCGGGGTGTTCAACGTGGTTACCGGCATGCCGGCGGGCATCGGCGAAGAGCTGACCAGCAACCCGACCGTGCGCAAGATTTCCTTCACCGGTTCGACTGCTGTGGGCAGCTTGCTGATGCGCCAGAGTGCCAATCAGATCAAGCGCCTCAGTCTCGAGCTGGGTGGCAATGCGCCCTTCATCGTGTTCGACGATGCGGACCTCGAACAGGCGGTTGCCGGGGTCATGCAGAGCAAGTTCCGCAACGCCGGCCAGACCTGCGTCTGCGCCAATCGAATCCTGGTGCAGGATGGCATTTACGAGCGCTTCGCTGCGCGCCTGGTGGAGGAGGTGGGCAAACTCCGGGTCGGCAATGGAATGGAGTCCGCTGTCACCATCGGTCCGCTGATCAATGCCGCGGCAGTGAGCAAGGTCGCCCGGCACATCGACGATGCCCTGACCCAGGGTGCCCGTCTGCTCTGCGGGGGCACGCCAGAGGGCGACAGCCAGTTCGTCAAGCCGACGGTGCTCGGCGAGGCCCATGCGGGCATGTTGCTGGCCAACGAGGAAACCTTCGGGCCGGTCGCGCCGCTGATGCGCTTCAAGACTGAGGAAGAGGCGCTGGCCATGGCCAACGCCACCCCATACGGCCTCGGCGCTTACTTCTTCACTCAGGATCTGCGTCGATCCTGGCGTTTCGGTGAGGCGCTGGAGTTCGGCATGGTCGGACTCAATACCGGGCTGATCTCGATGGAGGTGGCGCCGTTCGGTGGAGTCAAGCAGTCCGGCCTGGGCCGCGAGGGTTCCAAGTACGGGCTGGACGAGTATCTCGAAATCAAGGCTTTCCATATCGGTGGGCTGCTGGGTGCTTGAGGCGAAACTCTAGGGGACTGAAGCATGAGTAAGACATACAGAATTGCCGCAATCGCCGGCGATGGTATCGGCAAGGAAGTGCTGCCCGAAGGGCTGCGCGTACTGGAGCAGGCCGCTCGCAAGTGGGATCTGGACCTGAGCATCGAAGTGCTCGAATGGGCTAATTGCGATTACTACCTGGAGCACGGGCAGATGATGCCCGACGACTGGTTCGAGCAGCTCAAGTGCTTCGACGCCATCTATTTCGGCGCTGTGGGCTGGCCGGACAAAGTGCCCGATCACATTTCGCTGTGGGGCTCGCTACTCAAGTTCCGCCGTGACTTCGATCAGTACGTGAATATTCGCCCCGTGCGCCTGTTTCCGGGCGTGCCCTGTCCGTTGGCCGGTCGCAAGGCGGGCGACATCGACTTCGTGGTGATCCGCGAGAACACCGAGGGTGAATATTCTTCGGTGGGCGGCAAGATGTTCGAAGGCACCGAGCACGAGTTCGTGCTGCAGGAGTCGGTGTTCACCCGCCGTGGCGTGGACCGGATTCTCAAGTTCGCCTTCGACCTGGCACAGACCCGGCCGCGCAAGCGCCTGACCGCGGCGACCAAGTCCAACGGCATCTCGATCAGCATGCCGTACTGGGACGAGCGCACCGAGCGGATGGCCGAGCAGTACCCCGAAGTGAGCTGGGACAAGCAGCACATCGATATCCTCTGTGCGCGCTTCGTGCTGCAGCCGGACCGCTTCGATGTGGTTGTCGCCTCCAATCTGTTCGGTGACATCCTCTCGGACCTGGGGCCGGCATGCGCTGGCACCATCGGCATCGCGCCGTCGGCGAACCTGGATCCGGAACGGCGTTTCCCTTCGCTGTTCGAGCCGGTGCACGGTTCGGCGCCGGACATCTATGGGCGCAATATTGCCAACCCCATCGCGATGATCTGGTCCGGCGCGCTGATGCTGGATTTCCTCGGGAATGGCGATGAGCGCTACCGCGCCGCCCACGATGGCATCCTCGAGGCCATCGAACGGGTCATCGCCGAAGGCCCGATCACCCCCGATCTCGGCGGCCAGGGCTCGACCCAGGACGTCGGCAAGGCGATCGCCGCAATGCTCTGAATCCCTGTGTGTGTTGTCACCCTTTTAGCCCGTTCATGCTGCGGGCTTTTTTTTGCGTGGGATTCGGCGGCGGCCGTAGTGCTCGGAGGGCTGGATATGCATAGGTTGTTGGTCGGGCTGCTGGCGTGCGCGTTGCAGGCCGGAAGTTGGGCGAGCCCGCCCATCGAGGTGACCATTCTCTGTGACGCCGGCTATCCGCCTTACAGCTATGCCGAGGGCTATCAGGCCAAGGGGCTCTACCACGATATCCTGCGTGCAGCCTTTGCTCGTATGCCGGAGTATCGAGTGCATATCCGGCCCTTGCCCTGGGCTCGCGCACTGGCGGAGCTGGCCAGCGGTCGTGCCTTTGCCCTCTACCCGCCTTATTATCGGCCCGGTGAGCGGCCATGGATGGACTACTCGCGGCCAATACTGAGAGAAAAGCTGGTCGTCTTCCTGCGTGCCGACGTGGCCCGAAAGCTACCTGATGAGCGATTTCCGCAAGGCTATGGCGGCCTTCGCATCGGCCAGAACAGAGGCTTCATCAATGTCCTCAATCGGGATTACCAAAGCATGCTTGCCAGGGGCGAGTTGCATCAGGTCTACGTCAAGGACAACCGCACAAGCCTGGCCATGCTTTATCGGGGGCGGCTGGATGCGTACATCAACGACCGCCGTGCAGTGCTCTGGGAGCTTGAGCAAATGCACAGCGATGGCGTTTTCGGGCAGCACGGTCTTGGCTGGGTCATCGAAGGCCCCTGGCTTTCCGGTGAAGCGGGTCATCTTGGTTATACCCGCCTCAACCCGCAGGCCTATCCGTACAAGCAAGATTTCAAGAAGCGCCTCGAGGCCATCCTGACCGATCTCGAGCGGGAGGGCGTCATCTATCGCATCGTGACTGGTTACGATGCGATCAATCCACTTCAGTCGCAGGCCGTCGGCATTTAGCTGCCCAGTCGGAGGGCGTTCGGATAACTCCTGCTGCCGTCCAGGCAACTACGCCTGGCTTTGCTTGAGCAGGCTGCCCGTGTCGGTCAGAAGGTATAGGCGATGCCCAACTGAACGGTGCGCGGTGCACCGGGGTACGCATAGAGGTTGAACGCTCCCTCTTCGTACTCTTCGTTGAACAGATTCTTCACATCCAGGTTCAGTCGGACATGTTCATCGAGCTTGTAGAAGCTCAGCAGGTCCATCACGCCATAGCCCTGCATGTCGTAGCTGGTCGCACTGGTCTGCCCGGCGCGCTCGTCGACGTACTTCACCGCCAGGCCCAGCCCCAGGCCTTTAGCGGCACCGCCCTGGAATTCGTAGACGTTCAGCAGGCTGAAGTTGTTGCGTGGGATGTTGGCCAAAGGCGTTCCAGATGGCAGGTTGTTGTCTTTCCTCACTTCGGCGTCGACGAAGGCGTAGCCGCCGATCATGCGCCACTCGGGCGTGATGTTTCCTGCCAGGTTCAGCTCGAAACCACGGCTGCGCACCTCACCGGCGGCGACGCTGAAACTCGGATCGAGCGGGTCCAGGGTCAGGACATTCTGCTTGTCGATGTGGTAAATCGCGGCGTCGACGCTCAGTTGCCCGTCGAGTGCCTCCCACTTCATGCCTACTTCGTAGGACTTGCCTTGCTCCGGGTCGAAGCCTGCGCCAAGACGGCTCGCGCCGTTGTTCGGCTTGTAGGAGCGCGCCGCATTGACGTAGACGGCCAGGCTCTCGGTCAGGTCGTAGATCAGCCCGGCCCGCGGCGTTGCAGTATTGTCAGCCTTCTCCCAGCTGCGGCTTCCCGGCAAATAGTTGCGATAGTCGTGCTCGAAACGTTCGATCCTCACAGCGGCGAGAAGCTTGAGTCGCTCGGTGAGGGTGATCTGGTCCTGCACGAAAAAAGCCCAGGTCTGCAGCTTTTCGTTGTCGTGTGTGGTGGTGCGGGTCAGAGGAGGGCGCGGCTGGCCCGATACCGGTTCGAAGATATCGATCGGATAGGAACCGAGGGCGCCGCTGGATCGCCGAATGATCGATTTGTAGTGGAAGTCCTCGTACTCCACGCCGGTTAGTAGCGTGTGCTCAAGGCCCAGCGCATTGAAGTAGCCGGTGAGGTTCAGCTGCACGTCGCGGTCATCCCACTCCAGCTTGCGGTAGTTGAAGTTGCGTCCCAGGGTGCGACCGTCGGCCTGCAGGCCATTGGCTTCGACCGCATTGCCTTGCAACGTCCCGTTCAACTGCTGAACTCCGCCGGCGAGCATCCAGCTGTCGTTTAGCCAATGATCGAAGCGCAATTGCACCATGGCATTGTCGTTGTGCAGGAGGTTATCGCTGCCTCTCTCCCAGGCGTTGGTATCGCGCGAGGGGTTGCCGATCTGGTTGGGGAAACGGGTCAGGCCCCGATCCAGCGGATGGTTGTTGCGCATGAAGTCGCCCTCCAGGACGATTCGTGTCGCATCGGAGAGTTGCCAGCTTAATACCGGTGCAATGCCGTAGCGCTCCGATTCGACCCCGTCGCGGAAACTGTCTCCACCCTCGCCCAGCAGGTTCAGTCGGTAGGTCAGATCGCCTGGTTCATCCAGAGCGCCGGTGGTATCGAGCGTCGCGCGGTGCAGGCCGTGATCGTCGATCTGACTGCCGAGCGTCACTCGCGATTCGGCCTGGGGTTGCTTGGTGACTACGTTGAAGGTTCCCCCCGGATCTCCCCGCCCATAGAGGGTCGAGGCCGGGCCCCGCAAGACCTCGAGACGCTCGATGGTGTAGGCGTCCGGAGCATTGGGGTAACCCCGGTTTATGGGAAAGCCATTACGGTAGAACTCGCCGGTGGTAAAGCCGCGCACCGTGAAGGTCGTCAGTCCCTGGCCGCCGAAATTATTGGCCCGGCCGACCCCACCGGCATAGTCGAGAGCATCACGAAGGCGAGTCGCCCCGCTGTCCTCGATCGCATCCCGGGGAACGACACTGACCGATTGTGGCGTGTCGTGGAGTGCGACGTCGGTGCGAGTCGCGCTGGCTGATCGTGTAGCCCGGTAGCCGTCCACCGGGCCGTCGGCGCGTTCCGAATCATCGGCTGAGGAGCTGATGGTCATCGACTCGAGTTGCAGTGCAGAGAGGGGCCGTTCAACAGGCGGGTCTTCGGCCCATGCGACAGGCGAGAGTGTATGCAGGAGGAAGAGACCGAGGGTGGTATGGCGCATCGTGGATAGCGTCCTTCGATGGGGAGGGCATTGATTTTATTGGAAATTGCTATCCAATACGAATCATTAGCATTTGATTTATTGTTATTTGTATGCCCCGCATTTACTGCTGTTCTGCTTCAGAAAGAGCAGGTGCCGCTGCCGTAGTGCGATTGAGATTCAGCAGAATCATTTTCTTTGAACGAAAACGGGCTCGAACCCGGTCAGGTTCGTTATGGTGCGTCGAGTTTGCTGAGCGTTTGGCGGTGTATGGCCGTCGCGGCTTAGTAACCATCCACTGTCGTTCGTGCCGAGGCGTCGTCCGCCTCGACACAGGTCAAACAGGATGAACTCGCCGGGAGCAAGTTGTTCGCTGGGAGCTAGTAGCCCTGCTTGCGGTCGATCTGCCCGAGCATGGATTCGCCGCGCTGATGGCGACGGATATTTTCCAGCAGCACAGCAAAGGCGCTTTCCGGTTGGGTCATTGCAGCGATATGCGGGGTCAGCAGAATCTGCGGGTGCTGCCAAAACGGATGGTCTGATCCGGCAGGCTCCTGTTGTAGCACGTCGAGCACCGCAGAGCTGAGTTGGCCGCTATCCAGGGCTTCGAGCAGATCCTCCTCTACCAGATGGCCACCGCGGCCCATGTTGATCAGCGCGGCGCCCTTGGGCAGCTGCTGGAACAGTTCGCGGTCGAGAATCCCCTGGGTCTGCTCGGTCAGCGGCAGGGCGCAGAGCAGGATGTCGCACTGGCCGAGGAAGACCGGAAGTTGATCGAGACCGGCGAAGCAATCGACGCCGGGGATCTCGTGCCGGCTGCGAGCCCAACCGGACAGGGTGAATCCATAGGGCTGCAGGGTGGTGAGTATCTGCCGAGCCTGAAGACCAAGGCCTAGCACCCCGACCCGGCGCTGGTGTGCCGGTACCAACCGGTGCGCTTGCCAGCATCTGTCGGCCTGTTGCTGACGGTAGCGCAGCATGTCCCGGTGTAGCGCGAGCACGGCGAAAGTGGCGTATTCGCACATGCCCCGGGTGATGCCTGGGTCGAGTAGACGAACCACCGGCAAGGACTCTGGCAGGCGACCCAGATCGAGCTGATCGACACCGGCCGATAGGGCGAAAAGCACCTGCAGGTTCGGTAGCAGTGAGTCGAGATTTTCCGGTGCCTGCCAGGCGGCGAGGTAACGGATGTCGCGCGGGTCGCCGATATCCGGCCAGGCGCGCCATTCAATGTCCGGCGCTCGCTCAGCGAATAGTGCTTGCCATCTTTCGCCGCGCACCGGGTCGGCTTTGTAGAGCAGTGCCATGGGCATTTCCTCCTGTATGCGAAGGCGTCCAGTGTGTCGCGGCGTCAGAGCAGTAAATGTCGAAATGGTCGCGCTGAACGCAGCATGCCGAGCTGTCTCCGGTCGCATACGGCAGATTCCATGCCGTGGCCGATTCTGCCGTTTGCCGGGAGGAAAACAGTTAATCCGGATTTCTCGACGGCCAAGTTCGGCTTAGAACTTTGCCGCGAAGGCTTAACCTCTCAGCATCGCAGCCGCCTCCCGGTTGCTCGGCTCACTATGGGAGATGCCATGAACAGCAAATGCGAAGAAACCCCTTATCTGCT
>RCUR01000227.1_pt1 | contig 19543 bp, 17 predicted proteins | sample 2166151 | NCBI WGS metagenome assembly RCUR01 (sample SAMN09932785, study PRJNA488358) | compost metagenome | isolation source: compost soil in an enriched community | place: Germany: Experimental Botanical Garden
AAAAAAAAGCCGATCACAATCCAGAGGTGGACAGCCTCTTCCGCGAGGTCGTTTTCTTCGATTTGTAGTACCGTGCTGCTCGGAAAACGCCGAACAAGCTTTCCAGCTATCGTGCGACTCTGGTAATTGCTCTGCTCGTTCCACTCGCGATGCAAGTCAAGTACGACCTTTATGCGTTCCTCAGATTGCTCCTCCAACTTTTTCTCCCTCTCATTGATCTTCTGAAAGGTCATGGCCACATAGGCAAAAATTACAAAATTGAAGAGTGCAAAGATGGGATTGAGCATCCCGCCCACATAATCTCCAAACTGACCCCATACGGCCGCATCTCGCGAGAAACTGCCTTTCCCCAAGAAAGAGAAATACGTCAGCAATACGAATGCGATACAAATAAAAGCCGCGACTATAGCCAAAATTAGTACGCGGTCAGGCTTGCATTTAATATTCATTTCACCTCTCTAAGCTATCGATTGATGGACTGATCCAGTCACCGCTGGATGCGATGTTGAATTTGTCACTTGTGCATCTGTAGATCGCTCAAGTAGCGAGCTGTTTTCTATCCCTAGATGATAATTCTTTTCAGTTGCGACAGGTGACAAAAACATCCAAACTAATCATTTAAACATATAAGCGGATAGACGAGAAAAAAGTAATTATGGTTAGAGATATTTGAGACTTCTCTAAGGAATTACCCTGTGTCTTGTAAAGAGAAAAAGCAATGGATGCGCCTACCGCAGCTAGCAGAAAATAATCATACTCACCTTGAGATGTTCGCAGTTGGCAATACATCTTTTTCTTGCACAAAACCTCCTTTGCCTAACGTCCAGGTTGGGTGGGCTTTCGCCTGTCCCGAGTGAGCGAAGCAAGGCGAGCGACTTAAGCCCGAATGTTATGCGTCATGAACCAATTACTGCTTTACATACAGGGCACGAGCGGCTCTTTGTGTTTACCCTGTTGGTTAGGCTCTTTTTTCCTTTTGAATCATAGCAAGCGGAGCAGTATAGACCCTCTTCGCCTTCAAATTTATAGCAGCCCCATTTGATAGTGGGCTTCTGTTTACTCTCTGGGCTTGCGAGTTTTAAAGCTCGCAACTCTTCTGTTTGATTTGCAAGCTGGGTTTTTAGGTTTGCAATTTGAAGCTTTGCGTCAGCAAGCTCGTTCGATAGATCGGCTAGTAAGTTTTTGAACTCCGCTTCCGACAAATTTTTAGATATGTCGCGAAGCCTGCTCACTATGGAAATGGAGTTGTTGATTGTTGAGACGATATCCACGGAGCCTCCTTTGGTCCCTAACTACGAATAGGTGAAATGCCATGTCACGTTACTTTTTGCGATGGCGTATCGTACAACATTTCTTGTCGTCTTATAAGTCATTGACCCATCTCGATGTTGTCTCGGTAAGCGCGACATCTATCGAGGGGAAACGCGACCGGGAGTGACGGCAAGCCCTACTGCGGTAAAAATTCAGGGTAGCAGGACCATCTAGCCACTAGTCTGCCCACCGACTGCTTGTGGCCGATTGCTACCAGTCGCGATGGACAAAAAACGACCCAATATAGACGGTCGCAGCGACTTACCTGAGAGCGCCGCAACCATATACGACTTGTTATGCCTATAAAACCTTATGAACATATAGGCCGCAATATCGCTTCTTTATCAGCGCTCTAATATCGTCAAGAGATGTAATGGTGCGAATATCATCCATTGTAATAACGATAACCCTGATTCCGTCCTGCAAGGCGCTTGTTAAAATCCCAACAGCTCCAGGATCTGTTCCATCTCCCCTAACGAATCCACCAGTAACTCCGTTGGCCGCAACGAAAATCCCTGTAGTTAGGGCTCGCCTTCTAACTTTATTTACAAAATTATCCAGTACGGGAGCGCCCACAGTTGCGCTCCAGTTTTTACATTCCACCAATATTATGGAATCCCATGGTCTCAATATTTCTTCAGTTTGAGCATTCCAAAGGACAATATCTATTTCTTCAGAAGGCATTCGTATGTCGTGCTCAGTAACATCGACGCCATCCAAGTGCTCAAACATATATATTGACAGGAGCTCGAAAGACAAGCCCTTCTGTTGGTTTGTAGTGGCGCTATCAACACTGGCTATTAGAGCTCTAAAGTTATTGATATCAAACATTCTTAGAACTCCTGCCCATACAGTAGCTCCCTAACTTTAGATTTCACAAGTAATAGCATGTCACTAGGGCTTTTAACATTTATAAGATCATCTCGATCTAGCGCTATCGCATTTACACCTTCCTCAGCCCTCAATCTGCTGAGTAACTCTTTAGTTCTTCTATCGTTTAATCCAGTAGTGGCTAGAATAAGCCCTTTTATTCCGGATTTTTTGCTCATGTGAAGGAATTGATGAAGCATTGAAGTATTCATTGAACCAATAGCTTTTATTTCTACTGCTATTGGGTTCCCCAATACTGCAAGTTCGGAGTCATCTTGCGAGTTCCAAATGACTAAGTCAAAGCCTCTATCTCTTGGGCTTTTGGGCTCGGACTCAATTACTTCCCAGCCTTCGATTCCAGAAGCGATCTCTGCAAACCACCGTTCAAACAACCTACCTCTCCTAGGGCCCTCCGCGGCAAATAGGTCACGGAAGTTTTCTGAGGGTCTAAAGTTTTGTGATATTGAGTATTGTTTATGCTCGCTTCTGGGGCCGAGGTAGCCAGATTTTCTGCGTGTTGAGTCTTCAATTGCCTCCTTTAACTGAAAAATAAAGTTATTATCAAAAAGGCTTCGCTGAGATATGCTTAAAATGCGCTGCCCTCTAATTTCTGGAGGTAAAGAGTGCTCGTGGTCGGTGACAATTATTACTGGCTTTCCTGCTCCATGCGCAAGTCCTATTTGATAATAAAGACTTTCCGTCTTGCCATTAACAAACGCAACAAGCACATCACATAAATTAATAAGCCCCCATATAGCTCCTGAAACAGTTTCTTGAAGGTTAAAGCCATCAATGGTCTCAACTTCATACTCCCCAACTTTGGAGATATGCTTAAGCGCACTTTTTAGCTGGTCTGCTTCATAAGTAAACCCATTTAATAATCCAATTCTTTTCATTTCTTTCTCATATCTGATGCCTTGCCAAAGGGGCACAACGATTAAGCTATGGGATGGCGGCACGCCGTCCCTGCGAATGAAATGAGCGACTTCTGTTTTGTAATCGACATTCCTTGCACCACACTAACCCACAGAAATTGCATGGCCGGTGGCGTTCGGAAGGTAGCAGTGCGCAGCGACGATTAAGCGTATAGCGGTTGATTTGGCCAAGTCCGTTTACCAGGTTTCCGAAAGTGTCTGTGTCGGTCAGTTGAGTCAGCGCAACCGCCTGAGTCGCCAGCATTTCGGCAATATATACAGCAGCAGGCGGAGCCGGTCGAGTGGATGATGGGAACGTTTGGCATCGCGTATTCCTGGGGGCGCTTTGTGCTGAGTGTGGCATCTCACCAGTGATTGCTTTTGGCCGATTCTGTTGAAAAAGTCGGCCATGGTTTGCGCATCAGAAAAGTACGCGTCCGAGATTGAAATCTTTACTTTTGGCAGAGGCTTCCGGACTCGGATTTCACGTAGCAGCGTGCAAAAAAGGCGTTTTCACCAGCCGATGAGCAGGAAGTTTGGGCGGACCGACTTTTTCAACAGAATCGACCGATTGCTGCCCGTCGTGAAGGGTTGCATCCGACCCGGAGCGGCCGGTGACGACCAGCTGGGGTCGGCGAGGAGTAGACATTTTCGACTGATTGGATGCATCTCTTGCAGCATAAGGAATCTATTAAGCGTTAATAGTAAGCTAAGGCTCTAACCTCAATCTCAGGCAGCCTGACGGACTCGAAATGCATACACTTTTCCACGTAGATGCTGCGGATATAAAGGCGCTGAACGACGAACAAGCTCGCGAACTGCTCGCAAGACTATGTCGGGCTGAAGTTCGCAAGCACGGGGGCTCCGAGTCGGCCGTCACCTGGGGTGGAGATCAAAGAGCGAAGGATGGGGGCGTAGACGTCAGAGTAGAGGTCAGTCCTCCACTGGGGATATCAGGTTATTTGCCCAGTGACAACACGGTCTTTCAGGTAAAGGCCGAGGTGTTTCCTCCCAGCAAGATACTTGGAGAAATGGCACCTAAAGGAGTGCTCAGACAAGCAATTCGTGACCTCGCTACAACCAGCGGTAGCTACGTCATTGCGGCGACGCGAGACGACACCTCCGAATCTGCGCTCGATCTACGGCTCGATGCGATGAGGGATTCCTTAACGGCTAGTGCCATCGGTACCTCAGCGCATATAGACTTCTATGACGCAAGAAGGATTGCTGATTGGGTTGAGCAACACCCCGCGATCGTAACTTGGGTCAGGCACAAGCTAGGTAAGCCGCTTGTGGGTTGGCGTCCCTACTCTGGATGGGCATATCAGGAGGCGACCGCCGATTCCGAGTATCTAATCGACAATCGAATCAAGGTGTTCACGCCAAGCTCTGAACGAGGGATAAATGTATCTGCCAGCATAGATCACCTTCGCAATGATCTATCGAATGGGGCAAGCGTACGCATCGTCGGTTTATCTGGTGTCGGAAAGACAAGATTGGTTCAAGCACTCTTCGATCCGCGAGTAAAGACGAACGAGACCGAGTTGAGCGCTGATGAAGTGTTGTATACGGACCTTTCTGATGGCCCTACACCTCAGCCTTCCGTGATGCTCGAGGCTCTAATTGAAGATAAAAGTCAATGTATCCTCGTTATAGATAACTGCGGGGCTGATACTCATCGGAAGCTTACCGAGATACTTAACAGATCTGACAGTAAAATCGGTTTGGTTACGGTTGAGTATGACGTTCGTGAGGACTTGCCAGAAGCCACAAAGTGCTACCGCCTCGAAGGCTCCTCCGATGAAATAATCAAGCAGCTTCTTCAGCGACGTTACCCAATCCTATCGGCCAGTGACTCAGATACCATTACGAAGTTTTCAGACGGAAACGCTCGTGTCGCTTTCGCGCTGGCTGCGACGGTCACTACGGCGGGGGAGCTGGCGCGGTTACGGGACTTTGAGTTATTCAAACGCCTGTTTCACCAGAAAAACGTCGAAAATGATGATCTTCTCAACTGTGCTGAAGCAGCAAGCATTATGTACTCATTCGATGGTGAGGACGACAGTGCAGAATCGGAGCTCAACATCATTTCTGCGGCGGTTGGCCTTCCACTGATTTCCGTACAAAGAAATGTGGTTGAACTTCAGCGTCGAGGACTCGTACAGACTCGCGGAAAATGGCGCGCTATTCTGCCGCATGCAATCGCGAATCGGCTCGCAGCCCAGGCATTAGAAGTGATGCCTAAGTCGCGACTTGTAAGTAACTTCGTGGAAACAGCTACAGACCGTGTTGAACGTTCGTTTTCGCGACGACTTGGCTACTTGCATGAAAGCGCAAAAGCTGTAGCAATAGTGAGGGACTGGCTGCAGCCATCCGGGCGTTTTGGCGACTTAACGGTTCTCAACGATATTGGCCATGAAATATTTAGAAACATTGCACCTGTATCTCCAAAGTGCGCCCTTGCGGCTATTGCGCGAGCAGCTTGCACCTTAAGCTTTATTTCAAGCGAAAACAACTGGCGTGCTCAGTATGCGCATACGCTGAGAAGTATCGCGTTCGAAGAGGATGACTTTGATATTGCCGTCGACACTCTAGTCCTATTCGCCTTGGCAGACCCTCAAGGCGGAGGGCATGAGTCCACTGCGGAAATCCTTAAGTCTCTTTTCTTCTGTATGTTATCGGGGACAAATGCCCCACCTACACAAAGGGTAAAGTTTGTCAGAAAGCTGATTGAGTCCGGCGATTCCGAGCGAGAGCAGTTGGGGTTACTGTTGCTTGATGCCGCGCTTGAGGCAGCCTACTTTACGTCCGTGAACATGTTCGACTTTGGGGCTCGAAAGCGAAGTGAAGGATGGATTCCAGTATCCGATACAGATATTAAAGAGTGGTACGTACCATTTATTAGAGTGGTATTGGATGTTGGTAAGGTTACGTCAAACCTTGCCGATCAGTGCAGATCCATATTGGGTCATCGGCTAAGAGAACTCTGGAATTACACCTGCCTCAGGCCAGAGGTCAGAGTAGCGATTGAAGAGCTAGCCCCGGTAGTTAACTGGCCCCAAGGCTGGTTCGGGATCAGAGCTATCATCCGCTATGACATGGAGCAATTCGATGAGTCTGTGAAGACCGGGCTGCGAGAGCTTGAGGCGCTTCTAAAACCAACAACTTTGAACACAATGGTTCGAGCTTTGCTTCATACGTCCGCCCCCTACGCCCTAGAGCCTGACGACGATGATGACGAGCAAGGCGCTAGTTTGACTGGCAATCGTCTTGATAAGACTCACCTGAAAGCCGAGGAATTAGGGTGCAGCGCTGCCAATGACGATGTATTTATTTCAGAGTTGCTCCCTCAATTGCTCAACAACAAATCTGGTCCCGCCGCTTTTAATTTTGGGGTCGGGGTTGGAAAAAACATTAGTGACCCGCACTGGATACTAGAATTAGCTAAACATCATATCTCAGAATTCGATACTCAAGCCGTTGGTGTAATTTTCTTACGCGGTTTTTTTTACGGCTGGCACCACGTTTCTCCAGCCACTGTCGGAATATTTCTAGATAGAGCGGTTAGTGATGATGTCTGGTGTAAGTGGATTATGGATCTGCACAACAGTTTACCGATGAATGATGAAGCCTACGCTCGAATACTACTATCCATCAGGGCCGGTGCCACTCCGGCATGGCAGTACTCTTATCTTGGAATGGGAAGAAAAACATCTTCATTTTCGGTCGTACAGGTCGCGGAGCTGCTTTCTGGAATAGCGCAGTTACCTGACGGGGGGAGAGTGTTTCTTGATGTCCTGTGGATGGTCGTTCATGGCGCCTCAGATCATGATGACTCGTACAATGACGAGCTGGCACGTACCAGCCTGTCAATTCTCCAATCAGTAACGTGGAAAGAGGTGCTTGGGGATCGTGCCAATAGCAGTTACCGAATTGAGAACATATTGGAGTTCTCACTGAAGCGAGCATGCCACTCGGAGATGGCCTTGGAAGTTCTGAACAGTCTAGTTACTACTGTTCGGGTAGCGGGGGGTGATTATCATTTTAGGGAAAACCTTAGAGTCGCGATTACACCATTTCTAAAGCACATGCCATTGCAGGCGCTTGAAGCGATTTATATTCCCAACATTGAAGGTTGCTTCCGTGAGACTAGGCAGGTCATTGGGCGCTCACACAGTGATAGGAAGGAGACGTCTCTCAGCGTCGTTCCCACTGCCGTATTGATTGGGTGGTGTAACGCGTCACCGACTGATCGTTATATTTTTGCGGCGCAAAACTGCAAGCTTTTCGACACCCAACGTCTAGAGCATGAACAGCAGAATAATCTCGATGATATAAGCGATTCTGAGTTAATTATTTCGGAAACAGCGATCTCCGTACTCGTTAATTCCCATGATAAGAAGACTGTTGTCGAATATTATATAGAGCGCTTTATGCCTTCCGGCTGGTCTGGTTCTCTTGCGGAGATTCTAAGACGGCGACTTCCGCTTCTTAATGCGCTGAACCCCCGCGATGAGGATGAATTGAAGTTGATTTTGGCTACAGCAAGAGAGAGCTTCGAACGAAGAATTAAATGGGAGGAACAACGTGAGGACGCGGAGGAGCGTGAGCGCACAGGCAGTTTCGAATAAGGGGAAGAGCATTTCGCCGTCTCTAGCCGCGCCGCCCACTTTGGGTCCTTAATTGCCGCATTTCTATGCCCGCTTTTGCCTTTCACCAACGGCAGTTTCTGGCCGATTCTGTTGAAAAAGTCGGTCCGCCCAAACTTCCTGCTCATCGGCTGGTGAAAACGCCTTTTTTGCACGCTGCTACGTGAAATCCGAGTCCGGAAGCCTCTGCCAAAAGTAAAGATTTCAATCTCGGACGCGTACTTTTCTGATGCGCAAACCATGGCCGACTTTTTCAACAGAATCGGCCGATTGTTGCCTGTCGCGAACGCAGCCACCGACCCATAACGGACCCCGCCCTAAGTGCTTCAATTCAAGCTTGGTATTACCTTGAAGCCTTTAGCGGGGCTGATATAGGATGGCCGAAGGAGATGGCATTCCTCCTTTAACCGCCTTCGTGCTGATGATGCCTACGTGAACCCTGGACAGGGTGCGTAGGTATGTCGCCCTGTCCTCCTACTTAGGACAGGATCGTGATTTCAATCTCCCCGTTCATCCCCCATCTGTTCATCCAGTTGTCAGAGATTCCTCGCCTATTCATGCCGATAGGAGACGCGCAGCTATGCTGAAGTCATTGCTCGTTATCGCTATCGGCGCATCACTTGGGGCCTGGTTACGCTGGTTGCTGGGTATCAAACTCAATGCCCTGTTCCCAACTGTTCCGCCGGGCACCCTGATTGCCAACATGGTTGGGGGATACATCATCGGTTTAGCGATTGCCTTCCTGGCCGCAACGCCATCGCTGAGTCCCGAATGGCGACTACTGATCATCACCGGCTTCTGTGGGGGGCTGACAACCTTCTCTACGTTCTCAGCTGAAACTGTCACCTTGATTCAGGAGGGCAGATTGTTTTGGGCGATTGGTGCCATATCGCTCCACGTCGCTGGCTCACTGGCGATGACTGCAGCAGGGCTTCTCTCGTTTCAATTTGGCACACGCTAAAGAGGTGATCGTCATGAAAGGGTTTCTGGTGATTTTCTTTACCCAACAGAACCGCCGTCATCATGGAAAAATGCTCGGTGACTGGCTTGTCGATCTGGCCAAAGAAATGGGGCTGCGTGGAGCCACTCTGGCAACCGGTATTGAAGGCTTCGGACATTCGGGAAAACTGCATTCCTCGCATTTTTTTGAGCTGGCTGATCAGCCAACCGAGATCCGTCTGGCAATTTCTGAAGAAGAGTTCACTCGCTTGTTTGAGCGCCTTGCGGCCGAGGAAATTTCCTTGTTCTACATAAAAGCTCCAATTGAATTTGGAGCCGTTGGCATGCGGGCTGATCCAGCCGATCGCGTAGGTTGAAACGTGAGCATGTGGATTGCTGCAAGGAGATGCCTGCTTTGGCCAATATCTGCCTGTCGAGAGAGGCAGTTAACGACCGATTCTGTTGAAAAAGTCGGTTCACCCAAACGGCTTGGTCATTGACTGGTTAAAACGCCTTTTTTGCACACTGCTACGTGAAATCCGAGTCCGGAAGCCTCTGCCGAAAGTAAAGATTTCAATCTCGGACGCATACTTTTCTGCTGCGGAAACCATGGTCGACTTTTTCAACAGAATCGACCCATTGCAGCGACTCCCCAACGACTGCGATCTGGACAAAGCTACCTACCGAAAACAGCACCAAATGCGGACCGACCGATCGTCACCAATTGGATTAAAGCCAATACAGGAGAGCAATGGTAAACAACCAGCCGATGCAGAGGGTGATAGTCAGGTAGATAACCACGAGCATCAGGGAGCGACTCCACATGATACTGACCTCCCATAACCACGGTTTGAGGCGCTTCAGGGGCGTCTGACAAACCGAACAAACGCAGGTCAATCCGTACTACAGCATCCGTGCTGCTCCTGGAGCGGCGGGCACTTCACCGTGCCAAACGAACAGAACACACAGCAGTCACCGGGGTTCGGGCGTAGCAGGGTTTTGCAATTGCCACACTCGTAGAAGAACTGGCAGGCGTTCGTGGGCATGGCCTCCTGCTTGGCGAAACCGCAATGCGGGCAGGTCAACACGGATTCGAGGATGACGACGCTCATGGTTGCCTCATTTGTGCATGGTGGAGGGATAACCCGCATTCATCGCCGCCTTGGTCAACGCCTCAGGATCCGCCGATCTGTTGAGCCATCGTTTTCTCCATTGAATCGATCTAACCTAGAGTCACTCTACACTCCGTACCCGGGTACAGAATCAAGGGGCGTGTGATGGCGACAGGGCTGAGTATCGGCAAGTTGGCGGAAGCTGCCGAGGTGAACATCGAGACTATTCGCTATTACCAGCGACGCGGCTTGCTGGATGAGCCGCCAAAGCCGCTCAGCGGTTATCGGTGCTATCTACCGGAGCAGGTCAAACGGTTGCGCTTCATCAAGAGGGCGCAGGCGCTGGGATTCACGCTGGGTGAGGTGGGTGCACTGCTGACACTGGATGCGCATCATGCACAGGCGTCAGGCCAGCAACACATGCAGTGCAATCGTAAGGCCGCTTGCTAGCGGTCAGGAATGACCACTTTTGGCTGGCTATAGCCGGTGGCGAGCGTCCGCAATGGGGCGCTCTCAGGCTGTCATGGCTACGAAACGAGTTGATCAGATTCGATGCAAATGGCTGGTCAGGTCGAAGGCAAGCGGATGGGCAAGGCCGAGAAATTATCCAAGCTGCTATCGATCCACGGTTTCCTTTGAACGCGGTAGGGATCTATGCGTCTGTTGATAAGCGTATTTGGGAGTAAATCCTACTCAGCAACATTCTGAACCGAATGACTGAGTTACAGTTCTATCTCGCAATAGGAGGGCGGAGGTGTAGGCTCAACAATATCTCAATATAGAGTCATTCCCTACACTACCAAGGTGAAGGCTGCCTGCATCAGAATCCGCTTGTGTAAGGAGGAAGCTATGACAATGCCGAACGAACGCACGAGAGCGCTTATTCAGAGTCATGATTTTCTAGTTCAGTTGGGCCAGGATCAAGCGCTTGCGGAGTCAATTCGTCGTCAGGCCTGCCAACTCTTACGGTATTATCCAAGCTCGTACGAAATACCACTGGCCGGCAAGCTGGAAGAACGCAGAACAGACCGAATTACGGAACAATTTTTGAGCTCCAGTGTGGATTAACTGCCTACCACAGTCGGTGCATAATTTAATGATCCTGTCGGACCGTACTCGTCATATTGCGGCCAATACCCGATGGTTGCTTTCAGCCATATTTTTGCACTGCTGTATAGCTTCGGTATGCAAGCAACTGGGGGGCATCTCTTGTGACTTTACCCAAGGACAACTGGCAACGTGTATAAAAGTGCAATGAGTACTAATATGAAATTGGTTGCTGTTATACTACCTCGTGGTTCGCTCACACCTTCAGTTCTACCACCGCGCTGGATGACAGGGCTTGGGTGCTGAGCGAGCCATTCACACATCTTTCTAGGTGGTGCGCACATCCATTCACTGCTAAGGACCTCAAATTTAAGGACCAAGACGACCGAAAATATGGGCGTCGGTCACATCTCCCGCGGTACTCACTAGCTCAATCCAGCGTAAAAATTGAGTACCTATTTCTTTTGATATCCTGGCCAAGCCATTAAGTGTGCAATTTTTCGTGCTTTGATTGTTTTAGCTAAAACGAATGCTATCGATCAGTTTTTTGCGAAATTTTATTAAATGCTGATTTCAGGGACTCAACGTCATTATTTCTTTTACTAACCGACTTAACAATTGATGAATCATCTACAAAGTTTTTCGCTTGCAGGCTTTCAAATGATTCGCGCTCTGCGGGGGTCATCGTGGACGTCAGATAGCCTGTCGATGCTTGTGTGTCCCGTATAGCTGTGGTAAGTGCGCGAATATTAGGGCTGTTCATAATCTGGCTTTCGAACGGACACCATAAGTCCATTCTCTCGGGCTTATTTGAGATGATTTGAGATTGTATACATTGAACATCTTTTTTGTTAGTGAAGTATTGCGCGGATGAGTAAGCGGCATCTAGATCTAAAGCCGAAATTTTATGCGCGCCCCGTGTTCGTGCATTGCGGTAAGCAAGTTTTATCAGCTGAACAACTGCGCGCTTAATTCCGGCGGTGTAGCGAAAAAGTGTCGATGAGAAATCGCACGCGCTGTTAGATAAAATGCCTCCTGATACCCTAATGCACTCTGAAACGAAATTAAACCAATCATCTCCGTCAGGATCATCTGGCCACATCACTCTGGGTTCGACTAGTAGGCGCTGCCGTTCTTGCTGAGGCCTTAGCAACATTTTTGTGCATAAGTCGAAATTGGCTGCATATATAACTGGAAGCCCAATAGTCGCCGCATATAATAGTGAAGTACAAATTTTTGTAGCCATAGCTCCTTGCTCATAGAATTGAAGCTCATCTATGCTCATAAAGGAGATGCCGTCACGAAATGCAATCCTTCTACAAATTCTTAGCAATTCATCGACCCCAACTCTCGTCCCTGATTTACCTATGAGGTCGGGTATAAAGTCGTGCAATACTTGTTTAACACCTTTTTTGTCTTTCATATTTACGTGCCACAAGGTTTTCAGTGGGATCTTACCTATTCCCTCAATAAATAGATCAGTATCCTGGGAGAACATTCGCGGAATTGCTTTGAGAAGCTGGGACTTTCCAATTCCTGCGTAACCCGTGAGGCAGATCGGAAAGTATTCTCTGGTGGTAGGGCTATAAAGGTGCTTTTTGTACAGCTGTTCATCTTTATAACTCACAAAGCAGTGTGTATAGGCTAGTTCATTTATCTCGCGTAGTAGTTTCAGAGCGAACGAGTTTGGTAAGTAAATTGACTGTAATCGGGTGCCGAGGATAGAAGCAGATATATCAGGACTGAATTTTTCGAGCCCCACAACTTCAGGAGGTCGTACAGAAACTAATCTGTTGATATCGTCGTCACTACGAAGTTTTGTAAAACGATCAGCCCAAATATTAAAATTCATTTCTTTGTTCCTAGAGCTCTGTTTAAGTCATTAGCATCTCGAGTTTGAGCGACGGATTTTTTGGCCTTTCGCGAGATTTTTTTGCCTGTTTCCCAACCTTCACCAAGGTTTTTGTTCATCATTATTTTATATTCACCTTTAGCTGCTGATTTATGAACTCGCATTTTGGAGGCCGCCAAATTTCTAAGGCGGCTTTCCTCCTCTAACTCAGCATATGTCACAAACAGTTGAGCCCTGTCGGCCTTCATCGGTAACAAAGCATCCAGTTCAAATAAACGGTTACTGACATCAACCCAGATGCACCTCACGCATAAATCGAGCATAAAGCCCGATAGCTTAAAGCCCCGGCGAGCTGCAGAGTCATATACTCCAGTAGCTCGAAAATCAGGGCTGTCATATCGACGACACTTGAAATGTACTCCGTCAGACTCGATATTGACTTCTATAGGCGTTAAAAAACGGCGCACAGCGTCATCGAAATTCATTGGGTAAGCGCTTGATCTAGACCGTTGCGCGTAATACTCGTAAAAGCAAATTGGGGTGGTAGCAATGTTTTCAAAAAACATGTCAGGTGTCATTCTATTGCTAACATTAGAAGTTTGATTGTCAGCTACAACCCTCAGCAGTTCTCGCTTGATCATCTGAACTGTATTTAAATTGCTTTGTAGAACTACGGGTGGGCCTTCAATAGTCGTGTTTTTTGGATGCGATGACTCAACGGTTGCTTTAGATTGTGGTTGATAAGAAGGGGCTAAGTCTCTGGCAGTCAAGCCTGCATCGATTTTTGCAATATCAATAGTCGCTCCAGGGCCTCTATCTGCAACCATATAAGATGGCATTCCTACAACTGGCCAATCATCAGGTTTAATATCGCAGCCAAATAGTTTTGCATACTTTGATTTTTCAAGCGCCATAGAAAACAAAGCCATTTTATAGGCGGCGAGAGTTTCGCCTGCATAGGAAAAACCTACACCCACTATGGCACCTGACAAACCGCATACAGCTCTAACGACGCAAAGTTTTTTAAGCGGACTGTTCTCTATCAAACCTGACGGTAAGTCGTTGGTGAAATATCCGTCAAATTCAACTTTTTGCATAACATTAGTAAGTTCTTCTGAAAACTTACCGCGCTCTTCTATCTTTTTTGATCTGATCCCCTTTGGACCGAGCTTGACCTCACCTCTTTGATAGGAGTTAAAGTGCTTTTTGACTCGGTATGTAAACTGATCTAGTGTCGGGAAAGGGTCTCCTTCTGATTGGATGAAATGCTTCCAGCCATCAACAGATATGATTTCACATTTGAAAATGTTAGTAATAACGGCATCATAAATAGAATCCATTGACATGCCGTTATCCGCGTATTTTGCGTACCCACTAACAATTTTTTCTTCCATGTCTTTAGTGACATGGAATCCAAAATGCTTTCCTGTTACCAATGAGGGGCGTCCTAGTTTGCAAGTGACGTTTGCCATAAAGCGATCCCAGTGTCCGATTTTATGAAAAGTAGGCATCAATGCTAGTTTGTTGAATCCAAAAACGATATATGAATAAAACCAAAAGCGAATTCTGGATTCATTTTTTTTAGGTTTTAGCGATCGCGCGTGTTTATTGATTATGCGATCGGGATTTTCAGATGATAGAATGCTATCAATGTTTCTAACCAATTCCTCAATAGCAAGAAAGCGTTCATCCATATAATCTGTGTATGATTTTTTTTTGCTTTGACGGTGAGCGTCAGCAGTAGCGATGTTAAGACTTTGAATGCCATGCAGCCAAGTTGGAAAATAAACTGCGCTATCGATTGTTTTTATATGGCCCTCTAGGATGCCTAGCTCAAAATCGCTTTGCTTTATTCTTTGCATTGTGGCTTTACCCTGGCCACGGTCATACTCAAAAAAAATCAAGCTGACTAATCTTTTGATCCCATCACTTCTGAGAAAGTGATAAGTGATTTGAGGCAGCAATGAGCGAAACCCCTCGCTGGCGACTAGCCCTGTTCCAATTAACATTGGGGAAGTCCCGCGAAGTAACTTGAATACACATCAAGAACATCTTGATCCTGAGGATTCATTGGGCGATCGATTAAAATAGGCTGAAAAAGGTCGAGCAAAAGTTCTCGGCGCCATACTGCACGGTAAAAAAGCATTCGAAATTCGTGCGCCTTCCCGTGATGTGAGGTGTATTTGTTGATTATTTCGGCCGCAGTTGTGTCTGTACCAATCGCTTGATTGAGTGATTGTGTAAAGTCCTTGACTGTCAAAGGGCTCAGCGTGATAAGCCTGTCCTCGGCGCTCATGCACATATCAAGATTTGCAGAAACTTCATCATCAATTGAATTTTTTACAATTCTCTGAGTTCTTATTCCTGCGTCTAAGTAATAAATACGCTCAATTTCGTGTCTGATTTCAGCCCTTTCTTTGTCACGTTGTCGCTGTTTCAGAGTTTTAACCTTACTTCTCCGGTGCTCGTTAAAATCAGATTCTGTATTTTTAACAGTCCAGTTAACACAGTAGGGACTACTATCAGAGCACTTTAGGTAAAGAAGGAGATCTCCTAGGTATGGAAATGGAAAACGTTCCCTTTGCTCACCATCATCGATCCATATCGTTGGATGTGAGCGGAGTTTACCCAAGCGCTCAGCGACGTCTAAAGTTCCTTTATGTGAAGCGAGTAGCATTGTCTGTGCCAGCGGATGACCAAACAAAGGATGAGTAGTGGGGGTGGGGTGAAGCATTTTTTGTTCATGAATTTCAAATACATTCGGATTGTAAAGTGCAAGATTCACAGCTCTAACTTCGGGAGTCGATAGTAAGTGAAGCGTACGGCCATACCGTTTCCAATTGAGCTCCCGTAGTCGAGATATGCTGGGGCCTTCGGAACGAGAAGCGCGTATAGACGGTTGGTACTGGTCTCCCCATTGAAAGGAAAGTTGACGTTCGATGATTCTGAAAAAAGCATTCTGTGCTCTGCTCATACTTTCGTCTGTATAGAAGGGCAACTATGATACGAGCGCTTTGTTACGCTCTGTTACGCATAGTCGCGATATATTCTAGTTGCAATAGTTCGCCTTCATCAGAACTTGCCTTTTGATGAGCTTGAACAATTAAGTCGAGGACGAATGGAGGCGCGGTGGGCCTTGACGGCATACCGGTATTAGCAGAGAATGGAGTTGTCATGGCGCCAACCTGACATCACCATAAAAGCCCAGGGGTCCAACCTGGGCTTTTTCACATCTGCCCCTCAGGGTTTTCATTTATTCATTCAAAATTCCTGAAAGTGGTTTTGCTGTGCAACGTTGTTTAGCCAGCCAAAAGGCGACGTCGCGAGTTAAGGCAAAACGGCCACGCCTATGTTGTAAGCCGAATGTCGGTACGCCTATAGAACCCCTTGATATCGAGCGTTGCATAGCAGTCATTGAAGGGTAACTGAGCTCTCGCCATAAGCTTCTGCTAGGAATGAGCTGCCCGTATTTATCCGCTAAACTATTTTCTATCGACTGTGCGAGGAACAGCACTTCTTCGTCATTTTCAAGCTGGCTGTCCATCGTAGTTACCCTCTGTCCGCAACAATTATTAGATGGTATACCTGCGTCTCAATTTTTTGAAGTGAACCTAAGTTTCCATAGTTTGGTGGTTTTTTACATATGGTGTATGTCAGTACTTTTTCTGATGGTCCCGCCTTACAAGCGTTTGTGAGGAATTTGCTCAGTGATGCAAAAAGTTTACGCATAGATGGACTCGATCGGGCTGGCCAAATCGATAGTTATATTTCAAGAGGTAAAGTTCTGGCTTGGGTCGACGCGATAACGCTATCGCTCGGTGTTGTTGACCTTTCGTCAAAGTCGTCCATAGCCAAGCTTGAAAGTATGGGTACGGAAGACTTGGACGAGAAGGCAGTCAATCATCTCATGAAAAAATGGAAGCGTTTTACTTTAGGGGAACAACTCCCAAATGCGGTTACGCTAGTCAAAACAGAAAGGGCGTGTCCAGGATCGACCGATATTTTCAAGCATCCACTATGGGCTATCTTGTCTGGAAAAAAAATCAGCTCTCAATCCATCATCGACACACTGCATGCAGATGCGGCTGCAATAACAAATAAATTAATGATTAAGTCTAATCGTGACAATGAATTTATACTTTCAATGTTGGATGTGCTAGATAAATGCCGTTGCTTTTACGATTGTCTGTTTGTTTGTGTTTGGTTGCTAAAAGTTAACAAGTGTCAAGATTTGGCTGTGGCGCTCGTTTCGTTTATACATAGGCAATTAGTTGTTAAGTCACTTCAGCTCTTAAATCCTGCCGCTGCTTATATGCTGATATTTGTTTTTTGCGACATGCTGCGCAGTACAACTACCAATGCCGGTCTATACGCTGAAACTCCTGAAATGGTAATTAGGTACGCTATTGCGGTTAAAGCTTCTGCGATGGAGAAGGAAGTTTGGACAGGTCGGTCGGTAGTTAGTGCCTGGGATGTCAGCGGAAGAAAGGTGATGATGCCAGACACGCCGCGGACTCCCTATGTAAAATTAGCACTGACTCCAAGCTTTTCAGCGCAAGCAAGCTTGAGTAATGAGGCGAGATGTTTTTCTGGTGTTACGGTTAAATACTGGGAAGAGTGGATATCCAGATATCCTGTTACGAAATTAATATTCGACGCCGCTTCTGAGGTGTGCTCGGATTAATATAGGTCCTTATCTTATGGATATTCCTAGTATTGACTGGCTTCCAGGTGAGAGTTTCTATGGTCTGTGTTGTAGGTTGCATCGCCTATTAGGGTGCGCGAAGATATCAACTACCAGCCAGTTATTGTTTTCTCATCTGTATCGAGGGTTTGAGCACGATTTTCCAAAGAGGCTGACCAACTTTGTAGTTAATAGTGGGCAAAAGTTTGGGTCTCAAGCCTCTATAGTTTTAAATCATACTATAGCGCCATATTATTTAATTTTTAGGGGGTCCTGTGAAGGCAAGGCTGGAGATTTTTATTTGGATTATTTTTGGCACAGGCAAAAGCTAAAAAACAATAAGTGTATTCTTGCACACCCGCTTAAGTTTTGCCTGGAATGCGGTAAGGCTGAAGAAGCTGAGTTTGGCGTTAGTTACTGGCATGTTATGCATCAGCTTCCTTGTGTTTGGGTGTGTGAGAAACACCATACACTACTAGTGGTTTATAGGGGGGCTCGTAACTCTTGGGGACAGTATGGGGTTGTGTTTCCAGATGCTGAAATGGCTTCTGCAATCGACTGTGATTACACACTTGATATCGGTCTCCTGGAGCAGCTTTTGCGGGCTGCAACAGACGTGTGGTTATTGGGCTCTCTCACCAATGTAAATGCTCGGCATTTACCACGAGCTTATCGAGCGCTGGCCAGTAGCACAAGATTTGGTGGAGATACACGTACTATAAATTTAGAGGTTGCCAGTTGCAGTCTATATTCTTTTTTTACTCGGATTAGATCTGTGTTGCCGTTTATTAATTTACCTATGGATATCCGTACTACAAAAAAATTTTTGCGTGGTGTTTTATGGCCGGTAACGCCGGATTATAATCCTTCGCATCTTTGTATAATGTCGTGTTGGTTGGATGAGGGCGTCAAAAATGTGATTGCGATGTCAGATGAGTTGATGAAGCGGTCTTGAGTTGATGTGGGGTTGTGCTCATTTTAATAAGTCAATGGTTTTTGTTCTGGTTGATATTGGTTGTCGTCGATTAGATTTGACGAAAATTGAGTTTTTTTCATAAGTAAACTAGCGGCTTCCACGTTTTTAGTTAAGCTTAAAAAAGCAAGCATATGAAATGTCCACGAGCTACCTGGAGAAAGTATAAGCTGTGGTGGTAGTTCCTGGGTGGCTATATGTTTTAACCTCAGGTAGTCTGGTATTGATTGCTTGAGAGTCTCTAAGCCATATTTCATCTCGGCGGAGAAAAAGATATATTCTATAATGTGTTTTTTGTCCGCTTTTACATCGAGTTCTTTGGCTCTGAAATGATAGGTGTCTTCAAGGCTTATCACTCCAATTTGGAAGTGAGTGTTTAGTTGGAATGCGGCTAGTCTGGAAATGTCCAGATCTAATTTGTTGTATTCAGAAATAGTGGGTGACTGCAAGTTTTGTATAGTCCACCCACAGCAACATCCCCTCCATGGTAAGTCAAAAATAAACTCACTATCCAAGAAGTGTTTTTTACATCCTTGGCATTTATCAATTAGGGCGACGCCGTGATCGGCGCAAACTTTAACCTCTGTTGTTTGATGCTGGGTTTTGATAAAGCCATATCCCAAAGTTTGTATGTCGTTATGCCAACAGGTAATGCATATTCTGAAATGTTTTGCTTTTTGTTCAAAAAACAATAGGTTTGTTTTTTTTGTTCGGTAAAGTTTTTCGATAATTGTGTTGGAGTTGTGCGAGGTCAGAAAGTTTTGGTGGTGGAGTGTGTTGTAGCTTATTAATTTCTTAAAGGTATCAAGCCCGCCACCCATATATGTAGCTAGCCTCTGGAGCATATAACTACTCCAGCTATTTGAGGCGGGTATGTATCCAAGCACGTTGGATAATGTCGCTCTCGATTGCGAATTACAGGAGTAAAGGTGATGCCTCGACAAAAAACTATTAAGTGTCTCACCAGGTAGTGGGGTAATACCAATAAATAGCTCTTTCAAAATTAATGCCTTGATTTCGATTGTGGCAATGCCGCTTTTTCTATTTTTGGCGTTACCTTGGTACCTAAGTATTTTATACCGTCTGACCTTGCTCGATTCAATGGAGGCGTAGCCACTCATTGTATTCTCGACAGACTTAATTTCCCTGCGACAGACTTAATTCCTAAACATCAACAGGGGTTTCTGATTTA
>RCUR01000230.1_pt1 | contig 19446 bp, 13 predicted proteins | sample 2166151 | NCBI WGS metagenome assembly RCUR01 (sample SAMN09932785, study PRJNA488358) | compost metagenome | isolation source: compost soil in an enriched community | place: Germany: Experimental Botanical Garden
TTGTCGACCCTACGGCCTGCAATCATCCCGATCAGATGGAGGGGTTGGCGAGTTAAGGTATCCGTGACCATGTCTGCTAGCATGCCTCGGCCCCGGTACAAGCGATGGCTGTGGATCCCTGTACTGTTTCTGGCAATTACCCAATGGGATATTCTGTTTCCTACTGCGACTATCCGCTATTCCAAAGATGCGAAAGAAGAACTTAAGTATATCTGGAATGTGCAGCACCGGATACTCAAAGGCAAAATGCTCCCTGGCGGCGGCACATGGGATTACGGATCCATATTTGCTGATGAGAATTTTTTATGGAAATCTACTGGTGGAACGATGTCGGTCTCCGACATTGCGTCAACATAACTCCAAAGTGGCCCAATACGCATATCTATCTCGATGCCAACGGTAATATTGATCACAGTGAACCCAGTGGTACGGATTCGGATCGCTTGAAAAAATGCATCACGGATACTGCTCCCCCTTGAAATACACATAGGGCTGCAAAAAATGTCATGCATCATCTAGGGTCTTTATCGAGATGCGCTTGTCAACCTGCAATCCAATGACGGAATAACTGCGAAGATAATCATGGACAAAGTGCTGGCAGTTGCACCTAAAAACAGAAGGGATGGGTTTCGTGCCTACACCTGCGAATAAATGGCTATGGATTCCGCTGTTACCATTAATGCTGCTGGTGTTGCTGCTGCAGCTGATTGCTCTCTGGCATATTATTGTGCTTCCCTCTGCAACCGTCCATTACTCCAAAGATGGTATGGAAGAACTGCGGATCATTTGGAATGTGCAGCATCGGATATACAAAGGGAGGTTGTCCCCCGGCAGCAGCACGAGGGATTATGGTTTCTTGTTTTCAGATGAGCAGTTTTTTATGGAAATTGAATGGTGGAACAAAAACGCTTGCGCCCACTGTGTCAATATAATCCCGACATGGTCCAATACCCGCATTTACATCGATGCCAACGGCGACATTGATCACAGCGAAGGTAGCGGTACTGACTCTGATCGCTTGACACCATGCGCCGGGAACTACGCGTGGCCTTGAGAGATACCAGCATACCTCCCACAACTACCAGGCGCCGATCCTGGCGCGACGTGTTCACCCAGGCTTGATGGAACGATTGCCAGGCCTGCCGGCCTTACCTGAACTATACAGAGAACCTGTCAGCGAACAGCTCTGGCTACTCTGACCTGTACCGGCCAACCCGCAAGGAGTGTGCATATGGATGTTCAAACCCTGAGGGCCGAGGCGTTCAAGGCCTTGCACGAGCGTCAGGGGGCTTTCGTGATCCCCAACCCGTGGGATGCGGGTTCGGCGAAGATGCTCGCCAGCCTCGGTTTCGAGGCCTTGGCCACCACCAGTGCGGGGCTGGCGTTTTCCCTTGGACGGCCGGATGGCGAAGGGGCGATCAGCCGCGAAGAAACCTTGCTTAATGCCCAGTCGATTGTCGATGCCACGGCATTGCCGGTGGCAGCTGATCTGGAAAACGGCTTTGCCGACGAACCCGAAGGCTGCGCCGAAACCATCCGCCAGGCGGCGGTCGCGGGGTTGGTTGGCGGTTCGATCGAAGATGCCACTGGCCGGGCCGATGAGCCGATCTATCCGTTCGCGCAAGCGGTGGCGCGGGTAGAGGCGGCGGTGGCGGCGGCACGTGGTTTGCCGTTCCCGTTCATGCTGACTGCGCGGGCGGAAAATTTCCTGAACGGGCGCCTGGATCTGGATGACACCATCGCCCGCCTGCAGGCGTTCGCCGAGGCCGGGGCCGACGTGTTGTACGCGCCGGGTTTGCGCACCAGCGACGAGATTCGCCAGGTGGTGCAGGCGCTGGCGCCCAAGCCGGTCAATGTGGTGATGGGCTTGAGCGGTGTGAAGTTGACGGTCGCGGAGTTGAGCGCGCTGGGGGTCAAGCGTATCAGTGTTGGTTCGTCCATGGCTCGGGCGGCCTACGGTGCGTTTTTCAGGGCAGCCGAAGAGGTTTCCAGGCATGGCCGCTTCGACTTCGCCGAGCGCGCAATGCCCTTTGTGCAATTGAACCAACTGTTCAAGCGCTGAGCGGGCGATGCACGCCGGCGTGCGCAGGGTACTGAGGGCTGCGGTCGTCCTGGCCCTCGCTCTGGCCGCGTGGCCGGGCAACTGGCACTTTCCGGACAGCTGGAACCCCTGGGCCACGCTGGATGTGCGCGAGCCACCGAACCTGGTCACCCGCTTCAAGCTGGCGCGTTTGCGCAACGACCCGCAACTCTGCGACCAGGCGTTGGCTACCTCTACCCTGCGTTATGCCCACCAGGCCGATTCCGAGGCCAGCAAGGGCTGCCCGTTGCGTAATGTGGTGCGGGTGCAGGGTTCGGATGTGCGCGTGAGCAGCAGTTTCCTCGCGTCCTGCCCGTTGGCAGTGGCCTTCGCCTTGTTCGAGCGCCATGCCTTGCAGCCGGCTGCCCAGGCGGCATTTGGCCAGGCGGTGGTGCAGGTCGATCATTTGGGCAGTTTCGCCTGCCGCAATATTTATAACCGGGCCAACGGCCGTCGTAGTCAGCATGCTACGGCCAATGCACTGGATATCGCCGGCGTGCGCCTGGCCGATGGCCGGCGCATTTCGGTGGTGGCGGGGTGGTCAGGCAAAAGCGACGAGGCAGCGTTTTTGCGACGGGTGCAAAAGGGTGCCTGCCAGAGTTTCAACTCGGTATTGGGGCCGGACTACAATGCCGCTCACCGCGATCACTTCCACGTGGACATGGGGCACTGGTCGGTGTGCCGCTGAATCAGGCGGCCAGGCGCACGTTTTGCAGTACCACCGGGCGGATCCAGCTGATGTCGAAGTCCAGGTGTGCTTGCTGCTCGCGCAGGGTGGCGGCATCGAACGGCTCGGCCTTTTTGTCGAGCAGGTCCATTTCGAACTCGGCGATCGGCAGGTGCAGGGGCCGTGGTGCCGGCGCAGGCCCAGGTACTGGCAGGGGATCGCCGGCATTGAGTACCAGAGGCCTTACCCAGCCGTTTTCGAAGTCGAATTGTTTTTGCTGGGCGATGATTTCTGCCGGCTCGAAAGGGATGGCAGGTTTGTCGAGCAAATCCAGTTCGAATTCGGCGATGGGTAAAAACAGCGCTTCGGGTGGCTGCAGCTCGGTATCTTGCACATGGCACAGGCGCTGGTGGAGGATCTGCGCCAACACTTCGCTGCCGCCCAGGGGCTCGCCGGTTTTCCGGTCGACCTTGTTGGCAGCTGCCACTGCTGCTGGGTTCGCATCGCCTGCCTGGTCGGCCAGCGCCTGAGCAAAGAAGTCTTGCCACAGGTGGCTGACGCCGCCCAATGCCTGGGTGTTGTGCCGGTTGAAGTCGTCAACAAGCGGCAAATAACCGAGCGATGCGTATTGAATGTCTGACATGGCAGTCGCGGAGCGTCCGGGTCTGGCAAAATACCGAATACTTTGGCTATCGGCCGTTTGTGCCGATCATTTAATTTTTTGAGTGCAGGAATTCATGGTTGAGCAAATAGCGGGCAGCCGCATCCGCGTGCAAGCACTGAGCCCGGCCTGCCAGCCGCAAGCCGAGCAATGGGCAGCAAGGCTGCAATTGCCGCTGGATGATGATGCTGCCGAGTTCGCGGTGCAGATAGGCGAAGACGGCTTGCAACTGCAGCAGCTCGGCCCGCAAGCACCGGGCCCGGTACGGGTGGACTTTGTTGAAGGGGCCGTTGCCCATCGTCGCCTGTTCGGCGGCGGCAGCGGGCAGATGATCGCCAAGGCCGTGGGCATCGCCCAGGGTGTGCGCCCACGCGTGCTGGACGCGACCGCGGGCCTGGGCAAGGACGCATTCGTGCTGGCGAGCCTGGGTTGCGATATGAGCCTGATAGAACGCCAGCCATTGATTGCCGCACTGCTCGAAGATGGGCTGGCACGTGCCCGAGGTGACGCCGAAGTCGGTGAGATTGTCTCGCGGATGCGCTTGCTGACCGGCAATGCCATTGAATTGATGGCTGCCTGGCAAGGCGAGGCGCCCCAAGTGATTTATCTGGACCCGATGTTTCCCCATCGCGACAAGAGTGCGCTGGTGAAGAAGGAAATGCGCGTGTTCCGCCCCTTGGTCGGCGACGACATGGATGCGCCAGCGTTGCTTGCCGCTGCCCTGGCCTTGGCCAGCCACCGGGTGGTGGTCAAGCGCCCGCGCAAGGCGCCGTGCATTGACGGGCCCAAGCCAAGCCACTCGCTGGAGGGCAAATCGAGCCGTTACGACATCTATCCGAAAAAAGCGCTCAAGGCCGATAAGCCCGCATAAACAAGCCCACCACTTCCGTCACATGCTCCTCGGCTGCCTGGGCGTCGAGGGGGGCGGCGCAGCCAAGCAACAGCCTGAAGTTGGCGGCGCCCTTGAGCAGGCAGAAGAAGTGCTCGGCGGCATGGCGTGGCTTGTCGATGCGCAGCACACCGGTATGGTCGATCCTCTGCAGCAGGCCTTCCATCTCATTGAGCACGCGAGAGGGGCCCGCTTCAAAGAATATCTGGCTCAAGCGCGGGTCCTGGCTGCCCTGGGCCATGATCAAGCGGTGCAGGTTGACCGATTCAGGGCTGCTGATCAGCGCCTGGAAACCGCGGCCGATGTTCAACAATACCGTTTCGATCGGTACCCCTTCGGGGAGTTCGAAAAACAACTCGGGCAGCTGCGATTCACAGGTCGCGACAATGGCGCAGGAAAACAGCGTCTCCTTGTCGTAGAAGTGGCTATACACCGTGAGTTTCGACACGCCGGCGGCCGTGGCGACGGCATCCATGCTTGTATTGGCATAGCCGTTACTCAGAAAAAGCGCCTTGGCGGCATCGAGGATGGCCTGGCGCTTGGTCAGGTCCTTGGGCCGGCCCGGGCCGGTGGGTGCTGCTGGGTCGTTAGGCATGCGCGGCTGAATCCGATTGTTCAAGCGAGCATCTTACCCCGTCCGCAGATCGGTTCAGGCGCAATGTTCTGACTCTTACAACCTCGAAGTGGGAATCTTCCATAGATTTGTAAGCCCTCGTGGTATGAAGGTTCCTGATTTTTTGGCTGGTGCGCCGAGGGGGTTTTCGGTCAATAGAATCGCGTCTCATTTTAATTGAGGCGTTATTCCATGAAGCTTCGCGCTACCCCGAATTCACTCTCGCTCAACACGGGCCTCTCATCAACCTTGGGCGTGGCCCTGATGAGTATTTCAGTGCCGGTCATGGCGCAGTGCAGCGAGGATTGCGAGACAACGGTATTGCAGGGCATCACGGTAGAAGCGCAAGCCGAGCCGGGCTATCGCAGCGAACATTCGTCTTCGGATAAATACGCCGTACCGCTGCTGGATGTACCTCAGACGATCACCGTGGTCCCGCAACGGGTCATTCGCGAGCAGGGCGCCCTGAGCTTGCGCCAGACCCTGTCGAATGTTTCCGGCATCACCTTCAATGCGGGCGAGGGGGGTGGTGGTTCGGGCGACAGTATCAACATCCGTGGTTTCAGCGCCGATGCCAATATGCAAGTCGATGGCCTGCGTGACAGCCCGCAGCTGAACCGCACCGATACCTTCAACCTGGAAAGCGTCGAGGTGATCAAGGGGCCAAATTCGGTCTTTGGTGGCGCCGGCACTACCGGTGGTTCGATCAACATGATCAGCAAGCAGCCTCAGGCCGAGGCCTTCACTCGTCTGGGGGCCGGTATTGGTACTGATCGCTACCGTCGATTGACCCTCGATACCAACCAGCCGCTGCATGAACTCGCTCCAGGGGCAGTGTTTCGCCTTAACCTCATGACCCATGGTAATGATGTACCGGGGCGCGAACGGATCGACCAGCAGCGCTGGGGTATTGCGCCTTCGCTGACATTCGGTCTGGGCGAACCCACACGGCTGACCTTCAATTACCTGCATCAGCGCGAAAGCAACCAGCCCGACTACGGCCTGCCGGCCCGTGATGGCAAGGTCATCGCTGGCATCGGCCGCCAGCGCTTTTATGGCTGGCGTAACCTGGACCAGGATCAAATCACCTCCGACAGTCTCACCGTCACGTTCGAGCATGATTTCAACGACGCATTTTCCCTGCGCAATCAATCGCGCTATGCCAGGGTCCAGCGCGAAGCCGTGGTTTCGGCCTCCCATGTCAACACCCAGGGGCTGCCACCCGGGCGCTACAAGCCTGCCGGGCCCCAGGGTTACGGCCGTGATATCGACACTGCGTTGTGGATCAACCAGACCAGCTTGACGAGCCATTTCTACACCTTTGGCCTGGGCCATACGTTGGTGTCGGGCGCTGAAGTTTCCCGCGAGTTATACGACCGCAATGCCATTTCATACAACCTGACCCGCTTCGCCCCCGCGCAAGGTTTCGACCTGTACAACCCCCCGGGCGACTGGGTTGGCCAGACCGATCGCCAGCCACTGGCGAAAACCCGCAACAGCCTGGATGACAAGGCGTTGTACCTGTTCGACACCCTGGCCTTGAACGAACGTTGGGACCTGAGCCTGGGCTTGCGTTATGACTGGATCGATGGTCGCGTCCGGGAGAGCAAGGCCGATGGCAGCCATGAGCGGCTCGACACGCAAGACGGGCAACTCAGCCAACGTGCGGGGTTGGTGTACAAGCCTGCGGACAATGGCCGCGTTTACCTGGCCTGGGGAACCTCCTTCAACCCTTCGGCCGAGTACCTGGTTGCCAGTGGTCGAGGGCTCGATCGCAGCACGGCCGGGCTGGCACCGGAACAGAACGAGACCTGGGAACTGGGCAGTAAGTGGGAGTTGCTGGACAAGCGCCTGGGGCTGGAGGCAGCGGTGTTTCGTGTAGAGAAAAGCAACGCGCGTGAACGCCTGCACGATGGCACCAGCGCCCTGGTCGGCCAGCAGCGAGTGCAGGGGGTGGAACTGGCAATGACCGGCGAGTTGAGCGACCTGTGGAATGTGTTCACCAACTTCACCTGGCTCGACAGCGAAACCCTCACGTCGCCGGCCACTCCCCGGCGCGAAGGGCAGGCGCTGAGCAATACGCCGCCGCGCTCGTTCAACCTGTGGACCCGTTATGAGTTGCCTGCCGGGTTCACCCTCGGTTACGGCGCCCGCTATGTCAGCGAACGCAACCTGACGTCTGTCGATACAGCCAAGATTCCTGCCTACTGGGTGCATAGCGCGATGCTGCAATATCAAGTCACAAATGACCTGGAGTTGCAGTTCAACGCCAACAACCTGTTCGACAAGGCCTATGTAGAGCGCGTGCGGCAAGTGATTGGCACTGCATCACGCTCTTCGGCGCTGGAGTTCGGTGATGCCCGGGCGCTGGTTGTTTCCGGGGTCTACAGTTTCTGAGCCGGTTCGCACGCTGAGCAGGCGTGCCAGGGGGAAATATCTGTACCGCAGGCGCTTCCCCCTTACGGTACCCTGATTTAATATACTCGCGAGTATAAAAATTCCAAGCGTCACTCGCGAAAGGTCGTTCACCATGTTGCGCCATGCCTTGCCGCTCGCCCTGCCCATCACCTTGACCCTGCTGCTGGCCGCTTGTGGGCAGGAAGAGGTCGCGCCTACCAGCATACGCCCGGCCATGGTGGTGCAGCCGCAGCCGGCAGCTTCGGCGGTGGACAGCTACCCCGGCGAGGTGCGCGCGCGCCTGGAGCCGGAGCTGGCCTTTCGCATCGCTGGCAAGGTCAGCCGGCGTCTGGTCGAAGAGGGCGACCGGGTCAAGGCCGACCAGGCCCTGGCCGAGCTCGACCCACAGGATGTGCGCCTGCAGCTCGAAGCCATGCGCGCCCAGGTGGCGGCAGCCGAAGCCAACCTGCGGTTGGTGCGCACCGAGCGAGACCGCTACAAGACCCTGATGGACCGGCAACTGGTCAGCCGCTCCCAATACGACAACACCGAGAACCTCTATCGCGCAGGCGAAGCACGGGTCAAGCAGATCCGCGCCGAGTTCGATGTGGCCGACAACCAGGCCGGCTACGCGGTATTGCGCGCGCCCCAGGACGGGGTGATCGCCAAGCGCTCGCTCGAGGTCGGGCAGGTGGTCGCGGCGGGGCAGACGGTCTTCAGGTTGGCCGCCGATGGCGAACGGGAAGTGCTGATCAGCCTGCCGGAGCAGAGTATTGGCCGGCTCAAGGTGGGCCAGGTGGTGGCAGTCGAGTTGTGGTCGCAACCCAATGAACATTTCGCCGGGCGCATTCGTGAGTTGTCGCCGGCCGCCGATCCGCGTTCGCGAACCTATGCCGCGCGCATCGCATTCAGTGGCGGCAAGTTGCCGGCAGAAATCGGGCAAAGCGCCCGGGTGTTCATCCAGACGGCGGCCAACGTGCCGCTGTCGGTACCGCTTTCGGCACTGACTTCGGAAAACGGCGTGAACTACGTCTGGCGGGTCGATGCCAACAACACCTTGCAGCGCACCCCGGTGCGTACCGGTGCCTTTGGTGAAAACAGCGTGCCGATACTCGAAGGCCTGAATGCTTCGGACTGGGTAGTGGCAGCCGGTGTGCACGTTCTGCATGAAGGCCAGCAAGTTCGACCGGTGGACCGGTCCAATCGCGTGGTGAATCTGGCGGCCAAGGAGTAGTCCCCATGGGTTTCAACCTTTCGGCATGGGCGCTGCGCAATCGCCAGATCGTGCTGTTCCTGATGTTGCTGTTGGCCGTCGTCGGTGCGCTTTCCTATACCAAGCTGGGGCAGAGCGAAGACCCGCCCTTCACCTTCAAGGCCATGGTCATCCGTACCAATTGGCCAGGCGCCAGCGCCGAGGAAGTGTCGCGGCAAGTCACCGAGCGCATCGAAAAGAAATTGATGGAAACCGGTGAATACGACCGCATCATGTCTTTCTCGCGCCCGGGTGAATCCCAGGTCACCTTTATTGCCCGCGACTCCATGCATTCGGTGGAAATCCCCGAACTGTGGTACCAGATCCGGAAAAAAATCAGCGATGTTCGCCACACCTTGCCGCCGGGCGTCCAGGGACCATTCTTCAATGACGAGTTCGGCACCACCTTCGGCAATATCTACGCATTAACCGGTGCAGGTTTCGACTACGCCGTGCTCAAGGACTATGCCGATCGGATACAGATCCAGTTGCAGCGGGTCAAGGATGTGGGCAAGGTCGAATTGCTCGGCCTGCAGGATGAAAAGATCTGGATCGAGCTGTCCAACGTCAAGCTGGCGACCCTGGGGTTACCCCTTGAAGCGGTGCAGCAGGCGCTGGAAGAACAGAATGCGGTGAGCACCGCCGGTTTCTTCGAGACCCCGAGCGAGCGCTTGCAACTGCGCGTCAGCGGCCGCTTCCAGACGGTGGAGCAGATCAAGGCGTTTCCGATCCGGGTGGGCGATCGTACGTTCCGTATCAGCGATGTCGCCAACGTAAAACGCGGCTTCAATGACCCGCCGGCACCGCGCATGCGCTTCATGGGCGAGGATGCAATCGGCCTGGCCGTGTCGATGAAGGAAGGTGGCGATATTCTTATCCTGGGCAAGGCGCTGGAAGCCCAGTTCGCCCGCATCCAGCAGAACCTGCCGGCCGGGATGCAGCTGCGCAAGGTGTCCGACCAGCCCGCCGCAGTGAAGACCGGGGTTGGCGAATTCGTGCAGGTACTGGCCGAAGCGCTGGCCATCGTCCTGTTGGTGAGTTTCTTCTCCCTGGGACTGCGCACCGGGTTGGTGGTCGCCCTGGCCATTCCGCTGGTGTTGGCGATGACCTTTGCCACCATGTATTACCTGGGGATCGGTTTGCACAAGATTTCCCTGGGCGCACTGGTGCTGGCGCTCGGCTTGCTGGTGGATGACGCGATCATTGCCGTGGAAATGATGGCGATCAAGATGGAGCAGGGCTTCGACCGGTTCAAGGCGGCCAGTTATGCCTGGACCAGTACCGCGTTCCCAATGCTGACCGGTACCTTGATCACCGCGGCAGGCTTTTTGCCCATCGCCACCGCCCAGTCCGGGACCGGCGAGTACACTCGCTCGATTTTCCAGGTGGTAACCATCGCCTTGCTCGCCTCCTGGATTGCGGCCGTGGTGTTCGTGCCGTACCTGGGTGAACGCCTGTTGCCGGACCTGGCCAAGCTGCATGCCGCTCGCCATGGTGGCTCCGCCAGCGGTTATGACCCCTATGACACACCTTTCTACCAGCGTGTACGAAGGCTGGTGGGCTGGTGCGTGCGTCGACGTAAAACCGTGATTGTGGCAACGCTCGCACTTTTTGTCGGTTCCGTGCTGCTGTTTCGCTTCGTGCCACAGCAGTTTTTCCCGGCCTCGGGCCGACTGGAGCTGATGGTCGACCTGAAGCTGGCCGAAGGGGCGTCGCTGAGCAATACGGCCGACCAGGTCAAACGCCTCGAGGCGCTGCTCAAGGAACATCCGGGTATCGATAACTACGTCGCCTACATCGGCACGGGCTCGCCGCGCTTCTACCTGCCGCTGGACCAGCAACTACCCGCGGCGAGTTTTGCCCAGTTCGTGGTGCTGGCCAAGAGCATCGAGGACCGGGAGCCGCTGCGCGGCTGGTTGATCGACACACTCAATGAAGAGTTCCCCGGCTTGCGTTCGCGTGTCACGCGCCTGGAGAACGGCCCGCCGGTGGGCTACCCGGTGCAGTTTCGGGTGACGGGCGAACACATCGAGGAAGTCCGCGCCCTGGCGCGCAAGGTCGCGGCCAAGGTTCGCGAGAACCCGCATGTGGTTAACGTCCATCTGGATTGGGAAGAGCCGAGCAAGGTGGTCTATCTCAATGTCGATCAAGACCGGGCGCGGGCCTTGGGGGTGAGCACCGCGAACTTGTCCAGGTTCCTGCAAAGCGCACTGACTGGCTCCAGCGTCAGCCAATACCGCGAAGACAATGAGTTGATCGAGATCCTGCTGCGCGGCACTGTCCAGGAACGCACAGAGCTGTCCAGGCTGCCCAGCCTGGCCGTGCCGACCGATAACGGCCAGAGTGTTGCGTTGACACAAATCGCCACCCTTGAATACGGTTTCGAAGAAGGTGTCATCTGGCACCGTAACCGTCTGCCGAATGTGACCGTGCGCGCCGACATCTATGACAAGGTGCAGCCGGCTACCCTGGTCCAGCAGATTTTGCCCACTCTCGAACCGATCCGCGCCGAGTTGCCCGATGGCTACCTGCTGGACGTGGGCGGCACCGTCGAGGACTCGACCCGCGGGCAGAACTCGGTGAAGGCCGGCGTGCCCCTGTTCATCGTGGTGGTGTTGTTCCTGTTGATGGTGCAATTGCGCAGCTTTTCGCGCACCTTCATGGTCTTTCTGACCGCACCTTTGGGATTGATCGGCGTGACCCTGTTTCTGCTGGTATTCCGCCAGCCGTTCGGCTTCGTTGCCATGCTTGGCACCATCGCCCTGTCGGGGATGATCATGCGTAACTCGGTGATCCTGGTCGACCAGATCGAGCACGATATTGCAGACGGCGTGGAGCGTTGGCAGGCGATCATCGAGGCAACCGTGCGGCGCTTCCGGCCGATTGTGCTGACGGCGCTGGCGGCGGTGCTGGCGATGATACCGCTGTCACGCAGCGTATTCTTCGGGCCGATGGCGGTGGCGATCATGGGCGGCTTGATCGTTGCCACGGCATTGACGCTGTTATTTTTGCCGGCCTTGTATGCGGCGTGGTTCCGGGTGAAGGAGGTGCGTTAAAGTAATACCGGGCTACCGCATTCGGGGTGAGGATCATCGTTACGTTCTTCTGCGCGCAATGGTGCGCACTTGTTCAAGGAGAACGTTATGGCTGAACTCTCACCCCCGCCCGTCGCGCCACTGCAGGCTTCTGTGGCTGTGCAGTTCGCATCCAGGCCCACACCGCATTCGGTGGCACTGCAACTTATCCACGATGCACTGTTGGCGAGCCATCCGGACCTCGAGGCATTTGATAGTTCCACGCTTCGGTTATTCATACCCGAGCAAGAGCACTACAGACATTTGCCGTTGATTGACGTTTTTGTCGAGCACCTGGTGGCTGGAACCCGGTTCGACTTCAGTGCCCAAGACAACCTGGACTACTTCCTGAGCGCCAGGCCGCCACATAAGCTCAAGACAGCGGCGGGGGCCCATCCAGACAACGCACGGATCGAAAGCGCGCTCAACGCACGGCTTGCGACGTTCCCGATCTCCTTTCAGCAAGCATTGATCGAGTACTGGTGCCAGGACAGCGGTGCTGGAAACCCGCGCGGTGTGTGGCTTGGGGAGGTGATTCGAAGGGCGTTGATGGTTTCGTTGGCAAGTGCTCAGTTGGATGCCGCGGAGCGCGCCATGATTGTCCAGGTTATCGATTGTCCTGAGCGCGACAGTCGCTTGAGCCACTATGGGCAGAACTGCGTACGTGCATATTTCCTGGATATCACGGTCCAGCATCAAAAGGACGCCTTTATCGAACTGTCCAGCGAACTGGTGTTGAGCCAACAACGACCCGATAGCACCACGATCTTGTTGTGCAAGCCGTCCGGCGTCATTGAATCGTTTGCCTCTCAGGATGCCTTGGACCAGGCGCTGGGGCAGCGATTGGGAAAGCATTATGTCGTCGAAACATTGAAGTCCAGACGCTATGAGCCGCTCAGTGATGTCTTCCAATTGCAGGCGGCCGTGGTACTGAATCGCCAGCTGGAAGACCTGGGCGGCACCACTGTGCGCACTTTTCGCAACCAGGCAGCAATGAATTACTGGTATGCGCTGCAAACGGATGTGGCGCGGCTCTTCGATAAGGCTGTGCAGCCTGGCCAATGGCAACCGGAAAAGCTCGATGCGACCTTGCCGGATTGGTTGCGCGGGGCTTCGGCCGCCGATAAGTTTGCCTACCAGGGGCATATTGTCGAGCTGGCCGACGCCCAGCGTGAATCAGGAGGGCAATCGTATCTCGATGGTATATCCGACTTGCACCGTTTCGCCGCTGACAAGCTACGAGAACGAATGTTGGCGGACCATCCAGTGGATGCCAATTACGACGCCGACGACCTGTTGTTGAACTTCACGGTGGCGCACGGTGTGCCGGGAGGCTGGGGTAGTGTTGAGCAGGTTTCGGTCACGCTGACCGAGCTTGCGATCAGCAATCTGTCGGGTAAGCGCAGCGGCCAGATGAGCATCCGTCACAAACGCAACCAATTGATCATGGACTGGATGACCCCGGCCTATATCGGTGAACTGGTGTCGGCCGTGGATATTGGCAAATACTATCCCGAGACGCTCAAGCGCTACCTGATTGATGACCGGTCAGAGGCAGCGCACCGGGAGCAGTTGTACGCACGAGAGCTCAGGGTGCAGCTGCCATTACTGGCCTTGCAGCTGAAGATAAAGGCGCAGATGGGGATCAGCCAACTCGGCTATCGCTATGTGGCAGCGGTCATGCAGACCGATCCGACACGCAGAGAGGTGGATGGCCAGGACATCGTCATCCGGCCACTGGCTTTCAAGCACTCGCCTGACGTAGAACGGGCAGATCGCGTTGGCAATATGTTTGTGATCGGGCCACGGGATACCCGGCAGGGGCCACACCTGTTGTACCGTCCGTTTTATACCGCGCAAATTCTGCTTGAGTACCCGAGCCTGCAGGGCTTGTTCGATGCGGTCAAAGATCCCGGCGCACTGCAAGACAGTGTGTTGAGCTGGATGGATGATGCCGCCCGGCGCATTTACGCCCATGGAGGTTTCGATGAGCCGCATTTGCCACGCATCATTTTCGATACCAATGGTGAAGCCTTCGACCCGGTACAACCTGCGCAGCTGGCGCTCGAGGTGCTGGAGGATGATTACGGCCTGCAACTGTTCAAGGCCAATGCCCAGGCCCTGGTGGAACTGGCGGATCGCCAATCGGTCTCCAACACCGAAAGCCGCTGGGCTGTGCTGTGTCAGGGCGGATGGTTGTTGTTCAACACGGTACTGCCCGTTCTGCGCGGCCCTGCGGCAGTCCTGGGCTGGTTGGTGCAGACCGTGGCGAGCCTGAAGAGCGACCTCGAAGCGCTGCATAGCGACGACGTCCATACACGAATGTCTGCTGCTGTTGACCTGCTGCTTAATGTGGGAATGAGTGTATTGCATCTTTCATTGCCGACCGTAATACCTGCAGAGGTTGCCGAGCCTCCAAAGCCTGGGGATTTGCTACCTGTGTTCGGCCCGCGCCTGCGGCCAGCGATAGAAAAAGAGCCATTGGTTCTGGTTGACGTTGAACCTGAGGCCGATGTGTTGCCGGGACAGATTGTCGGCAATGACACCACGTTGCTGGATTTTTCCTGGTCCAATGCCTCCAGCAAGCTCACCGTGGAGTTGCGTAAGCGGCTGGAAACGCTGCGGGTCAAGCAGCCGATTGCATTGCCGGCCGCTGAGGGAGAAGGGGAATACCAAGGTTTGTACAAGAACGTGAATGTCTGGTACGCAATACTGGAGAGGAGGCTGTACCGGGTGGCACTTGAGCCTGATGGTGTGAACATTGTCGACGCCGAAAATCCATCCAGGCGAGGGCCAAGGCTGCAAAGCGGTGGTGCCGGTCAATGGGAGCTGGACCTGGGGTTGAGATTGCGAGGAGGCGGCCCGAAAAAATCCATCAAGGATTATCAGGCAACTCGAGACAGCAAATATGAAACCTTGAGCAGTCGATACAAGGCATTACGCGATGAAGCGATACAACAAGACCAGATCGTCCAGGATCGTGAAGAGGCGTTGGGAAAAGCCTATGCAAAGAGGCTGGAGATAAAGAAGAGAGTCAGCGTACTGAAAGGGTTGGCAGAACAGGACAGTACGCAATGGCAGCCACAGTTGCTCGCCAAGCAAACCGAGCTGGTAGCGGTTTTGAAGGATGAAAAGCAACAACGACAACGTTACATCCAAGCCATGGAGAGTATGCTGGAAATCGAACGAACGTCGAGTCAAACGATCAGCGAGATGAGTAAGCTGGCAAAGCATCGAATCAATATCGGGGTCGTTGCCAGGTTGACTGTCAGTCGAGCCGAAAATCTGGCCAGGATTAAAAAGGAATTGTTTTTGACGTTTGACTGGCCGGCGGTCAATGAAGCCGCCAGCAAGTTGGTGCAGGAGGGTGTCAGCGCTAGCCAGCGTGCTGGGTTGTATCAGGACTACCTGGACGTGCTCAAGGAAACAATCGACGTTCAAGAGAAAATTCTGGAGACGTCGATTGAGTTTGATAACGTTCTGCAGAAAGTGGCGGCTTTCGATCTGGGTGCATTGCAGGACCGTGATGCCATTACTGTAAGGCTCGAGAAGGAACGGCTTTACGATACGCTTGATTACAGAGTTGAACATTTGTTTGCGCTGGGTGAGATGAGCCTGGACCGGTTACACATTGGTGCGGCGCAAGCGTCTGACTTTTATTCCAAATGTCTGATCGGTGGCCCTATCCGCAGCGCTGGGCTTTCTCACGCTGAACTGCAGGTGGCAGAGGGATACCTTGACGAACAGCGCATACAAGTATTGGAAAGTAGTATCGAACAATACGAACTGTCGGAAAATATCGGTCGGTACTTGCTGAGCTCGAAATTTGAATACATTCGTCTGCCTTATCTCGAGCGTTACATGGCTCATCTGGCGGAGGTTCGTACTAGTGCCGAGCAGGATTTGGCTGCACTGATCCGCGAAGCGGAGATGCCCGAGACGAAACCCCTTAATCCGCGTAAACCCGCTTACCTGAACAAAAAGTCCGCGAGAAAGCGCGTGATCAGAACGCGTGATCAACGGACATTGGTGGGGGACGAGCGTGAGACGGCGCAAGGCGAATCGGGTAAATATGTGGATGTGCTGGATACGTTCAACCATAAAGTGATCGCCAGTTTCCATGAGCATGGCGGCGTCTGGAGCGAAGAGGTCGATCTTGCGGGCGCCGTGCCGGTTGTCTCCAAAAAGCCCTCTCTACCCGACGCCAGGTCATCGGCAAATGCGCTGCTTGGCCAGCGCGACCAGATTATCGCCAAGGTCGAAGGATTTTCGAAAACGGCTGAGCGCCCGGTGGAGCTGGAAGATATCTTGAATCAGCATGCCGCCAAGTTCGATGCGGCCGCCGCGGCATTGAGGGAGGTCTCGACGGCAGCAGAAGATCAGGGGTTGATCACCCAACTGGTTGCCGATGCCCAGGCGCTACGCTTCAAGGGGCAGCAACTTCGCATCGAAGCCTACACGAGGTCGCGGTCACCCTCAGGCGAGCAACTGCTGTATTTGCGCCAGCATGATCAAGTTGGGCTGGTCAGGATAGGCGCCAGAACGGCGGTAAAAGGAACGAGCGACGACTTCCTGGAGAGCTATCACATTGTGGATAACGAGGGGAAACCGCTCTGGGTCGCGCACTTTCATTACCCGACAGGAACTATCGCGCGTACCGAGTTCAGCAAGGCTCATTTGAAGTTGTACAGTCAGAGAAACCTGGGGCGAAAAGCTCAACTGCAACAAGCGAAGAGTAATCAGGAAGTTATCGCGATCTACCGTGGTGATCTGAGCAAGGCGCTCGCCGCGCAGATTTTCCCTTTGCTTGACCCGTTATAAATCTTGGCATTGCCAAGCCCTGCGCCCGCTCTTGTAGCGTGGCGCGGGGCTCACGGATCGGTGTGCTCAGAGTGTGCCAAAAACCTTCTTGGCAAGGCTGGTCGCGGCCGCTGCCGGGTTCTCACGCAGGCTCGCTTCCTGCTTGCCGATCATCTCGAACAGGCCATTGAGCGCCTGTTCGGTCACGTAGTTTTCGACGTTGGCATTCTTGGCATCAAGCACGCCGAACGTCGCCGCTTGTCCGGCAAAGTTGTTGTACTGCTGGGCCAGGCCAACCTTGTCGGTGGCCTGTTTGACGATGGGCAGGAACTTGGCGCGGATCTGTTCGCGGCTGGTCTTGTCCAGGTATTGAGTGGCCGATTCATTGCCGCCGCTGAGAATACCCTTGGCATCTTCGACGCTCATTTTCTTCACGGCATCGACCAGCAATGCCTGGGCCTGTGGCACGGCTGCCTCGGCGGCCTGGTTCATGCTGGTTTCCAGTTGCTCGACCTGGGCGCCCATGCCGTACTTCTTCATGGCCTTGGCGGCCTTGCCCAGGTTACCGGGCAACTCGATGCGCACCTCGGGGTCATTGTTGAAACCGCCCGGCGTGCCCAGTTGCTTGACGGCAACCTGGGCACCTTGGGTCAGGGCATCCTTGAGGCCACCGGTGGCGTCTTTTTGCGACAAGTCGTTGAACGTCAAGGCCAGGGCATTGGCCGAGAGCAGCAGGCCCGCGCACAGGCCGGCAAAAGTAAGGGGATGGGGCATGAAGGTTTCCTGTCAGGTAGGTGTAATCAGCGAACCTGGTCGACACGGATACGCACGGGTTGCGCATCCAGGCCATCAAGATTGACACCGTGGTGTTCGGTATTGATGAACAGCAATTTGCCGTCAAGTTCGATGCGCGCGCTGACCGCGTAGCGGTGGCCGGGCTTGACCTGGGCCTGATCGTATTCGAGGTGGAATGGCAGGGGTACCTGGCCGGCAACCGGCCCGCTCTGGCGCGCCAGGGTCACGGCGGGGGCATCGGCCAGGGACACATCTTGCAGGCTCACGCTGAGCGTGGCGGCGGGGGGCAGGGCAATGCGCTGCAAGTAGAACACTTCGCCATCGAGGTTGCCTTTTGGGGGAGGCTGGGTGGTGCTGCAGGCGGTGAGCAGGGCGCTGATGATCAGCAGGAACATTTTCTTCATCGGGACCTCCGTATCGTTGACGCCGGCTTCAGGCCGGCGCCAACGGGAATTTAACGGATTTCGCCGAGCAGGTCAGGCGTGATCGTGATTATCTTCAGCCAAACTCGATATCAGGTGTAACCGGCTTCAGCACAATGTCGCGTGGACGCAGGCTAATGCGTTTCTCATGGTGGTTGCTGCTTTCAGTGCCACTGACCGAGTATTTTTTTCCGTCAACTACCAAGCTGGGATCATAATCGATATAAACGCCATAATCCTCGAAACGAGCAATTGCCTGGCCAAGTATGGCGTCGCGGTTATCGGCTTCGTGCAGTATCGCAGTCCAGTTTGTATTAGCCGGCCTGCCTTCTCGCGTTCTGAGCGAATATTCGACGTACAAGTGCCCACGGGGGCTGAGATTGAGTTTCTGTTCTTGGCCATTGTTGCTGATGAGGATATTTGCATCATTGACCAGCCATGTTCCATCTTCTTCCCGAATACTGACGCTCACTGCGTGGTTCGGGCCGGCGGAAGCGTGGTTGTGCTCATCGACGGTAAATTGCATGCGCCACGGCTGCGCAGGGGGCTTATTACTGCCCCAGGCCGCTATGGTGGTGGGCGTATTTTTGTCAGACAAATCTTGCAAGCGGACTTCCACACTGCCATTTTTCGGCAATACAAAACCGGTTGGGAAATGGAAGGCGAGGGTGAATCGTTCCTGTGGGTTCATGTTCGTATCCATACGTTGATTAAAGATTGAATCGGCTGTTGCCCATTTACCTTAACGTACTGGAATGCAATTAAAACCCCGTGGTCGATATTCGCAGTGACACTCGGAAATGTCGGGCATATATAGTTATATGCCCGTTCCGGTCACTTGTTTTCTTCGGCCGCGTCTTCGCTGCGATGCACTGCCACCTGGCGAATGGACAAGCGAATTTCCGCTGGCAATACTCGTTTGGCGGCACCCTCGGACAACTCGCTCAGCAGCTCGTGGTAACCCAGCTTTCCGGCCTCGTCACGGCGTAGCACGTCCTGGTCGAGCAAGGTCTGGATGAAATGCCGGAACAGGCTCTTGTCGAAGAATTCCGGCGCGTTGAGGCCATGCAGGATCGACAGGCGCTGGGCCATCACCGTGCACAAATCTTCAAGCTCTTCGGCAGTGAGGGTGTTTTGCCCGCTGTTGAGCAACAGCGAAGTGGCCATGTAGAACCGTTGCAGGGTCTGGGCAATGGAGCGTGACAACAGCGTCAGCAGGACGAAATGGCGAGAACTTGGCGCCGGGCGCAGGTACACCTCGTTCTCGAAGCGCAACAGGCCTTGTTCGACGAAAGCCTGTAGCCACTGGTCGATGACCCCGTCGAGCTCATCGAGGGGCCAGCGGATGAACAGTTCCGACTGCAGGTACGGGTAGAGTGCACGGGAGTAGCGCAGAATCTGCTCGCGGCTCATGCGCGATGTGCTCTGGAAGTAACTGGCCAGCAACGCCGGCAGGGCAAAGATGTGCAGCACGTTGTTGCGGTAGTAGGTCATCAGGATGGCGTTCTGCTCATCCAGGTAGAGGACCTTGCCCAGCGCATCGCTTTGCTCGGCCAGCAACTGCATGCCCTTGACGTATTCGATCAGCGCGCGCCCATCGCCCTCGGGCAACGTGGTGTGCGGCGAGTAGGGCACCTTGCGCAACAAGGCCAGGTACAAGTCGAGCACCCGTGCCATGGCACGGTCGTCCAGCGCCAGCTTGTTGGTGGAAAGCAGGGCCAGGGCTACCAGGTTGACTGGGTTGATCGCGGCCGCTTCGTTGAGATGCTGCGCGACTTTCTGGCCCAGGCGATGGG
>RCUR01000232.1_pt1 | contig 19412 bp, 19 predicted proteins | sample 2166151 | NCBI WGS metagenome assembly RCUR01 (sample SAMN09932785, study PRJNA488358) | compost metagenome | isolation source: compost soil in an enriched community | place: Germany: Experimental Botanical Garden
AGCTTGACCAGCAGGTACTGGCTGGCGTTGGTGTCCTGGTATTCGTCGACCAGCATGTAGCGCACCTTGTTGCGCCACTTCTGCAGCACCTCGGGGTGGTCCTGGAACAGCTTGACCGGCTGCAGGATCAGGTCGTCGAAGTCGACCGCGTTGTAGGCCTTGAGGGTGCGCTGGTAGTGCAGGTAGACGATGGCGGCGGTCTGCTCGCGCGGGTTGCGCGCCTGCTCCAGTGCCTGCTCGGGGAGGATCAGGTCGTTCTTCCAGGCGCCGATCAGGTTCTTGATCTCGTCGACGCCGTCGTCGCCCTGGTACTCCTTCTGCATGATGTCGGCGAGCAGCGCCTTGACGTCCTGCTCGTCGAAGATCGAGAAGCCCGGCTTGTAGCCGAGGTGGGCGTGCTCCTTGCGGATGATGTTGAGGCCGAGGTTGTGGAAGGTCGACACCGTCAGGCCCTTGCCCTCGCCGCCGCGCAGCAGGCTGGAGACGCGCTCCTTCATCTCGCGCGCGGCCTTGTTGGTGAAGGTCACCGCGACGATGTTTTGCGCGCGGATGCCGCACTGCTGGATCAGGTAGGCGATCTTGCGGGTGATCACGCTGGTCTTGCCGGATCCGGCGCCGGCCAGCACCAGCAGCGGGCCGCTGATGTAGTGGACGGCTTCCTGCTGGCGGGGATTGAGTCGGGACATGCGGGCAGGGGTGTCTGGCTGCGAAGGAGGCGGCAGTTTAGCAGGCTGGCCCGGTCGCTGAATGGGTGGGTGACCGGGGGAAAGCCTCAGCGCACCACGTGCAGGAAGTGCATGTGCTGCTCGTACTGGTCGAGGATGTCGTCGATCACCTCGTCGCGTGACCAGCCCATCACGTCGTAGTCCTGGCCGCCCTCGAGCAGGTGCACCTCGGCGCGGAAGTACTTGCGTTCCTCGTCGCCCTCGAGCATGACGAAGCTCGGTTGCACGTAGGCGCGCGGGTGCACCTCGTAGACGAAGTCGACTTCCGTGCCGTGGCGCACCTCGAGGCGCACGCGGTGGTCGTCGCCGCTCTGCACCTCGACGTTCAGGCCCTGCTTGCGCAGCTCCTCGGCCACCGCCAGGCAACCCGGTTGCACCACCTCGTCGAGGAAGCGGTTGACGTGGGCGCGGCGCGGGAACATCACCATGTTGCGCAGGCGCCGCTGCCAGCCGCCGGGGCTGCGCGCCTGGCGCGTATGCCCTGAGGTCTGGTGGCGCAGCACGCGCTTGGTGGCGTCCAGGTGCAGGGCCTTGAGCAGTCCCCACATCGAGGCCAGCAGGATCACCGAGAACGGCAGCGCGCTGGCGATGGTGGCGGTCTGCAGGGCGCTGAGGCCGTCGGCCAGCAGCAGGGCGATGGCCACCACGCCGATCGAGCTGGCCCAGAAGATCCGTTGCCACAGCGGGGTGTGGTTGCTGCCGCCGGAGGCGAGCATGTCGACCACCAGCGAGCCGGAGTCTGCCGAGGTGACGAAGAACACCACCACCATCAGCACCGCCAGCATCGACAGCACCGAGGAGAAGGGGAACTGCTCGAGGAAGGCGAACAGCGCCAGCGAGCTGTCCTGGCCAACCGTGTCGGCCAGGCTGGTCAGGCCCTGCTGCATGATCATGTGGATGGCGCCGTTGCCGAACACGGTCATCCACAGCAGGGTGAAGCCGGCGGGGACGAACAGCACGCCGCAGACGAACTGGCGGATGGTCCGCCCGCGCGACACGCGGGCGATGAACATGCCGACGAACGGGGACCAGGACATCCACCAGCCCCAGTACAGCAGGGTCCAGCCACCGAGCCAGTCGGTCGGCTCGTAGGCGTACAGGTTGAAGGTCTTGCTGACGATCTCCGACAGGTAGCTGCCGGTGTTCTGCACGAAGGTCTGCAGCAGGTACACGGTGGGGCCGAGCACCAGCACCAGCAGGAGGAGAATGGCGGCCAGCGCCAGGTTCAGCTCGGACAGGCGGCGGATGCCCTTGTCCAGGCCGGTGACCACCGACAGGGTGGCCAGCGTGGTGACCGCGACGATCAGGCCGATCTGCACCCAGGTGCCGACCGGCAGCTCGAACAGATGGTTGAGGCCGCTGTTGATCTGCAGCACGCCATAGCCCAGCGAGGTGGCCACGCCGAACACGGTGCCGAGGATGGCGAAGATGTCCACCGCGTGGCCGATCGGACCGTGGATGCGCTCGCCGATCAGCGGGTAGAGCGCCGAGCGCAGGGTCAGCGGCAGGCCGTGGCGGTAGCAGAAGAAGGCGAGGATCAGCGCGACCATGGCGTAGATCGCCCAGGCGTGCAGGCCCCAGTGGAAGAAGGTCAGCTTCATCGCCTCGCGCGCGGCCTGCACGGTGTTCGGCTCGCCGATCGGCGGGGCGACGAAGTGCATCACCGGCTCGGCGACGCCGAAGAACATCAGGCCGATGCCCATGCCGGCGGAGAACAGCATGGCGAACCAGGTGGTGTTGCTGTAGTCCGGCCGGCTGTGGTCGGGGCCGAGCTTGATGTCGCCGTAGCGGCTGACGGCGAGGAACACCACGGTGATCAGGATCAGGGCGACGGCGAGGATGTAGAACCAGCTGGCGTTGGTGATGATCCAGCTCTGCACGAAGCTGAACAGGCTCTGGGCGCTGTCCGGGAAGGCTACGGCGAAAACCACCAGGGCCAGGATGAGCAGGACCGAGGTGAAGAACACCGGCGGGTTGAGGGTGGCGCCGGGGCGCGGGGATGTTTCCATTGAGCAAGCTCTCCGTGTGTGCGGATGGCCGCCAAGGGCGGATAGCAGACAGACTGGACCGGCCGCCAGGCAGGCGCAAACGCGCGCGGATGCTCGCCGGCCGGAGGAGGTGACCGGTTACTCTAGCATCTTGATAGCTTTAGTTGAGACTTCAATGATTCCTCATAGCTTCGTTGTATCGATTTCCGGGCGCTCAACCGGATTCGCCCGGTGCGCGGTACTGCAGCGCTTCGGCCAGCTGGGCGCGCTGGATGTCGGCGATGCCGGCCAGGTCGGCGAGGGTGCGCGCCACCTTGAGCACCCGGTGCAGGGCGCGTAGCGAGAGGCGCAGGCGCTCGCCGGCGCTCTCCAGCCACAGGCGGTCGGCTTCGCCGAGCGGGCAGTGCTGGCGCAGGCCGGGCAGGTCGAGATGGGCGTTGGCGCAGCCCTGGCGCGCCTGCTGGAGCTGCTGGGCCGCCGCCACCTGCTGCGCCAGCGCGGCGCTGTCCGGCCCTTCGCTGGCGGCGTGCAGGCGGGTCGGCTCGCGGCGCACGTGCAGGTGCAGGTCGATGCGATCGAGCAGCGGCCCGGACAGCCGGCTGCGGTAGCGCTGCACCTGCTCGGGGGTGCAGCGGCAGCGCTGCTCGGCATCGCCGAGATAGCCGCACGGGCAGGGATTCATCGCCGCCACCAGCTGGAAGCGCGCCGGAAAACGCAGCTTGTCCTGGGCGCGGGCGATGACGATCTCGCCGCTTTCCAGCGGTTCGCGCAGTACCTCCAGGACCTTGCGATCGAACTCCGGCAGTTCGTCGAGAAACAGCACGCCGTGGTGCGCCAGGCTGATTTCGCCGGGGCGCGGCCGGCTGCCGCCGCCGACCAGTGCCGGGCCGGAGGCGCTGTGGTGTGGCTGGCGGAACGGCCGCGGCGGCCAGCCGACCAGTGGCGCGGAGCCGGCGATCGACTGGATGGCGGCGACTTCCAGTGCCTCGGTTTCGGACAGCGGCGGCAGCAGGCCGGGCAGGCGGCTGGCCAGCAGGGTCTTGCCGGTGCCCGGTGCACCACTGAGGAGCAGGTTGTGGCGGCCGGCGGCGGCCACCAGCAGGGCGCGCTTGGCGGCCAGCTGGCCTTGCACCTCGGCGATGTCCCCCGGGCTGGCGGTCGGCAGCGGCAGGTCGTGGGCCTGCCAGGGGGCGAGCGGTGTATGTCCGGCCAGATGGGCGGCGACTTCCAGCAGGTGCTCGGCGGCGTACACGGTCAGCCCGGAGACCAGGCAGGCCTCCTCGGCATTGGCCCGCGGCACCAGCAGGGCGCGCCCGGCGCCGCGGGCGGCCAGCGCCGCCGGCAGCACGCCGCGCACCGGGCGCAGGGCGCCGGAGAGGGCCAGTTCGCCGAGGCATTCGAGGTTCTCGAGGCTGGCGGCCGGCAGCTGCCCGCTGGCGGCGAGCAGGCCGAGTGCGATGGCCAGGTCGAAGCGGCCGCCGTCCTTGGGCAGGTCGGCGGGGGCCAGGTTGAGGGTGATGCGCCGGCTGGGGAATTCGAAGCCGCAGCTCTGGATCGCGCTGCGCACGCGGTCCTTGCTCTCGCGCACGGCGGTTTCCGGCAGGCCGACCAGGGTCAGCGAGGGCAGGCCGTTGGCCAGGTGCGCCTCGACGCTGACGGCCGGGGCGTCGATGCCGAGCTGGGCGCGGCTGTGGACGATGGCGAGGGACATGATCGCTCCTTGATCAAGTGTCCCGCGGAAGGCGCCGCTGCTTATTCGTGCGGCGTTTCCAGGCGGGCTTCCAGTTCCGCGACCCGTGCCTCGAGGGCTTCCAGGCGGGCGCGGGTGCGGGCGAGGACGGTCATCTGCGCGTCGAACTCGTCGCGGCCGACCAGGTCCAGCTTGCCGAACGCACCCTGCAGCAGGGCCTTGAACTGGGCTTCCAGTTCGGCGCGCGGCAATGGCGAATCGCTGCCGAACAGGCGGCTGGCTTGGCTGGCGAGAAGGTCGAAAACGGCTTTGGGCGGCAGCATGGCGGCATTCCATCAACAGAAGGCGCCAGTCTAGCAGATTGCATTGTCGGACCTGCGACGCAGGTCCTGCACGCGCTGTCGGCAGGCGTGCCCATTGCTGGTGCACGGGTGCGCTGCTGTGGCGGGTGGCAGCTCGGTTTTTGCGCAACTAGACTGGGCTTGTGCACTGTAACGGTGCGCAGTTGTTGGGCATTTTGCCGGTAAAACCGACGATCACGCGCAAATCACTGAAAAACAAGTGTTTGTGAAAAGCTGGCAAGGTTTCTGCAAGCGTTGTGCTGCCGGTGCCGAATGCCACTGTGGTGGATTGGGCGGAGCAGGGGAGAGCTTCGCCACTAGCTGCCGGTCAACGTTGAATCCAGCCTGCGTAGTGTCTGCCGCCTGTTACAAACGTGGGACTCTGCGCTTAGACTTGTTACGGGTTCGTTGTTCCTGGGGCAAGTCCACCATTACGGGAGAAACATTCATGAAGCTAGTCACTGCCATCATCAAGCCGTTCAAGCTCGACGACGTGCGCGAGTCGCTGTCGGAAATCGGCGTGCAGGGTATTACCGTCACCGAGGTCAAGGGCTTCGGCCGCCAGAAGGGCCACACCGAGCTGTATCGCGGCGCCGAATACGTGGTCGACTTCCTGCCCAAGGTGAAGATCGAAGTAGCGATTGCCGACGACCAGCTGGATGCAGTCATCGACGCCATCACCAAGGCCGCCAACACCGGCAAGATCGGTGACGGCAAGATCTTCGTGGTCAATCTGGAGCAGGCGATCCGCATCCGCACCGGCGAGACCGGCACCGACGCGGTCTGACCCCAGCCGCTACAACCGCTACTCCACCGAACCCCACGCCCCAGGAGTAACACATGACTCTGCGCAAAATCGCAGGGCTAGGAGCCCTATTGTCTCTCGTCAGCCCGGGCCTGGCCCTGGCTGCCGAAGAAGCGACCCTGAACAGCGGCGATACCGCCTGGATGCTGACGGCCACCGCGCTGGTCCTGTTCATGACCATCCCCGGCCTGGCGCTGTTCTACGGCGGCATGGTCCGTTCCAAGAACATCCTTTCGGTGATGATGCAGTGCTTCGCCATCACCGGCCTGATCAGCGTGCTGTGGGTCCTCTATGGCTACAGTCTGGCCTTCGACACCACCGGCATGGAGCAGGGGGTCGTCAACTTCAACTCCTTCATCGGCGGGCTGTCCAAGGCGTTTCTCAGCGGCCTGACCCCTGACAGCCTGATCGGCGCCTTCCCGGAAAGCGTGTTCATCACCTTCCAGATGACCTTCGCCATCATCACCCCGGCGCTGATCGTCGGTGCCTTCGCCGAGCGCATGAAGTTCTCCGCGATGCTGATCTTCATGGCCGTGTGGTTCACCCTGGTCTACGCACCGATCGCCCACATGGTCTGGGCCGGCAACGGCGGCCTGATGTGGGACTGGGGCGTGCTGGACTTCGCCGGTGGCACCGTGGTGCACATCAACGCCGGTATCGCCGGCCTGGTGGCGTGCATCGTGCTGGGCAAGCGCAAGGGCTACCCGACCACCCACATGGCGCCGCACAACCTCGGCTACACCCTGATCGGTGCCGCCATGCTGTGGGTCGGCTGGTTCGGCTTCAACGCCGGCTCGGCGATCGCCGCCAACGGCACCGCCGGCATGGCCATGCTGGTCACCCAGATCGCCACCGCCGCTGCCGCGCTGGCCTGGATGCTCGCCGAGTGGCTCACCCACGGCAAGCCCAGCGCCCTGGGCATCGCCTCCGGGGTGGTCGCCGGCCTGGTCGCCATCACGCCGGCCGCCGGTACCGCCGGCCCGATGGGCGCCCTGGTGATCGGTCTGGCCTCCGGTGCGATCTGCTTCTTCTGCGCCACCAGCCTCAAACGCAAGCTCGGTTATGACGACTCCCTGGACGCCTTCGGCGTGCACGGTGTCGGCGGCATCGTCGGCGCGATCCTCACCGGCGCCTTCGCGGCACCGGCGCTGGGCGGCTTCGGCACGGTGGAGGACATCGGCGCCCAGCTGTTCACCCAGTTCAAGGGCGTGGCGTTCACCGTGGTTTACACCGCCATCGTCACCTTCGTGATTCTCAAGGTGCTCGATCTGGTGATCGGCCTGCGCGTCAGCGAGGAAACCGAGAGCGTCGGTCTCGATCTCGCCGAGCACAACGAACGCGGTTACAACCTCTGAGGCAATGTGGCGGGCACCCAAGGTCGGGTGCCCGCACGCCGGCGCGCCAGCGCCCCCCTGCACAAGGCTTTTCATATGGATACCAATGCTCTGATCCCCCTGCAATACGCCCTGGACACCTTCTATCTGGTGATCTGCGGTGCCCTGGTGATGTGGATGGCGGCCGGTTTCGCCATGCTCGAGTCCGGTCTGGTCCGGGCCAAGAACACCACCGAGATCCTCACCAAGAACGTCGCCCTGTACGCCGTGGCCTGCGTGATGTACCTGCTGATCGGCTACCACATCATGTACTCCAGCCCCGAGGGCGGCATCCTGCCGAGTCTGGGCTTCCTGATCGGTGACGAGCATGCGGTGGACCTGGTCGCCGCGGGCGGCGAGGATGCGCCGGCCTTCTCCAAGCGCGCCGACTTCTTCTTCCAGGTGGTGTTCGTCGCCACCGCCATGTCGATCGTCTCCGGCGCGGTGGCCGAGCGCATGAAGCTGCTGGCCTTCCTCGCCTTCGCGGTGGTGATGACCGGCTTCATCTACCCGGTCCAGGGCTACTGGAAATGGGGTTCGGGCTTCCTCAACCAGGCCGGCTTCCTCGACTTCGCCGGTTCCGGCGTGGTGCACCTGTGCGGCGCCGCCGCGGCCTTGGCCGGTGTCCTGCTGCTCGGCGCGCGGCGCGGCAAGTACGGCCCGAACGGCCAGGTCAACGCCATTCCCGGCGCCAACCTGCCGCTGGCGACCCTGGGCGCACTGATCCTGTGGTTCGGCTGGTTCGGCTTCAACGGCGGCTCGCAGCTGGCCATCAGCAGCATCGAGAACGCCAACGCGGTGGCGGCGGCCTTCCTCAACACCAACATGGCGGCGGCCGGTGGCCTGCTGGCGGCGCTGATCGTGGCGCGCATCCTGTTCGGCAAGTTCGACCTGACCATGGCCCTCAACGGTGCCCTGGCCGGTCTGGTGGCGATCACCGCCGAACCGGTGACCCCGTCGGCGCTGTCGGCCGTGCTGATCGGCGCCGTCGGTGGCGTGCTGGCGGTGGGCGGCGTGCTGCTGCTCGACAAGCTGAAGATCGACGATCCGGTGGGTGCCATCGCGGTGCACGGCCTGTCTGGCATCTGGGGCCTGCTGGCGGTGCCGCTGACCAACGACGGCGGCAGCTTCGCCGCCCAGCTGCTCGGCATCGTCTGCATCTTCGGCTGGGTGTTCTCCGCCAGCCTGATCGTCTGGGCGATCCTCAAGGCGGTGATGGGCGTGCGCGTGGATGCCGAGGACGAGTACACCGGCGTGGACATCGCCGAGTGCGGCATGGAAGCCTATCCGGAGTTCACTCGCAAGAGCTGACCGGCGCGCTTTTTATCGCCACAGCACAAGGGCACCCTCGGGTGCCCTTTGCTTTTTCTGGCGGCGCGCTAGAATGCGCGCGAATGGGCCGCACAGCCGTATCCACTCATGCCGGATGGCATGGGGAGGCGCGGGGCGAGTTCGACGAATGTACACCGGCAGCGCGCGTACGTGACGTTGTTGGGCTATAAACAATCTGCCTTTGCAGAGCAGCATGGGGTTCATCATGAGCGAAGAAGATCTGGAACAGGACGAGCTGGAAGGCGCCGACGAGGCCGACGAGGAGCTGGGTGCGGCGCCGGATGACGATGGCGACAGCGACGACGAGGTGGCTGCTCCGGTAGCCAAGAAGACCAAGAAGGAAGCCGAGCCCGAGGAACTGCCCACCATCGAGGCCAAGCAGAAAGAGCGCGACGCCTTGGCGCGGGCGATGGAAGAGTTTCTCGCGCGCGGCGGCAAGGTACAGGAAGTCGAATCCAACGTGGTTGCCGATCCGCCCAAGAAGCCGGACAGCAAGTACGGCAGCCGCCCCATCTGATCGATCCGATCACTGGCTGGCGCAAGGGCGACCCCGGAGTTGATCCGGGGTCGCCTTTTTTGTGTCCGCGAATCGTCAGTTCAGGCGCAGCGGATAGCTGAGCAGCAAAAAGTGCAGCAGGTTGACTGCCGCGTGCAGCAGCACGGCCGCGGCCAGACGGCCAGACCGCTGCAGGACCCAGCCGTAGCCGAGCCCGGCGACGCCGGCGACCAGCGCAAAGGTCAGGCTGAAAGGCGCGTGGGCCAGGCCGAACAGGGCCGCGCTCAGGGCGATGCCGCGGCCGGCGCCGAGACGCGCGACCAGCGCGCCCTGCAGCACGCCGCGAAACAGCAGCTCTTCGGCCAGTGCCGTCACGCCGAGGTTGAGTGCCAGCCAGACGGCCAGCTCGGCCGGCCATTTCGGCTGCCAGGCCACCACGCCGAGGGCCAGGGCCAGCGCCGGCACCGCCAGCAGGGTGGCCAGGGCCCAGCGCCAGGCCGACCTCGCATGCTCCACCGGCCGGCGCGGCTGGCGCCACCACCAGGCCAGCAGGGTGACGCCGACCAGCAGCTTGTCCCAGGACAGGCGCAGCGCATAGGGCGGCGCGTCCGGGCTGATCGAGCGTGGCACGCCAAGCGGCAGCGGGCTGAAGCCGGGCAGGACGTGGGCGGCGAGGGCCAGGCCGGCCAGCAGCGTGCCGCCCAGCCACAGCCCGCCGGACAGCCGCGGCCGGGCACAGAGCACCCAGGCGGCGAACAGCGCGCCGCCCAGCAGTCCGGCCGGCTGGATGCCGCCGGCGAGCAGCCCGGCCAGCAGCACCAGCGCCGGCGCCAGCAGCGGCCAGAGCAGCTGGCCGGGGCGGGTTTGTGGGTAGTCGGCAGTCACCGCGAAGGCGGGGCTGTCGTGCGGCATCAGGCGGCCTGCCAGCGCGCCAGCAGCGCCGGCAGCTCGGCGAGGCTGGCGATCTGCGCATCCGGCGTGCCCTCGCCGTCCCAAGCCTTGCCCTGCGGGTTGACCCAGATCGCCCGCATGCCGGCGTCCTGGGCGCCCTGGATGTCGTCGCGGGGATGGTCGCCGATATGCACGGCGGCCTGCGCCGGGACGCCGGCGTGCTGCAGGGCGGCGTGGAAGGCGCGCGGATCGGGTTTGCTGACGCCGAGCTGTTCGGCGTTGAAGGCGAAGCGGAAGTAGCCGGCGATGCCGATGCACTCGACGTCGGCGTTGCCATTGGTCAGCACGCCCAGGCTGAACTGTTCGGCCAGCTGTTCGAGGGTCGGGCGCACCTCGGGAAACAGGCTGACCTGCTGGCGCGCGGCGAGGAAGTGGCTGAAGGCCGCTTCCGCCAGCTGCACCGCCTCGCGTTCGGCATAGCCGGCCTGCTGCAGGCTGTGGCGCAGCACGCGGCGGCGCAGCTCGCTGATGCGCCCGTTGAGGCCCGGTTCCTGCTCCAGCAGCCACTGGCGGTTGTGCTGCAGCTGCGCGCTGGCTTCGTCGCCGAGGCGCGGGGCATGCTCGGCCAGCCACGCCAGCAGGCCGGCTTCGGCGGCCTGCAGCACCGGGGCGACATCCCACAGGGTGTCGTCGAGGTCGAAGGTGATCAGGCGCAGGGTCACGGGCATTCTCCGCTGTGGGTGACAGGGCCGAGTGTTTCGGTCGGTTTCTGCATCATACCGCCGCTGTGCGGGGCTGGATCAGTCCTGGCCGTCATCTTCGTCGCCGCGGGGCGGCGCGGCGCTGTCTGGAGTGGCGTCGGTGCGCCGGTGCGCGCGCGGGTGGGCCTGGTCGTAGATGCGCGCCAGGTGCTGGAAGTCCAGGTGGGTGTAGATCTGCGTGGTGCCGATGTCGGCGTGGCCGAGCAGTTCCTGCACCGCGCGCAGGTCCTGGGAGGACTCCAGCATGTGGCTGGCGAAGCTGTGGCGCAGCATGTGCGGATGCAGGTGCTGGCCCAGCCCGCGCACGCCGGCCTGGCGCACGCGCAGCTGGATGGCCCGCGGGCTCAGGCGCTGGCCGCGCTGGCTGATGAACAGCGCCTGGTCGACGGCGGCGCCCTGACGGATCTCCAGCCAGGCCTGCAGGGCCTCGCGCGCCTTGCGCCCGACCGGCAGCGTGCGCACCTTGTTGCCCTTGCCGTGCACCCGCACCAGGCCGGAGTCCAGGTCGAGCTGCGCCAGGTCCAGCCCAGTCAGTTCGGACAGGCGCAGGCCGGAAGAATAGAACAGCTCGAGCATGGCCTGGTCGCGGCGCTCGAGAAAGTCGTCGGCCGGCGCAGCGTCGTCCGGCGTATCGACGCCCGGCGCGCCGTCGAGCAGCTGCTGGGCGCGGTCGGTGTCGAGCAGCCTGGGCAGGCGCTGTTCGCCCTTGGGTGGGTGCAGGCCGGCGCTGGGGTCGTGGCGGCAGTGGTTCTCGCGGATCAGGTAGCGGTACAGCCCGCGCACGGCGGAGAGGAAGCGCGCCAGGCTGGGCGCGGCCAGGCCCTGCTGGTGCAGGCTGGCGAGCATGCGCCGCAGCTGGCGGGTTTCCAGCTGTGGCCAGCGCTCGAGGCCGGCCTCGGTCATCAGCGCCAGCAGCTTGTCGAGGTCGCGGCGGTAGCCGGCCACGCTGTGCGGCGACAGCTGGCGCTCGCTGCGCAGGTGTTCGAGGTAGGCGTCCAGTTCGGTTTGCATGGCGGACTCCTGGTGGTGGCGGCTGGGGTGCCGCGTGCGGCCAGCCTGTGGGAGGCGCGACCTCGCGGCGATGCGGGCCGCAGGCCCGCCTCAAGCTCAACAGCTTCGCCCCGAGGGCGGACCTCCGACAACAGCGGCCGCGTGTCAGCGCACCGCGCGCAGCGGCGGCACCAGGCGCGGCAGCAGGCGGGCGACGATCTCCGCCACGTGGCCGAGGAACACGGTGCCCAGCGAACTCTTGTAGTGCTGCGGGTCGGGGCTGCCGAGGGCCAGCACGCCGTGCAGGCCCTGATGGCTGAGCACCGCCACCGCGGCCGAGCCGATGCTGGCGATGTTCTCGGCGGGGAACAGGAAGGCCAGCTCCTCGGCGCGCAGCACGCCGCACACCGTCTTGTTGCCGGCGAGCAGGGCGCCGACCGCCTGCTGGGCTTCGCTCTGGCTGACCCAGTGGCCCACCGCCGGCGGGTTGTCGCTGAACAGCAGCAGGCTGACGAAGGGCACCTGGAAGTCGTGGCGCAGGCTGTCCTCCACCGCGGCGACCAGCTCCTCGAGGCCCTCGGCGTCGAGCAGGGCGACGATCAGCCGACGGGTACGCTCGAACAGCCGATCGTTGTCGCGGGCGATGTCCATCAGTTGGGTCAGTCGGGTGCGCAGCTCGTGGTTGCGCTCGCGCAGCAGGCGCAGCTGGCGGGTCACCAGCGACACCGCGTGGCCGGCCTCGTGGGGAATCTGCAGCTCGGCGAGCAGCTCGTCGCGGCCGACGAAGAACTGCGGGTGCGCGGCCAGCCAGGCGGCGACCTGTTCGGCGTCCAGCTCCGGCAGCTCGCTCACAGGCGCACCTGGCCTTCGAACACGCGTAGCGCCGGGCCGGTCATCATGACCGGCTGGCCGGGGCCGGCCCACTCGATCGACAGGCTACCGCCGGGCAGGCTGATCTGCACCGGCGACTCGAGCCAGCCCTGGCGAATGCCGGCCACTGCGGCGGCGCAGGCGCCGGTGCCGCAGGCCTGGGTCTCGCCGCAGCCGCGCTCCCAGACGCGCAGGCGCGCGTGGTGGGCGTCGACCACCTGCAGGAAGCCGATGTTGGCTTTCTGCGGGAAGCGCGGATGGGTTTCCAGCTGCGGGCCGAGCGTATGTACCGGCGCGGTGTCGACGTTGTCGACGCGCAGCACGCCGTGGGGGTTGCCCATCGATACCGCAGCCAGCTCGACGGTCTGACCGCCGACCTCGACCTCGTAGGCGAGCGCGGCCTCCGGGGCGACGAAGGGGATCTCCGCCGGCAACAGGCGCGGCGCGCCCATGTCCACGGTGATCTGCCCGTCGCTGCGCACGTTCAGCTCGATCACGCTGTTCTTGGTCTCGACGCGGATGCGCTTCTTGGCGGTCAGGCGCTTGTCGATGACGAAGCGGGCGAAGCAGCGCGCGCCGTTGCCGCACTGCTCCACCTCGGAGCCGTCGGCGTTGAAGATGCGGTAGCGGAAATCCACGTCCGGCCGGCTCGGCGGCTCGACGATCAGCAGCTGGTCGAAGCCGACGCCGGTGTGGCGGTCGCCCCACTGGCGCACATGCTTGGGCTGCACATGGGCGTGCTGGGTGACCAGGTCGAGGACCATGAAGTCGTTGCCCAGCCCGTGCATCTTGGTGAAACGCAGCAGCATGCCGGCCTCCGGATCAGTTGGGCAGCAGGCTTTCGCCGGCGTACAGCTCTTCGATGCTCTCGCGGCGGCGCACCAGGTGCACCTGCTCGCCATCCACCAGCACCTCGGCGGCGCGGCCGCGGGTGTTGTAGTTGGAGCTCATCACGAAGCCGTAGGCGCCGGCCGAACGCACGGCCAGCAGGTCGCCCTCGGCCAGGGCCAGCTCGCGGTTCTTGGCGAGGAAGTCGCCGGTCTCGCAGATCGGCCCGACCAGATCGTAGCAACGCACTTCGCCGGCATGCGGCTGCACGGCGCTGACGTCCATCCAGGCCTGGTACAGCGCCGGGCGGATCAGGTCGTTCATCGCCGCGTCGACGATGGCGAAATCCTTGTGCTCGGTGTGCTTGAGGTACTCGACCCGGGTCAGCAGCACGCCGGCGTTGGCGACGATCGAGCGGCCCGGCTCGAACACCAGGGCCAGCTCGCGGCCAGCCAGGCGCTCGCGCACCGCCTTGATGTAATCGCCGGCCAGCGGCGGCTCCTCGTCGCGGTACTGCACGCCGAGGCCGCCGCCCAGATCCAGATGCTGGATCTGGATGCCGCGGGCGGCCAGGCGGTCGACCAGCGCCAGCAGGCGCTCGAGGGCGTCGAGGAACGGGTCGAGCTGGGTCAGCTGCGAGCCGATGTGGCAGTCGACACCGACCACCTCGAGGTTGGGCAGCTCGGCGGCGCGGGCGTAGACCGCCTCGGCGGCGTCGATGGCGATGCCGAACTTGTTCTCCTTGAGGCCGGTGGAGATGTACGGATGGGTCTGCGCGTCGACGTCGGGGTTGACGCGCAGCGACACCGGCGCCTTGACGCCCAGTTCGGCGGCCACCTGCTGCAGGCGCTCCAGCTCGACGTCGGACTCGACGTTGAAGCAGTGCACGCCGACTTGCAGCGCACGGCGCATGTCGTCGCGGCTCTTGCCGACGCCGGAGAAGACGATCTTGCCCGGTTCGCCGCCGGCGGCCAGCACGCGTTCCAGCTCGCCGCGCGAGACGATGTCGAAGCCTGCGCCGAGGCGGGCCAGCACGTTGAGCACGCCGAGGTTGGAGTTGGCCTTGACCGCGAAGCACACCAGGTGCGGCATGCCGGTCAGCGCGTCGGCGTAGGCGTGGTACTGCGCCTCGATGTGGGCGCGCGAATAGACGTAGGTGGGGGTGCCGAAGCGCTCGGCAATCGCGGACAGCGCCGCGCCTTCCGCGAACAGCTCGCCGCCGCGGTAGTTGAAAGGTTGCATGCAGGCCTCCTGAAGGAGTCCGGACGTCCGCGACTGGGCGGGATGCGCCGGACTCTTAGAATTCGAAACGGTCTTTGCTGCTACCGGCTTTTTCATCGCCCGGAAGATACAGCGGACCCTTCTGGCCGCAGCCGGTGAGGCCGGCGCTGAGCACGATCAGCGCAAGGAACGGAAGCAGCAGGCGCTTCATGGCGGAAATCCTTGTAAAAGCATCGATTGCGCCGGAGTATACCGACCCCCCGAGGGCTTGCCTATGCGCCAGGACGCACGGCGGGCGCGGCCTGCACGGTGCGTTGCCAGCGTGCCCGGCAAGCGGGGCGATGCCATTTCCTGTTCGAGCGGAGAAGAGTCCATGAGTCTTACTGAAGCCCGCTTCCACGCTCTGGTGGATGCCCTGCAACTGGCGGTCGAGGACGCCTTCGACGCCACTGATCTGGATGTCGACCTGGAGAACAGCGGCGGCGTGCTGACCGTGCGCTTCGACAATGGCAGCCAACTGATCTTCAGCCGTCAGGAGCCGCTGCGCCAGTTGTGGCTGGCGGCGCGCTCCGGCGGTTTCCACTTCGACTACGACGAGGCGGCCGGTACCTGGGTCTGCGACGGCAACGGCGAGGCGTTGCCCGCCATGCTGGCGCGTCTGGCCAGCGAGCAGGCTGGCGCCGCGGTGGATTTCACCGCGCTCTGAGCGCGACCCGCCTGCGCCGCCGGTCGCCGGCGCTCGGGTTGCTTATTTGTCGCGCTGTGGTAGGGTCAGGGCAGACCCCGCCTGCGCCGGTTGTATAAAGACACCGCGTCGGGCGATGCGCCGTTGAAGCCGCGCCCCGCACCTGTCCCGCTCGGGAAAAGGTGCGGGGCGCGGTTTTGCTTTGCCTCGCCGACGTCCGCGATGTTTTCACACAGCCAGTGTGGCGGGGTTTTCCTTTTCGCGATCCATCCATCAGGAGCCCTGCCGACATCATGAGCCTGTCGCCGCCGATTACCATTACCCGCCTCGACCTGCAGCGTCTGGAGAAGATGCTGGACAGCCTGGAGGCGTTCAATCCCACCGCCGAGGCGCTGGAGCGCGAGCTGGGCCGCGCCGAGGTGGTCGGTCTTGACGAGGTGCCGCCGGGGGTGGTGACCATGAACTCCACCGCCCATTGCCGCGAGGAAGCCAGCGGCAAGGAGTACCACCTGACCCTGGTCTATCCACAGGAGTCCGGGCGCGAGGGCAGCGTCTCGGTGCTGGCGCCGGTGGGCTGCGCCCTGCTCGGCCTGTCGGTGGGGCAGACCATCGACTGGGCACTGCCCGGGGGCAAGACCCTGCAGCTGAGCCTGCTCGGCGTCGACTACCAGCCGGAAGCCGCCGGCGAGGTGCGCTGAGCCCGCGTCAGTCCGCAGCAATGCAAACAGCCCGCGCCGGGTGATCGGTCGCGGGCTGTTTGCATTTCAGGGGCGTGGCAATGGCTGTCGGGCACTGCGCCGCTGTCGCGCCTAGGCGCAGTCCCGCGGGCATCTACGGTCGGATGTGGCTGGCCACGGGTGCCGGGTCCTGGCTGAGCAGCGCCAGGCAGCGGAGCTGTTTCGCATCTTCTCGCGGGCCGTCGTAGCAGAGGCGCTGCGGCGGACCCTCGACCAGCCTGGCCGGGCCCAGGCCATAGGGATTGCCCTCGGCCGCCTGGGCCAGCGCCTGCGCGCTGGAGAAGCCGGGGGCGAGGGTGTTGAGGCGGTTGTAGAGCTGGATGCGCGCATCCAGATCGTGCAGCTGGGCCAGGTACTGGCTCATGTCGGGTATGGCGACAGCGACCAGTATATTGCCGATGGGATTGCGCCAGTCCTGGCGGCGCGGGGGCGGTGACTGCCGCAGCCAGTCGGCAAATTCGCTGGCCGTTAGTTGCGATGCACGGGCGATGCGCTGGTAGTCGGGCAGTGTGGCGTTGCTGCTCATCTTCGGCTTGAACAGCAGCTGCAGGGCGAGGCGCCCATGTTCCTGAAGGAAGTGCGGGTCGTCGCGCATCGACGCGAAGCCCTTGGCGAGCATGGCGAACTCGCTCTGCATGGCGCTCTGCAGCGAGCGCTCGGCGGCCGTCAGGGGCGGCAGAGCGGCCGGGCGCCCGATCAGGCCCTGCTGGTACAGCGCGGCGAGGACGCCGATATCACCGGCGATCAGGTGGACGGTGACCATCTTCTGGATCAGGGTGTCGGCGGCGGCCAGGTGTCGGCGCCAGTGGCCGATGTCTTCCTCGAGCAGGGTTCTGGCCTGTTCGGTCTGGCCGTCGTGGCGTAGCCGGCAGGCGTCCAGCGCCAGCAGGCGATTGCCGGCCAGCAGGGCGACATAGTTGGGCTGCGGTTCCGACAGCTCGCTGGCGGCCAGGCTGCGCAGGTCGGCGAGGCGCGCGACCTGCCGATAACGCTTGAGCAGCTCCCGCCCCTGCTCCAGATGCACCTCGTCGCGCGCTGGCTCCAGGCAGTAGCCATGTTCGTTGTGTTGCGCTGCGAGCTTGGGAATATCCAGTTGCCGGAGTGGCGTCGGCTGGAACGAGTCATCGAAGGGCGAATGCGTGGCGCGCCACTGCCGGTATTCGGCCAGGCGTGCCCGGCCGGCGGCCCGCGGCTCTGTCGCGGCAACCAGGCCGAGCAGGTAGAGGTAGCCGTCGCTGCTGTCCCGCGGGCTGTCGACTGCCTGGACCCAGGCGCTGGCCTCGGGGTGCAGCGAATCGTCGCGAACCCAGTACAACGTCAGGGTAATGGCCAGGAGCAAGATGGCAGCGAGTGCGTAGCGGGTGATGCGCAGCGGGCGACTCATGAGGGGGACGTCCTGGTCCGGTGTGGGACCCGCATGATAGATCCGTCCCGGCCACGATGTTCGTCGAGGCGGTCAAGGAATGTCGCTGAAATGTGAGGCCGACCCATTGGCGGCTGGCGCAGGCCAGGGAAGGGCAAGGTGAGGCGGGAAGGTGAAGCCGCAGTCGCGTGCTGCAGGCGTGGTGGAGGCGGGCAGCGCAGTGCGCGCTGTCCGCCCGGGTGTTGGTCAGGCCGGCTGCAGAATGGTCAGCAGGCCGCGGACCTGTTCGGCCGCGTCCAGGCCGAGGCTGGTCAGGTAGCCGCCGTCGGCTTCGGTGATCAGGCCCTTGGCGTGCAGGCGCTCGCCCGCGGCGATCTTCTGCGGGGCGGCGTCGTGGTGGATCTTGAGGCCCTCCTGGGTATTGTCCGGGTTGAACAGGGCGAGCAGTTCCACTTCGGCGATCAGCTCGGGGGTCAGGTTCATGGTGCCTCCAGTGCAGGGCAGGGCGACCGACAGGGTCGCGCTCAAGGGATGGTGCCGGTTGTCTTATTCGTCTTCTTCGTCGTCCGCATCGCCCAGCGCTTCCGGCAGCTCGGGCAGGGCGCGCAGCATTGTTTCGTAGCCGGCACCGTCGAACGGCCGGTTTTCCGCCAGCATGTTCTCGATCTCGTGGGCGAGGATCAGCGCCATCAGGCGCACGGCCTCGCTGCGTTCGTAGCCGACCAGGGTCAGCTTGTTGAGGGTCGCCTGGGCGGCGGCCGGCTCGCCGGCGGCGATCTGGTTCTCGATGGCTTCGATCAGCTTGTTTTCGGCGAAGACCGCATCGTCTTCGGCGGAGTTGTGACTCATGGCGGGGTTCTCGTCAAGCGCCGGAGGATTCTCTTCGTCCAGCTGGCAGAGGGTGCAGCTGCCGTCATCCGGGCGGCTGGTTTCCACGTAGCGCAGGCGCCGGCTGGCCGACTGGCGGTCGGCACTGACACGAAAGCGCGGGCGGTCGGCGGTGGACATGGCGGGCTCCGGAGCAGCTGATGGCTCCTTCATAACCCGCCGATGGTGGAGGCGGCAAGCGCTCGTTGGTCGCGGGCGGCCGTCGCACGGGTTTCCCCCTCGCCCCGGCCCTCTCCCCGAGGGGAGAGGGGGTGGCAAGTGCGAGTGCCGATGCTACTACGTGCTCAGCGTGCAGCCAGCAGGGCCTGGCCGCGGGCCACGGCGGCGCGCACCTGGTTCGGCGCGGTGCCGCCGATATGGTCGCGGGCGTTGACCGAGCCTTCCAGGGTCAGCACGGCGAACACGTCGTCGCCGATCTGGTCGCTGAACTTGCGCAGCTCGTCCAGGCTCATCTCGGCCAGGTCCTTGCCGCTGTCGACGCCGTACTTCACCGCGTGGCCGACGATCTCGTGGCAGTCGCGGAACGGCAGGCCCTTGCGCACCAGGTAGTCGGCCAGGTCGGTGGCGGTGGAGAAGCCGCGGCGCGCCGCCTCGCGCATCACCTCGACGCGCGGCTTGATCGCCGGGATCATGTCGGCGAAGGCGCGCAGGCTGTCGCGCAGGGTGTCGGCGGCATCGAACAGCGGCTCCTTGTCCTCCTGGTTGTCCTTGTTGTAGGCCAGCGGCTGGCCCTTCATCAGGGTCAGCAGGCCCATCAGCGCGCCGAACACGCGGCCGCTCTTGCCGCGCACCAGTTCCGGCACGTCCGGGTTCTTCTTCTGCGGCATGATCGACGAGCCGGTGCAGAAGCGGTCGGGCAGCTCGATGAAGTTGAACTGCGCGGAAGTCCACAGCACCAGCTCTTCGGAGAAGCGCGACAGGTGCATCATCGCCAGCGAGGCGGCGGCGCAGAATTCGATGGCGAAGTCGCGGTCCGACACGCCGTCCAGCGAGTTGCCGCCGATGGCCTCGAAGCCGAGCAGCTGGCAGGTGATCTCGCGCTGGATCGGGTAGGTGGTGCCGGCCAGCGCGGCCGAGCCCAGCGGCATGCGGTTGACGCGCTTGCGGCAGTCGACCAGGCGCTCGTAGTCACGCGAGAGCATCTCGAACCAGGCCAGCAGGTGGTGGCCGAAGCTCACCGGCTGGGCGGTCTGCAGGTGGGTGAAGCCGGGCATGATGACGTCGGCGTGCTGCTCGGCCTGGGCCAGCAGGCCCTGCTGCAGGCGGGTGATTTCGCCGAGGATCACGTCGATCTCGTCGCGCAGCCACAGGCGGATGTCGGTGGCCACCTGGTCGTTGCGGCTACGCCCGGTGTGCAGCTTCTTGCCGGTGATGCCGATGCGGTCGGTCAGGCGCGCCTCGATGTTCATGTGCACGTCTTCCAGGTCC
>RCUR01000233.1_pt1 | contig 19395 bp, 13 predicted proteins | sample 2166151 | NCBI WGS metagenome assembly RCUR01 (sample SAMN09932785, study PRJNA488358) | compost metagenome | isolation source: compost soil in an enriched community | place: Germany: Experimental Botanical Garden
GTATTGACTGCATCAAAGCTGAAGGCCCTTATTTTGAGACAACTGATCAAAAAATTGTTTATTGGGGAGGCTCTGATGGCAAAAAATTCAGTAAAACAGTAGATATTGTCTATTACAATACGGCAACTGATTTCGTTTTAAAAGTAAAAAGTACGGAAGGATGGAGTGATTTAGTAATAGATGGTGTTTCATCATGGACAGGCGGTGCTGTTGCGGCAAATACATGGGGTACTTACACGATTCCATTAGCATCGGGATGGAAAGCCTGTGATCTTAAAAGTTTCGAATTAAAAGTGACAAAAGTTGGAAATCCAGCAGAATTTGACGTTGCCTATAATCTTTTTGGATTATGTCCAGAATGCGAAACTTCTTTTACAGGAGAAGCAATTTCATGTGGCACAGCTCGTGAAGCCGTTTTTACATTCAAATCAGATAAAGATATATCCTCTTTCAAAATACAAGGTGGATTGACAAATTTTACGGGGGATGATGCCGATATAACTGTTACCGGAGGCACTAATATTACAAAGGGACAACTTACTCCTGGAGGAAGTTCAAATCGAGTAATAAAAGTTGAAGGAGGCATTGCAAAATGCTCAGAAGTAACCATAAAAATCACTTGGAATTCAACAAATTCAGGTGGCATAATTACTGGAAGTTGGTCTATTAAGGATTCGAACGGATTAGAAATTGCTCCTTCTGTTGCCGGTTTAGAATGTAATTAAGCAAACCATAACGAAACATAAAAAGAAAGGCTGTCAAAAAAATTGACAGCCTTTCTTTTTTATCTATTATTTCGTGTTTTAAGAATACATTTTAGTTCTTAATTCCTGAACTTTCTCATCGTCTAAATACTCATCAAAAGTCATGTAACGGTCGATAGCTCCATTTGGCGTTAATTCTACCACACGGTTACCAACAGTTTGAGCAAACTCATGATCATGAGTAGTAAAAATCACAGAACCTTTGAAGTTTTTCAATGAATTATTGAAAGCAGTGATTGACTCCAGATCCAAGTGATTCGTTGGTTCATCCAGCATCAGGATATTAGCGCGCTCCATCATCATTCTCGACAACATACAACGAACTTTTTCTCCTCCAGATAATACGCGACTTGTTTTTAAAGCCTCTTCACCAGAGAAAATCATTTTCCCAAGGAAACCTCTAATAAATACCTCATCACGCTCTTCTTCTGTTTTTGCATATTGGCGTAACCAATCTACCAGAGTTAAATCGTTTTCAAAAAAGGAATGATTCTCTGCAGGCAAATACGCCTGATTGGTGGTAATACCCCAGTCAAAAGTACCTGAATCTGCTTTTTGATTTCCGTTTAGAATCTCATAAAAAGCGGTTGTTGCACGTGAATCTTTTGAAAAAAGTACAATTTTATCGCCTTTGGCCATATTCAAATCTACTCCTTTAAATAGAGTTTCTCCGTCAATAGAAGCGCTTAAATTCTGAACATTCAAAATCTGATCACCGGCTTCACGATCCTGATCAAAAATAATAGCAGGATAACGACGGCTTGATGGTTTGATTTCAGATATATTTAATTTACTGATCATTTTTTTACGGGAAGTAGCCTGTTTTGATTTGGCCACATTCGCAGAAAAACGACGAATAAATTCTTCTAATTCTTGTTTCTTTTCTTCAGCTTTCTTGTTTTGTTGCGCACGTTGTTTTGCCGCTAACTGGCTTGATTCATACCAGAAAGTATAATTCCCTGAATAATGGTTTATTTTTCCGAAATCAATATCCGAAATATGCGTACAAACAGAGTCTAAAAAGTGTCTGTCGTGAGAAACAACAATTACTGTATTCTCATAATTGGCTAAGAAATTCTCTAACCATGCGATGGTTTCAAAATCCAAATCGTTGGTAGGCTCATCCATAATCAACAAATCAGGATTTCCAAAAAGGGCTTGCGCCAAAAGCACACGAACTTTAATTTTACCCTCAAGATCACCCATTAAAGTATAATGATTGTCTTCTGTGATTCCTAAGTTTGATAACATCGCAGCCGCATCAGAATCGGCATTCCAGCCGTTCATTTCCTCGAATTGCACTTGTAACTCCCCTATTCTATCCGCATTTTTATCGTTATAGTCAAGATAGAGTTCATCCATTTCTTTTTTGATAGCATACAAATTTTTGTTCCCCATTATTACGGTTTCCAATACGGTATGCTCATCAAACATATTGTGGTTTTGGTTTAAAACCGACATACGTTTTCCTGGCTCCAAATGAATATGTCCCGAAGTAGGATCCATATCACCTGAAATTATTTTTAAAAAAGTAGATTTTCCAGCGCCATTGGCTCCAATTACTCCATAAATATTACCGTGTGTGAAGGTGGTATTTACTTCGTCAAACAAAATTCGTTTGCCAAACTGAACTGATAAATTATTAACTGTTAACATGAATAGTTTTTATAAATTTTTTGCAAAAGTACAAAAAAATACTGGTTTTTTTATATCCCAACAAACACATTTATCTGAACCCATTTGCTTTAACCCATATTCCGCATTAGAAATCTGGGTTCAACAATAAAACAGTAAACAAAAAAAGCCTGACACTAATTGCCAGGCTTATAATATTATCATCCTCTTTAAAACAAACCCTTAACTAAATTAAAAAGAAATTAATATTTATTCAAAATAAAACTAAATCAAAATATAAATAACCAAACTCAATTTCAACAAATCCTTTTTATTCTGAATGCTTTTGCTTACAGTAATTTTTTCAAACTAGTATAAACTGCCAACTCAACATCGGCGTATTTTTTTGAATTACATTGTTCCACTAAATCCTTCAACAGCGTTGCATCTACCGATTGTTTTTTTTCTATAACCAATAAAAGTTGTTGGGATACATCGCTTAAGCTTTTTGAAAGGGGCAAAAAAGGTTGCATCAAAGGTGCATTGGCACTCAAACCAATCAGTTTTGTATTCATATCAACCCATTTTTTCAGGAAATCAGTTACCAATATTTGATTCTCAGTACTTTTATTTTCTAAATATAGATTTACTACTTCTTCAAAAGCGATAGCGTCATGTGCATCCGGAGTACAGGCGTCTGCGAATAATGTGAATGGAGAATACGTTTGATATTCTGTTCCACCACTATTGCGTGAATATATTTTCAATGGTTCACAAACATTTGAAAAATCATTTAACGCATCTGTTTTTTGATTGTTGCTGATATTTCTTAAAATCACTTCTTTGTTTCTCCAATGTGTAATTCCCAGTTCTTCTAATCTAAAAGATACTGTTTCCAATCTTTTGCGTAAGCTTTTCAGATCGGTAACATCTTCATTAGACCACAATCTTTCGGCAATTGCAGCTGTTCTTGGCCAAATTCTGGAATCAATATTCATCGATGTTGCTAATTCGCTCCACATTGTCGCTTCTCCTCCTAAAATTCTGGCTTTTTCCGCATCTGTCATGACCGTACCTTTTGGCAATGGATCGTTTGCATAATGATCAGCGACACTTTGCATTAAGTCAATATAATATCCATTAGACAAAACAGTCTTGTATCCGTTCTTTGCTGCTGCCAACAAGGATCCTCCTGAAATCACTCCTTCATTTGGTCCTTTCCAAGAATGAATGATAGCCTCTTTTGACATGTTTTTTGTCATAATTTCTTCCCATCCCATCAATTCTTTCTTATGTTTCTTTAACATCGGAATCAATTGCATAGTAAAATACGTTTGCAATTCATGATTGTTTTCCAATTTATTTTTTTTCATGAACTCCTGAATTTTAGGATTGGAATCCCAATCTTTCCCTTCATTCTCATCACCACCAATATGGAAATAATTTCCTGTAAACAAAGGACAAACCTCATCAAAGACTTCGCTCAACAATTGATAGGTCTTAGGATTTGAGGGATCTAAAGTAGGTGTAAAAATCCCCGAATTTCTTTCAACAGAATAAGATACTAATCCAGAAGCCTGAGCACCGCTTTCTATTGAATTCGATTTCAAATGCACCACCTTACTTCCAATTTCAGGATAAGCCGTTAATATCGCCGAGGCATGGCCCGGAACATCAATTTCAGGAATCACCATAATCCCTCTTTCATCGGCATATTTCACAATATTTTTAATTTCTTCCTGGGTGTAATACAACCCATCCGAAGCCAACTGAGTAAATTTTGGGTGTTTCTTCATTTCAATTCTCCATCCCTGATCATCGACTAAATGCCAGTGCAAAACATTCATTTTCATGGCCGCCATCGCATCCAGATTTCTCTTGATAACATCAACAGGCTGAAAATGTCTGGCTACATCGATCATCAGACCTCTCCAGGTAAAACGAGGATAATCTGTAATCATCACTGTTGGAAAATAAAACGACTTACTGTCATTTTTCAGCATTTGCAGCAAAGTTTCTAAGCCATGAAGGGCCCCGATATCTGAAGTTGCATTAATTACAATCTTCCCCGACTGAATTTCAAGCTGATAGCTTTCGTCCTCGTACAGCCCTATTTTTCCATTACGAACGCAATTGATCTGTAATTGCGCTGCAGGAAATTCATTGACTTTAGTCAAAAAACCTTGTTCAAAAAAAAGTCCGGTTCTACCGTCTAATCTTCGTAAAAAATTGGTGGCTCCAACAAAAATTCGAGAATTTGGTTCTCCTGTAATGTTTACTTTAAAATTCTTATTTAAGGTAAAAACAGCATTGGTCAAACTAATATTCTGAGGCCATGGCATCAAATCCAATGACTCTTTTTTCATTTGGGCATTGGCAAAAAAACCAGTTAATAAAAGGATTAAAATATATTTCATTTTTTTAATTTTTGGCACTGAGAATCTAAGGTTTTGAACAATTAACATCCAAAACCTCAGTTTCTAAGAAACTTTATTTTTTAATAATTAAAGCGTTTAAAAGCTTCAATAGCTTCGTATTCGGCCAAGCCTAAATCATCGTATAATTTTGCCGTATTCTTATTACGGTCTTCGGCTCTTACCCAAAATTCTCTGGAGTCATTTCCTTGGAACATTACTCTGTCCTTTTGCGATTGGTGGAATAAAATGGCATGTCTTTTTAGCAATACCTCATCCGGGCTTAATGGTACAGCCATATCAATTTCATGGATATCCCACTCATGCCAAGCACCGCGGTACAACCATAACCAACAATCGTTCATGTAAGGTTGCGATTTCAATTGTTTCATGGCTGCAAAAATGGCATTCAAACAAACTTCATGCGTTCCATGCGGATCGGCCAAATCACCGGCAGCAAAAACTTGATGCGGTTTTATTTTTGCGATAATATCGGCTACAATTGCAATGTCTTCCGCTCCCATCGGGTTTTTCTTTACTTGCCCGGTTTCATAAAAAGGAAGATCTAAAAAGTGTGTGTTTTCATCTTTTAATCCGATATATCTCGTAGCAGCGTAAGATTCGCGTCTTCTGATTAATCCTTTTAATTTTCGAACTTCTAATGAGTCTATCTCGTTTTCGGTTTTATTATTTAAAAAATCGATAACTGACTGGAAATTAATTTTAGTTTGATCATCACCCACAAAATCATTGCAAACTTCGGCAAACTTTAAAGCCTCATCATCTGTTACAGCAATGTTTCCTGATGTTTGATATACCACATGAACATCGTGTCCTTGTTTAATCAATTTCGAAAAAGTTCCTCCCATAGAAATCACGTCATCATCTGGATGTGGACTAAAAAGAATCACTCTTTTCTTAGCAGGATTAGCTCTTTCCGGTCTGTGGGAATCATCTGTGTTCGGTTTTCCTCCTGGCCATCCGGTAATGGTATGCTGCAACACATTGAACATATTAATATTCAAATCGTAGGCAGAACCTTCTAAGGCCAAAAGATCTGACATTCCGTTGTTGTTGTAATCTCTGTCGGTCAGTTTTAAAATCGATTGATTTGTTTTTTGACACAACCAAACAATCGCTTTGCTTTTTAATTCTTGGTTCCAAATACATTCTCCAACCAACCATGGTGTTTTGAATCGGGTTAATTCTGAAGCCGCAGATTGATCTAAAACGAAAGTGGCATTCGTATGATTTTGCAAAAATGTCGCAGGAACTTCTGAACTGATATCACCCTGAATAGTTCTTTTAATGATATCGGCTTTATTTTGGCCCCAAGCCATTAATACAATTCTTTTGGATCTCAGAATCGTTGAAACTCCCATCGTAATAGCTCTTTTTGGAACATTATCAATTCCATTAAAATCGGAAGAAGCATCTACTCTGGTAATATGATCCAACGTAATAATACGCGTTCCTGAATTAATATGTGAACCAGGCTCATTAAATCCAACATGTCCTGTGCGTCCAATTCCTAACAACTGAAAATCAAGACCACCCGCATTTTTTATATTCATTTCATAATCAATACAGTATTGATTTAATTCCTCAAGTGATACTGTTCCGTCTGGAATATGGATGTTTTCAGGCTTTATATCGATATGATTAAAAAGATGCTGATGCATGAAATAATGATAGCTTTGGTGATTTTCCTTGTTCATCGGATAATATTCATCCAAATTGAACGTAATCACATTGCTAAAGCTAAGCCCTTCCTCTTTATGCATTCTTACTAATTCATCGTACACTTTTATAGGCGAAGAACCCGTTGCCAATCCAAGTACACAGGATTTATTTTCGGCTTGTTTGGTTCTGATTAATTGCGCAATTTCCTGAGCGACAATAATGGAGGCTTCTGCAGAGTTTTTAAAAATTTCGTTGTGAATTTTTTCAAATCTCGTTTCTTCAAATTTACCTGCGCTTTTATAACTAATATCAGGTTTTATTTCTAAAGCATTTTTCATTTTTATCGATTTACTTATTTTTTATAATAATTATTTGCTGCCGTATAACATATTATTTAAACAAAAAACGTTTAAATATTCTGGGACCATAACTAACTAACAATTTTTTGATTTTTTTTGCTGTAAACTATGGCTTTTATCAATCTTAGGTATAAAATTAACTAAAACGTTTTCTACGAGAAAATAAAATATACAAACAGTAGCAGATTTTAAACCAACGACATGATTCATTCAATAATACGTTTAAAAAGAAATTGAGTGTCTTATTATAACGTCAAATACAAGTTCTCTAAGCAATAAAGCCCGTTATTGTTAAAGACTTTCAATGTGAAAAATGGTGCAAATAATTATGAATTACTTACACCATTTTCATTTCAATTCATCATTATTTTTTTAGAAATTAGATCCAGTAGTATCCCACCAAAGTCTAGTTCCTCCATTGTCCGGTCCTCCAAGTTTTTCAATACCTGTAGCCACACCACCAGGATTTCCATCTTTTTCAGATTGAACAAAGTTTATTCTTCTTACACCGTATTGAGTAGTGATTAAACCACCTGACGTATTTTTAAGTACCGGCATTAATACTGGATAACCGGTTCTTCTGTATTCAGACCAAGCTTCCTGACCTTCCGGGAATCCTGCAATCCATTTTTGAGTGATGATTTTTTGCAATTTCACTTCATTTGTTGCAGCAGCATTCCAAGCAACAGTCACATTGTTTAATGCAGCGGAATTATTTACTGCAAAATTTGGATCTACATACGCTTTTGCAGTTTTAACATTATCTGCAATATAAGTTGCAGCTCCGGCAACAGCGTGCTGATCAAACGAACTGCTGATTCCAGACTCATATAAACTTTGTGCTGCTCCGCCCATGTTCCAACCTCTCAATGCACCTTCGGCTCTTAAGAAATAAACTTCGGCAGCAGTCATGAAAACAATATCTTTCGAACGAACTATTTTTCCGATAGGAGAAAAGTCAGAATGATCTGCTTTTGCAGCAATTTCGATACCTGTACGAACTCCTTTGTATTCTCCCGGAAATTGCTTAGAAGTATCAAAGAAAACAGCTAATCTAGGATCTTCATAACCTCCCATTATTGATTCCATATCGGCAGACATACGGATGTCTTCCCAAGCCCCGCTTATTGTTGCGATAGGGTTAGTATATGTTGGCGAAACAACTTTGAATAAATCAGCATTTTCAGTAATTACTCCTAATGGATGACTTATCGCTTTTTCCGCTTGGGTTTTCGCTAAAGTCGGATTGATTTTCACAAGACGCATCGCTAATCTCAAACGCAATGAGTTAGCAAATTTTACCCATTTAGAATAATCACCATTGTAGGAAGATATATCTGTACCAATAAAAGTAGAAGCTTCGTTTGCGTTTACTCTGGTTGTTAAATCAGCAACAGCTAAATCTAATTCCTGAAACATTAAATTATATACTTCTTCTTGAGAATCGTATTCAATTACAGGATCTGTAGTTCCAAATTTAGAATACACAATTGGTCCGTAAGTATCTGTAACTCTATGCATCGCTTCTACTTTTAAAATCAAAGACAACGAATAAAACTGATCGTATTTACCTTTAGCTCTTTGTTCAATTTTCAAAGCATTTGCCATTACATCTCCATAACCGGCACCCCAAGCAAAACCATTCCAACCATCTACCAAATCATAGGTAGTATTATTTGTACCTCCTCTAAAAGGCGTTGGAGTTGCCATGTATCCAGACCAGATATCGCCCTGAAGTCCTTGTTGCACTTGGTATCTCCATTCCGGATTAAGAACCAGAACGTTATTGAACATAGGCGTAAATAAAGATTTTATATTATTAAAATCTTGCTCTAATAGCTCATCTGTGGCACCATAAGGGTTACTATTGGTACTTTCAAAATCACCTGTACAACTTACTGCAGCGAATAAGGATATACAGATAGCGGATGTTTTTATTTTATTTAATATCATGATTTTTTTATTAGAAAGTTACATTTAAATTAAGACCGATACTTTTAGTTGATGGCATTCCATAAACGTCAACACCTTGTAAACCTTCTCCTGTACTCAATGAAATATTTGGATCAAAAGGAGCATCTTTGTAGATAAAGAATAAGTTTCTGGCAATTAATGATAAACTGGCTGATTGGATGAAACCAATTTTCTTAGCATCAAAATTATATCCAATAGAAATCTCTCTAACACTTACATTGGTTGCATCATATACATATTCTCCAGTTGCTCCGGCTCTACCTCCAATTTGTTTGTAATAACTGTCTGCCGGGTATTTACCTGCATAAGCAGTTCCATCAGGATAAACAGCGTCAAGAGTAACACCACCTGCATTTCTGGCATCTCCAGTTGCTTTTGAAACTCCAAACTCATCATTTGTAGCTTCAGTCAAACTCATTACCTCACCACCAAATCTACCATCGATAAGAATATTAGCGAAGAAATTTTCATATTTGAATGAGTTTGAAAAACCTAACATATAATCAGGATTAGCATTACCTACCACTTCAAATCCAGTTTTTTGGATGGTACCGTCAGCATTTAATAATACTCTGCCTTGAGCATCTCTCTTGATATTTACTCCTTCAATTTGTCCAAAAGGTTGTCCTTCGATCAATGAGTATCTGTAGTTATTTACTCCCGGATCAGTTAAAATCACTCTACCTCCTAATTCAGCAGGGATTTCGCTCACCTCATTATCGTTATGAGAATAGTTTACCGTAGCATCCCAAGAAAATTTATCATTTTGAACAATTTTACCTGTTAACACAACCTCAAGTCCTGAGTTTTTGATACTTGCCGCATTGAAACCATAGTTTAAGTAACCATAAGGGTTTGTTGCTGGAGCAGGAACTTGAATGTATTGATTTTTAGTTTCAGAGTTGTAGTAAGAAATTTCAAATCCAAGTTTGTTATCAAACATTCTCCATTCTGTACCAATTTCGTATTCTGATTTTAATTCTGGTTTCAAAGACTCTCCTGGTCTTGGTCCAACAGTTGGAGGAACAATTTGACCACCTCTAATTGTTGATCTTGGAGAAGTCACAAAAGATGAAATATCATTACCTACCTGCGCATACGAAGCACGTACTTTACCAAAACTAATCCAATCTGGCATTTCAGTCATTTCGCTTATTAAGCCTGTCACACCCACAGAAGGATAGAAGAAAGACATTTTATCTGTGTTTACCAAAGTAGAAGACCAATCGTTTCTTCCTGTTACATCAAGATATAAGTAGTTTTTGTAACCAACGGTAGCCGCTGCAAAAACAGATTGTACCTCTTTTCTTGAATCTACATTTTGATAGTTTCCTGCATTATTTACAAAATTTCCTAAAGTAAACCAGTTTGCATACACCAATCCTGAACTGATTCCTGAATCTAATACTGTAGCGTCATTTCCAACAGATTTAGTGAAACTTGTTCCAATGTTTGCATTAAAACTGAAATCCTCATTAAAATTAGTATTAATAGTAGCGATGAAATCACCATAATTTTGTGTGCTCAAACCATCAACATTAATATATCTTCCGTTTGCGTGAGAAAGCGTACCTTGAGTAGTAGCATAAATTTCTTTTTCAAAACTATTTTCAATACGGTTGTAACTGTATCTTGAAGCAAGACTCAACCAACCATTTACTTTATAATCTAAACCTAAAGCACCGTTAAAAAAGTTGTTTTTATCTTCTGAGGCATTGCGGTTAATAGCCCAGTATGGGTTTTGCATGATATCTCTGTTGGTCATCCAATTCTGAACCATCATGTTTCTTACCGGATCAAAGATTTCATAATTATTTTTATAATAATCAAAATCATTTCCTCTTGGCATCAAATACACTCCTGTTAGGGGGTTGAAATAATATCCACTTACAGGTCTGTTCCCGATAGTTTGTGAAGTATAGTTTGCATTAGCGCTAACCGTTAATTTATCATTAAAGAATTTTCCTGTTTGACGCATTCCAAAGTTATTTTTGTTCAAATCATTTCCTTGAATAATTCCGGAAGATGTAGTATTAGCATACGATAAACTAGTAGAAGCTACTGCAGAAGCTGTTGTGAACGCCAAAGAAGTAATTTGAGTATTACCTGTTTGGAAAAAATCTTCCACATGATCCTTAGAAGCACCTTTAGCACCCCATGTTTCATCACCACCTGCTACAGCAACATATTCATTTTGAAATTTTGGCAAATAAGCTGCAGATTCAAAAGTGGTTACAGAAGAAGCTTTGAAATTTGCTTTTCCTTCTTTTGCTTTTTTAGAAGTCAATAAAATTACTCCATTTGCACCTTGACTACCATACAAAGCAGCTGCAGAAGCACCTTTAAGAACTGTCATTCCTTCATAATCATCAGGATTCAAAAGAGATACAGCATCTCCTCCATCACGATTACCTCCTGCAGTATCCCCAAATACAGCGTTTGGCTGGCCTGAAGAAACATTAAACAAAGGAACTCCGTCAATTACATATAAAGGTTGGTTATTTGTAACAGAAGAACTACCTCTGATTTCCACTTTTGTAGAACCACCTGTTCCTCCAGCACTTTTGGTTACTGCAACACCGGCAATCTTACCTGCAATTGTATTGATAATGTTAGCATCTTTCACACGAGTCAATTCTTCTCCTTTTAATTCCTGAGCAGAATACGTTAACGACTTTCTTGTTTTCTTGATACCAAGTGAAGTAACCACTACTTCATTAAGAGCTGTAGTACTTGCTGTTTTTAATTGCACTTTTATAGTACTTTCATCCCCTATCACTACATTTTTAGTTTCTAAACCAATGTAAGAAATTACTAAAGTGCTTCCTACTTTTGCTTGAATAGTAAATGCACCATCAAAATCAGTTGAAGTTCCGTTTGATTCACCTTTTACTATAACATTAACGCCAGGAAGCGGAATTCCGGTGTCATCAGTTACCGTACCCTTGACAGTTTTCACTTGAGCAAGAGTTACTTGCGCAGTAAAAAGAATCATTACGATTAAGAAAATTTGTTTCATGTTTAAATGTTTTATGTTAGTTATGGTGTAAATTTATTTGGAAGGTGATTCTAAAAAAAATTATTTATACCAACTGTCATTGTTTTTAAACCAACGACATATTTTAATCAATAATGTGTTTTGCGAAAACGTTTTCTTATAATGGTTTCAATTCATTTTTTTGAAATTTTTACATTTTTTACTCAAAAAACCCGTTTTTTGTTATCAAATTGATTAAAGTTGCAAAATAAAACAGCAATCAGTATTTATTCTTCCTTTAACAAGTAATCATTCCTAAAACTAAGTGAGCAAAATAAATGAAATGAAATTCGACATTAAATTCATAAACCATGTATGGTTTTGGGTAATCTGGTTTTTTCTTAACTTTTTGCGTTGGGGGGCCTATTTTAACGATTACAAATATTCCTTCAAATCAAATCTATTAGAATTTGCACTCCACATACCTTTCGTATACTTCAACATATTAGTACTTATCCCTTTGTTTGTATTGAAATCAAAATATGTTAAATACACTATTTCACTATTAGCAAGCTTAGCTCTGGTCTATTTATTAAAAACGGGATTAACGTATTATATAATCTCAAAAAATATTTGGCCTGAAGCCAATATAGATTACAGGCCTTTTGAAATCAACCATATTGTAGCCGTTTGCATTGGAGAAGTATATGTTCTTGCAATTGCATCTTCAATCTATCTGATGCTAACTTGGATAAAAGAAAGAGATCGCAACAAAGCACTGAGAGAAGAACAGTTTAATATAAAATTAAAATATTTAAAGGCTCAGATACAACCTCATTTCTTTTTCAATACTTTAAATAACTTATACGCTTTATCATTAGAATCCTCCAATAAAGTTCCCGATGTAATCATCAAACTTTCAAAATTGATGGAATATGTTTTGTATGACATTGAAGGCAATAAATTTGTGCCGTTAATCAATGAAATAGATTATATTCAAAATTATATCGAAATAGAAAAACTGCGTTTTGAAAATGTCGAGGTTGCCATAAATATAGAATCAAATATTGATGAGGTTAAAATCCCCCCCCTGATCTTTATGTCTCTTATAGAAAACGCCTTTAAACACGGCGGTACAAACAACCAAAAACTCAAAATAAAGATTAATTGCAAAGTAATTGACGATTCTGTTCTGGATTTTGAAATAATAAATAATTTTGTACTTTCACAAGATTTTAGATTAAAGAAAGGTATTGGACTGGTCAATACTAAAAAAAGATTGAAATTGATTTTCAAAAACAATTATACTTTAGAAAATAAAGTAAAATTCAATTATTATATCATTCGTTTGCAAATACCCATCCATAATGAAGATTAAATGTATTTTGGTTGATGATGAACCATTAGCGATTAAAGTCTTGCAAAATTATTTTACTAATTTTTCAGATTTTGAAGTTATCGGCACGTTCAACAATGCAATAGAGGCTTTAGATTTCATAAACAACAATTCTGTTGACGTTGCTTTTTTGGATATTAATATGCCAATGATGACCGGCTTTGAATTAATCAGTTTAATTGAAAATAAAACCAGGGTCATTATAACGACCGCTTTTAGGGAATTTGCTGCTGAAAGCTACGATTTGGATGTTTTGGACTATCTGGTAAAACCTATTCCTCTGCCTCGATTTATTAAGTGTATCAATAAAATTACAACCGAATTCCATTTAAAAAACAACATCAAAATTGAACCTGCCAAAATTGATTCCCACATTTTTATTAAAGTGGACAAAAAAATGGTAAAAATAAATATTGATCAAATCCTTTTTATTGAAGGGATGAAAGAATACATCAAAGTAGTTACTATTGAAAAAACTTATATTACCCACAAATCACTAACTTCTTTGTCCGAAGAATTATCTACAGACCGCTTTATGCGAATTCACAAATCCTATACAATAGCTTTAGACAAGGTAAAGTCTATTGAAGGAAATAGAATACAAATCTCTACTTACACTATTCCCATAGGCCGAAACTACAGCAAGGAAGTAAAAAGTAAAATTTTAGAATAAATTTTTTTCACTTAAAATACTGGGTTTGGCGTTAAAAAATTCAACAGAAATACTCTTTGTTGAACAAATAATGCCGTTTGTATAAAAATGAGAATTTTTATATGGAAATATTTTTTTTTGGTTTGCGTAAGAAATATATTTACAGTCTTGCAGCAAAAAACAATTTAAATAATTTAAAAACCAAAAAAAAAAAATTTAATCATGAGTTCAGAAAATTCACAAACCAAATGGGGGCAATTTATCCCCCTCGTTATCGTATTCTTCTTTTGGGGATTTGTAGCCGCAAGTAATGACATCCTAATCCCCGTTTTCAAAACAGCATTTAATTTATCACAAGGAGAAAGTCAGCTAGTTGCTTTTGCTTTCTATATTGCATATACTGTCGGTTCACTTATTTATATGGGAGTTTCCGTTTTAATTAAAGAAGATTTAGTAAATAAAATTGGATACAAAAATGGGTTGTCATTAGGATTACTTATTTCTGCATTAGGAACACTTTTATTTTATCCTGCAGCTAACACAGGATCTTTTACTTTAATGCTAGCAGGTCTTTTTATTGTTGGTTTGGGATTTTCTTTGCAACAAACAGTTGCAAATCCATTAGCAATTGCCTTAGGACCAATAAAAACAGGTTCTCAACGTTTAACACTGGCTGGTGGTATTAATAATTTTGGAACTACAATTGGTCCACTAATTGTTAGTTTCGCCATTTTTGGTTCCAGTGCAAATGCCAATACCAATGCAAGTATTGAAAGTGTTAAAATTCCTTACCTGGTGTTAGGTTTTGCTTTTCTAGTAGTTGCCATTTTATTAAAATTCTCTTCTCTTCCGGAAAGACCTGAAACTATCGTAGAAACAGCGGAAGACACAAATTCAGCTAAAAATTCAGCTCTTCAATACCCTCAATTAGTTATGGGTATGATCGCTATATTTTTATATGTTGGAGTTGAAGTATCTACAGCAAGTAATCTACCTGCTTACATGGAAAGTAAATTAGGATTCTTGACCAAAGATGTAGCTCCTTACATTTCTTTATATTGGGCGAGTTTAATGATTGGTCGTTGGACTGGAGCCGTTGAAGCCTTTACAGACAATATGAGTTTACAAAAAATATTACGTTTTCTAGCTCCTTATTTGGCTTTTGGTGTCTTTCTTGCCGTTAATGCTATCGCTAATCATGACCTGACTCCATTCTACGTTTACGGATTAGTTATTATTGTTTTGATTATTGCCGATATGGCCAGTAAAGGTAACCCTGCAAAAATGCTTCTTATTTTTTCTGCCTTAGGAATTGTAGCGACTCTTATCGGTATGACAACCAGCGGAATGGTGAGTGTTTATGCTTTCACCAGTGTAGGTTTGTTTTGTAGTACACTTTGGCCTTGTATATTTACATTAGCCGTGAGTGGACTAGGAAAAAATACCAGCCAAGGAAGTAGTTTCCTTATCATGATGATTATGGGAGGTGGTTTTGTGAGTGTATTTCAAGGTTGGGTTGCCGAAGTCATTGGTATTCAAAGCAGTTACATCGTTGGTGTGCTTTGCTTTGCTTATTTAGCATTCTATGCTTGGAAAGTAAGTGGCATTCTTAAAGCTCAAGGTATCAGTTTTGATAAAAAACTATCTGGAGGTCACTAGAATATAGTAACAGTACTTCATAAAAAAGTCCCACTTAGCTCGTAAGTGGGACTTTTTTTATAGAATCCATTTTATTTATATATAGCTAAAAAATTATTTAGCCGTAATTATATTATTTAAATTCTTGGTAAAGAAAACCCTATTTTGTTCTGAAACAGTATAAACAACATCTTTATCAGCGTGAACAGTAATTTGCTTAATGCTTAACTCTACAGGTCCTTTAATCGCGTTCATAGTTAAAGTACACGCTCCATCAAAATAACCATCACTCTCGATAGTTTCTTTTTTAGATATTACAGAACCATCCGTTAAAACAGCTGATATAGTCATTTCACTATTCAAAACATTAGTATAAAAACCATCCATTACTAACATAATACGATACGTATTTTTCATGTCTGGTCCTTTAAACTCGTGACGGGTAATATTATACCGCAATCCTTTCGCCAAAACCGGAAATTTTTTTGTACAGTCAAGTTCAAAACTTGCCACATCACCTGCTTCATTAACTCCCTTTAAAACTTTTGCCTCTTGGGCATTTAAAACTATACTAGCGAATACAAATGCTATGGTTGTAATTAATTTCTTCATGTTTTGAGCAATTAAATTATTTATTTCCTTTCTCGAAATCAGCAATAAACTGAGCCAATCCAATATCAGTCAATGGGTGTTTCAATAAACCATAAATAGCAGATAACGGACCTGTCATAACATCTGCACCAATTTTAGCACAGTTTACAATATGCATTGTGTGACGAACAGAAGCAGCAAGAATTTGCGTTTCGTAACCGTAATTATCATAAATCAATCTGATCTCTTCAATAAGAGCCAAACCGTCTGTAGATACATCATCCAAACGACCAATAAAAGGAGACACATAAGTTGCTCCTGCTTTTGCAGCTAATAAAGCTTGTCCGGCAGAGAATACCAAAGTTACATTCGTTCTGATTCCTTTATCCGAAAAGTATTTAGCAGCCATAACACCTTCTTTGGTCATAGGCAATTTAACTACAATTTGCTCGTGCAAATCAGCTAACTCTTCTCCTTCTTTCACCATTCCCTCAAAATCCATCGCGTTCACCTCAGCACTTACATCACCATCCACAAGGTTGCAAATGTCAACATAATGCTTCAAAATGTTGTTTTTTCCGGTAATACCTTCTTTAGCCATCAATGATGGATTTGTTGTAACGCCATCCAAAACACCTAATGCTTGTGCTTCCTTAATTTGAGCTAAATTAGCCGTGTCAATAAAAAATTTCATAGTATTTCTAAATTTAATTGTGTTCTTAATTGTGTGTTTAATTATTTGGGTGTGCCCCAATCCCGATAACTACCAGGAGCGTTTTTCGTTATATCTATATTTGTCTCACTTTTGCTTTGCACAGCAATACAAAAAAAGGATACCAATTCAAATCTTCACGCAAAATTCGGCGCAAAATTACAACTTATAATGATTCATCAGCATTTTTTCATACACTTTATCCGGTAGAATTCGCTTCAGTACAATCGAGAATTTTTGCATAAAAGCACCTACTTTGTAATGAATCTTTGGATTTGGAGTCTGAATTATTTTATAAACCGCTTCGGCCATTTCATTCGGATTGCTTCCGCTGTCCACATGTTCGTCCATGGTTTTTAGCGTATTGCCATAAGCGCTTTCATAAGCCGAACCCATTATTAACGGAGCATGAAAACGTCCCGAAGCAATATTGGTGGCAAAATCACCGGGAGCTACATTTGTAATCTGAATTCCAAAAGACTTCACTTCCATTCGCAAAGCTTCTGTAATGAGCTCTAACGCCCCTTTTGAAGCCGAATAAACGCTGCGGTATGGCAAACCCATATAACCTGCAATCGAAGTAACATTAATGATTAAACCCGACTGTTGCGAACGCATTTGCGGCAAAACAGCTTTCATCACTTCGATCGGACCAAAAAAATTGGTCTCAAAATTATTCTTGATTTCATTCATTGGAATTTCTTCCAATGGACCAGTAATTCCAACTCCCGCATTATTAATTACCACGTCCAGTCTTCCAGAAATCGAAATTACTTTGGCTACAGCCTTATGAATTGAATCAGTATCACGAACATCTAAAGCGACTAAAGGAAAAACTGAATTTAAAACCTTTTCCGGATTCCTGCTTGTTCCATAAACTATGAAACCTTTATGATGCAAAAATTCCCCGATAGACTTTCCTATTCCCGAAGAGCCACCTGTAATCAACACTACTTTACTCATTATTTTAGTTTAAGATTTAAAGTTTAAAGTTTTCAGACCTCTAGTAAAACTACAAATCCCTAAAACTCAACTCTCTTTGAATAGTCCAAAAATAAAAAAATCCTCCCGAAGGAAGACTACTTTTGTAAGAAATAAAATAAAAAATGGCAAGCGACCTACATCGCACCGCTCAACCGCGTACCCTTGCTATGTTCCCATCCTGGGGGAGTCTGCAGGAGCTGGTCGTGTAGGACTTGCCGGTGCAAATATACAACCTTTTTATATTTTTGCAAGTGCTTTGTCCCTATTAAAATAAGGTTGTATATTGGTCACTTTAAATTTCGAACAATGAAAAATTATAACTTCCTATTTATCATTTTATTAGCAATCACCGTTATCAGTTGTGGAGACACAAAAAAAGGTGAAAATACTTTATTTACTTTCGATATTTCTAATTTTAAGGAGCAATATAAGCCACAAGAAGCTTTAGAATTAGGCATTTTGAACCCCAATTCAAAAACAATTGACAGTGTTGTTTACTATGTAAATGATAAGAATGTGGGAACCAAAAAAGGTTTGGATAAATTGGTTTTTCAATTAAAAGACCAAAAATTAGGTTACCAAAATCTAAAAGCAATCGTTTATTACGAAGGCGATAACTCCGTTGCTACCCATAGAACAGAACTGGTTTCAAATGTGCAACCTAAATTATTAAAATACACCATTGTTAACACCTATCCGCACGATATTGAGGCATACACCCAAGGATTAGAATTTTATCGTGATACTCTTTATGAAGGAACCGGAAACGGAACAGGCACCACTGGAAAAAAAGGAATCTCCAGCTTAAGAAAAACAGATTACAAAACTGGCAAAGTATATAAAAAAGTCGAACTGGCTGATCAATATTTTGGTGAGGGAATTACAATACTAAATAACAAAGTATATCAATTGACTTGGCAAACTAATGAAGGATATGTTTACAATGCCGACACTTTCAAAAAAGAAAAAACATTCACTTACTTTAAAAATATTGAAGGATGGGGATTGACTAACGACGGAACTTATTTATACCAATCTGATGGAACGGAAAAAATATGGAAGTTAGATCCGAAAACGCTTAAAGAAGTAGATTACATAAATGTTTACTCGTTTGAAACAAAAATAAAGTCTCTGAATGAATTAGAGTGGATTGATGGTAAAATCTATGGAAACGTCTATCAAAAAGATGCTATTGCGGTCATAAATCCTAAAAACGGAGCTATTGAAGGAATTATCAATCTTGTTGATTTATCATCAAAAATCACCAAATTACCCGATACTGATGTTTTAAACGGTATTGCCTACAATCCAAAAACCAAAACTATTTTTGTTACCGGTAAAAACTGGGATAAGATGTTCGAAATAAAAGTTTCAGAGTAATTTTTACAAAAATGACAACATTAATCACCAACATCAAGGAACTGCTACAAGTTCGGGAAAGCTCCATTTCTAAAGTATCCGGTGCCGAAATGGCCATTCTTCCATCCATTAAAAATGCTTTTTTGGTGATTGAAAACAATTTAATTGCCGATTTTGGTTCTATGGATAATCTACCCAAAATCAAGGCTGATACCCTTATTGATGCTAACGGGAAGATGGTTTTACCTGCCTGGTGCGACTCACATACCCATATTGTG
>RCUR01000234.1_pt1 | contig 19350 bp, 20 predicted proteins | sample 2166151 | NCBI WGS metagenome assembly RCUR01 (sample SAMN09932785, study PRJNA488358) | compost metagenome | isolation source: compost soil in an enriched community | place: Germany: Experimental Botanical Garden
TGCCAACACTTAACACAACATAGGAGCATCGAAGGGCTTCACCAGCCATTCAGTATCTCTGAGTGGTGTCCTTCCAGATTAGTTCAGATTTTTTTCAAAAAGCTTTGGAATAATCCCAAGCGCTTTTCGAAATAAGCAGGTTTTACTGGCGCTGCCGCGACAACAGGTCGCGGCAAACCGTGTTCAAAAGCCTCAGTGAGCCTCATCCCAATTGTTGCCCACACCCACTTCGACCAGCAGCGGCACATCCAGTTTCGCCGCCTCGCTCATGTGCACGCGAATCTCGGCACTGACTTGTTCGACCAGATCCTCACGAACCTCCAGCACCAGTTCATCGTGCACCTGCAGGATGACTTTGGCGTCCAGCCCGGATGTCGCCAACCAGTTATCCACCGCCACCATGGCTTTCTTGATGATGTCGGCAGCCGTGCCCTGCATCGGCGCGTTGATCGCCGTGCGCTCAGCGGCAGCGCGTTCTTGCGGCTTGTTGGAGTTGATGTCCGGCAGGTACAGGCGCCGTCCAAAGAATGTCTCCACGAAACCTTGCTCGGCCGCTTGGGCGCGAGTGCGATCCATGTACTGGCGAACGCCGGGATAACGGGCGAAGTACGTATCGATGTAAGCCTTGGCGGTCTTGGTGTCGACGCCAATGTCCTTGCCAAGTTTCTGCGCACCCATGCCGTAGATCAGGCCGAAGTTGATCGCCTTGGCGCTGCGGCGCTGGTCGGAGGTCACGTCGGCCAGTTCGACCTTGAACACTTCGGCGGCGGTCGCGGTGTGTACGTCCAGATTGTGGCGGAAGGCGTTCATCAGCCCTTCATCCCGGGACAGGTGCGCCATGATCCGCAGTTCGATCTGCGAATAGTCCGCCGCCAGCAGCTTGTAACCGACCGGGGCCACGAAGGCCTGGCGGATGCGACGCCCTTCGGCGGTGCGCACCGGGATGTTCTGCAGGTTCGGATCGCTGGAGGACAGCCGCCCGGTGGACGCCACCGCCTGGTGATACGAGGTATGGATCCGCCCGGTACGCGGGTTGATCTGCTCCGGCAGACGGTCGGTGTAGGTGCTTTTCAGCTTGCTCATGGAGCGGTATTCCATGAGCACTTTCGGCAATCGGTAGTCGTCTTCCGCCAGCTTGGCCAGCACCTCTTCGGCGGTGGAGGGCTGGCCCTTGGCGGTTTTCTTCAACACCGGAAGGCCGAGCTTCTCGTAAAGGATCACGCCAAGTTGCTTGGGCGAACCGAGGTTGAATTCCTCGCCGGCAATCTCGAAGGCTTCACGCTCCAGCGCCACCATCTTGTCGCCCAGTTCGATGCTTTGCACGCCCAGCAAGGCGGCGTCGACCAATGCGCCCTGGCGCTCGATACGCGCCAATACCGGCACCAACGGGATTTCGATGTCGGTCAGCACACTGGCCAGGCTCGGAATGGCCGAGAGCTTTTCGAACAGGGTCTGGTGCAGACGCAAGGTGATATCCGCATCTTCGGCGGCGTAAGGCCCGGCCTGCTCCAGGGCGATCTGGTCGAACGTCAGCTGTTTCACGCCTTTGCCGGCGATGTCCTGGAAGCTCACCGTGGTGTGGTCCAGATACTTCTGCGCCAGGCTGTCCATGTCATGGCGCGTGGCCGTGGAGTTGAGCACGTAGGACTCGAGCATGGTGTCGAAGGCGATGCCGCGCACGGTGATGCCGTTGTCCTGTACGCCACCGATGGCGCAGTTGGCCAGGATGTTCATGTCGAACTTGGCGTGCTGGCCAACCTTGAGTTTGTCCGGGTCCTCCAGCAGCGGCTTCAGGGCACGCAGGACGCTGTCGCGATCCAACTGCTCCGGCACACCTTCGTAGGCGTGAATCAGCGGAATGTAGGCCGCTTCAAAAGGTTGCACGGCGAAGGACAGCCCCACCAGTTGCGCCTGCTGGGCGTCGATACCGGTGGTTTCCGTGTCGAAGGCAAACAGCTTGGCGCCATTGAGCTTCTTCAGCCAGGCGTCGAAACGGGCCTGATCGAGGATGGTTTCGTAGCGCGCTTCAACGACCACGGGCGCGCTGGCTTCGGTCTCGGTGGCACTCAACAGATCAGCCACCGGCTCAGGCTGGGGAGCGGCACTCAGCTCAAGACGCTTGGCATCGCGTTGCAGCTCATCGAACCAGCTCTTGAATTCAAGCAGGGTGTAGAGCTCGGCGAGTTTTTCGCGGTCCGGCTCGCGCAGGTGCAAATCGCCCAGCCCCACGTCCAGCGGCACGTCGACCTTGATGGTCGCCAGTTGATAGGAGAGGAACGCCATCTCCTTGTGCTCTTCAAGCTTGGCCGGCAGGGTCTTGGCGCCGCGAATCGGCAGGGTCGGCACGATGTCGAGCTGCGCATAGAGCTCGGTCAGGCCGCCGTTCACACCGACCAGCAGACCGGAAGCGGTCTTCGGACCGATACCTGGAACACCCGGAATGTTGTCGGAAGAATCGCCCATGAGCGCCAGATAATCGATGATCTGCTCGGGAGCGACGCCGAATTTCTCCTTCACGCCCTCCACGTCCATGCTGCTACCGGTCATGGTGTTGACCAAGGTAATGTGACCGTCGACCAGTTGCGCCATGTCCTTGTCACCGGTGGAGATGATCACCGGACGATCCGCCGCCGCACTGCTGCGGGCCAGGGTGCCGATCACGTCATCGGCCTCGACGCCTTCGACGCACAGCAGCGGGAAGCCCAGGGCGATCACGCTCTGGTGCAGCGGTTCGATCTGCACGCGCATGTCGTCAGGCATACTCGGACGGTTGGCCTTGTATTCGGCGTACATGTCATCGCGAAAAGTCCCGCCCTTGGCGTCGAACACCACGGCGAACGGACTATTCGGATATTGCTTGCGCAGGCTCTTGAGCATGTTCAACACGCCCTTGACCGCGCCGGTCGGCAGGCCTTTGGACGTGGTCAGCGGTGGCAGCGCGTGAAAGGCGCGGTACAGGTAAGAAGAACCGTCCACCAGGACGAGGGGGGCTTGGCTCATGAGCAGGATCAACCTTTTCGGCGGGTCCGGCGCTAGAATAGCGGGACCGTTGACGACAAAGGGACAAGGTTATCATGCGTACGTTAAATCGCTTGCTGCTGGTCGGTCTGATTGCTGCCTCACCGTTGGCCGCGATGGCGGCGGATGATGCGCCGTCAGGGGATCCTGAAGTAACCATTCGCACGGAAGGCGACAAGACGATTCAGGAGTACCGGCAAAACGGCTTCCTGTACGCGATCAAAGTCACGCCGAAGGGCGCGCCGCCGTACTTTCTGGTGCGTGCAGATGGGACGGATGCAAACTTCATCCGCTCGGATCAGCCGGATATGCTGATTCCGTCGTGGAAGATTTTCGAATGGAAGTAGATTTTTAATTCACCCGGCGCCGCGATTGGCGGCGCCCGTACTGGCAGTTAAAACATGTCTGTGTTCACTCCCCTGGCTCGGCCCGAGCTGGAAACCTTTCTCGCCCCTTACGGGCTTGGCCGTCTGCTTGATTTCCAGGGGATCGCCGCCGGCAGCGAAAACACCAATTTCTTTATCAGCCTGGAGCAGGGCGAATTCGTCCTGACCCTGGTCGAGCGCGGCCCGGTGCAGGAGATGCCGTTTTTCATCGACCTGCTCGATGTGCTCCATGAAGCCGATCTGCCGGTGCCGTACGCACTTCGCACCACCGACGGCGTGGCGCTGCGTGAGCTGAAAGGCAAACCGGCACTGCTGCAACCGCGCCTTTCCGGTAAGCACATCAAGGTCGCTAATGCTCAGCATTGCGCGCAGGTCGGCGAGTTGCAGGCGCACCTGCACCTGGCGACCCAGGACGAGCGCATGATCAAGCGCAAGACCGACCGTGGTCTGGACTGGATGCTGGAAGAGGGCACGGAGTTTCTTTCGCACCTGAGCGATGAGCCGCGTGCGCTGCTGCAAAAGGCGTTGAACGAGATCACCGAGCGCAAAGACAAGATTCTTGCGCTGCCTCGCGCCAACATCCACGCCGACCTGTTTCGCGATAACGCGATGTTCGAAGGCACGCACCTGACCGGTTTGATCGACTTCTACAACGCCTGCTCAGGGCCGATGCTCTATGACGTGGCGATCGCCTTGAATGACTGGTGCTCGGACGAGGACGGTTTAATCGACGGGCCGCGTGCCCGCGCGTTTCTCGGCGCCTATGCGGCGTTGCGACCGTTCACGGCGGCGGAGGCTGAGTTGTGGCCGACGATGCTGCGTGTAGCCTGTGTGCGGTTCTGGCTGTCGCGGTTGATCGCGGCGGAGCAGTTCGCCGGGCAGGACGTGTTGATTCACGATCCGAAAGAGTTTGAACAGCGGTTGGCGCAGCGGCAGCAGGTCAATACACCTTTGCCTTTCGCGCTTTAATATCAAAAGATCGCAGCCTTCGGCAGCTCCTACATGGGATTACCTGTAGGAGCTGCCGAAGGCTGCGATCTTTTTCTATGCGGCTACAGAGATTCCAGGCATCCCGCCAGATCATTGCCCAACTTCTCTAGCACTTGCTCATAGCCCTGAGCTGTCGCCGGGGTGTACCCGCCCAACGCGTCCAGCTCCGCCAGTTTCACCGGCAAACCTGCAACCAAGGTTTCGGCCAAACGCGGCCGCAACGGCGGCTCACTGAACACACACGTCTTGCCGACTTCCTGCAAGCGCTTGCGCATCGCCGCGACATGTTGCGCGCCCGGCTGCACTTCGGCGGCCACGCTGAACACGCCGGCATGCTTCAGGCCGTAAGCCTCTTCAAAGTAATCAAACGCCTCGTGAAAAACGAAGTACGGCTTGCCTTCAACGCTGGCCAGACGCTTCTTCAAACGCTGATCCAGTGCGTCCAGACGTTCGTCAAATGCCTTGGCGTTTTTCTGATAGCGCTCGGCATTGGCCGGATCAACGGCGCTCAAGTCCGCGGCCATTTTGTCGGCAATTACCCGCGCATTGACCGGTGATAACCACAAATGCGCATCGAGCGTGCCAGGACGGTGATCGTGATCATGCTCGTCAGCCTCTTCGGCGTGGGAGTGGCTGTCCTCAGCGAAACGCCGCAGTTTCATCCCTGGCAGATCCTGCACCGCGACGCTCGGCAGCGTTCGACCGTTCAACACGCGCGGCAGAAAGCCTTCCATGTCCGGGCCGATCCAGTAGAGCAGATCCACCGATTGCACCTTCCGTACGTCGGATGGCCGCAGCGAGTAATTGTGTGGCGAAGCACCCGGCGGCAGCAGCACTTCGGGAATCGCTACGCCGTCCTGCACGGCCGCTGCAATCAGCTGCAACGGTTTGATGCTGGTGAGGACTTTGACCTCGGCCTGAGCCGAACCGATCAGCAGAAAACTGGCGACAAAAGCCACAAAAACAGAAAAAAGTCGGGACACGATGACCACTCAAGGAGGCGAGAACGGGTAACATAATAACGTCTCTATCAAAACTCGTCGCCGCCCATGCCTATTACACCGATTGCCAGCCGTCCCCACGACCACTCTCATTGCGTGCACAGCGCTTTGTCCGAGGCCGATACCTTGTGCGCCCAGAAAGGCTTGCGCCTGACCGCGTTGCGCCGCCGGGTGCTGGAACTGGTGTGGCAGAGCCACAAGCCGCTGGGCGCCTACGACATTCTTGCGGTGCTGAGCGAGCAGGATGGCCGCCGCGCCGCACCGCCGACGGTGTACCGCGCGCTGGATTTCCTCCTGGAAAACGGCCTGGTGCATCGCATTTCTTCGCTGAACGCCTTCGTCGGCTGCGTGCACCCGGAACACGCGCATCAGGGCCAGTTCCTGATCTGCCGCGATTGCCACGCTGCCATCGAGCTTGAGCAAAAAGTGATCAGTGACGCGATCATCAACAGCGCCAAAGACGTTGGTTTCATCGTCGAAGCGCAGACCGTCGAAGTCGTCGGCCTGTGCTCTGGTTGCCAGGGGGCTTGATGAGCAATGCGCTGATCCGTCTGGAACAGGTCGCCGTCACATTTGCCGGGCAGGCTGTGCTGGACAACATCGAGCTGAGCGTCGAGCCCGGGCAGATCGTTACCCTGATCGGCCCCAACGGCGCCGGCAAGACTACGCTGGTGCGCGCCGTGCTTGGTTTGTTGAAGCCGGACAGCGGCAGTGTCTGGCGCAAGCCGAAACTGCGCGTCGGCTATATGCCGCAAAAACTTCACGTCGATCCGACCTTGCCGCTTTCGGTGTTGCGTTTTCTGCGCTTGGTACCGGGCGTTGACCGCCCGCGTGCGCTGGCTGCGCTGAAAGAAGTCGGCGCCGAACACGTCATCGACAGCCCGGTGCAAAGCGTTTCCGGCGGCGAAATGCAGCGCGTACTACTCGCTCGGGCGCTGCTGCGCGAACCGGAACTGCTGGTGCTTGATGAGCCGGTTCAAGGCGTCGATGTCGCTGGCCAGGCCGAGCTGTACAGCCTGATCACCCGTCTGCGCGACCGCCATGGCTGCGGCGTGTTGATGGTGTCCCACGATTTGCATTTGGTGATGAGCACCACCGATCAGGTGGTCTGCCTCAACCGTCACGTCTGCTGCTCCGGGCATCCCGAGCAGGTCAGTGGCGATCCGGCGTTCGTCGAGCTGTTCGGCAAGAACGCGCAGAGCCTGGCGGTTTATCACCACCATCACGACCACGCTCACGACCTGCACGGTTCGGTGGTCAAAGGGCCGGTTATTGGCCAACCTCACGTTCACGGAGACAACTGCAAGCATGGCTGATTTTCTGTTGTATGCCCTGCTTGCAGGTCTGGCGTTGGCGATCGTTGCAGGTCCGCTGGGTTCGTTCGTGGTCTGGCGGCGCATGGCGTATTTCGGCGACACCTTGTCCCACGCTGCCTTGCTCGGTGTGGCGTTGGGCTTTCTGCTGGATGTCAGCCCAACCGTTGCGGTGACCGTAGGCTGTCTGTTGCTGGCGGTGCTGCTGGTCACGCTGCAACAGCGTCAACCGCTGGCGTCTGACACGCTTTTGGGAATTCTCGCACCGAGCACGCTCTCTCTCGGCCTGGTGGTACTAAGCTTCATGCATGAAGTGCGGATCGACCTGATGGCCTATCTGTTCGGCGACCTGCTGGCGATCAGTCCAACCGATCTGGCGTGGATCCTCGGCGGCAGTGCGGCGGTGCTGGTGTTGCTGGTGACGCTGTGGCGGCCGTTGCTGGCGATTACCGTGCACGAAGAGTTGGCCAAGGTCGAAGGCCTGCCGGTTGCAGGTCTGCGCATGGCGCTGATGTTGTTGATTGCGGTGGTGATCGCGGTGGCGATGAAAATTGTCGGCGTGTTGCTGATTACCTCACTGCTGATCATCCCGGCGGCTGCGGCACAGCGTCACGCCCGCTCGCCGGAGCAGATGGCGCTGGGCGCGAGCCTGCTGGGCATGCTCGCCGTGTGTGGCGGGCTGGCGTTGTCGTGGTTCAAGGACACCCCGGCCGGCCCGTCAATCGTTGTGACGGCGGCCGCACTGTTTCTGTTGAGTTTTGTTCTGCCCCGTCGTGGGGTGTAGACTTGGCCGCTTTTTGCGCAAATAGAGAGTCGCAGGAATGAAGCCGTTCGCCTCCCGTTATCTGCTCCTTGTCGCATTTTCAGTGCTACTGGGCGCCTGCCAAAGCACGCCGCCGGTGGCCGAAGTCCCCGATGCGCGAGCTACGGCCATCGCACAGCTGGAGCAAAGCCTGGCCAGCAGCGAACTGGCCACTGCCGAAGATCAGTTGGCCGCTTTGCAGAAAGAAACCCCAAACGATCAATCCCTTGAGCAATACCAGCGGCAATTGGCCGAAGCGTATCTGCGTCGCAGCCAGATCGTGCTGCAGAAGGGCGATGTGAATGCTGCCGCTACGGCGTTAAGCCGTGCTCGCGCGTTGATGCCGAAAGCGCCGGCGCTGACCGGTGGCGTCAACGGTGCCATTACTGAAGCGCGCAAGGCTGAGCTGGAAAAGGCTGAGGCTGCATTGCTGGCCGCCGAGGCCAAGCCGAAAGCTAAAGTGATTGATCCGACCGCTGAGAGCACTACGGTTGCGCTGAACATCACCGATAGCCGCAAACTTCGTCGTCAACTCGACGCGATCGCCGCTGATGTGGTGAATTACGAGTGTGGGGTGACCATTCAGGCACCGCGCACCGATGACTATCCGTGGCTGGCGACTCTGCTGACCAAGCGGGTGAAGAAGTTGAACCCGGATTTTGATCTGAAGATCGTGAAACAGACCGTGCGCACAGTGCCGGCGCAGATGGTTCTGAGCCCGCGTAAACCCTAAGAAGCTTCGCGAGCAGGCTCGCTCCCACAGGGATCTCCAGAGAACACAAAATTCGTGTTTAAAGGAGAACCCTTGTGGGAGCGAGCCTGCTCGCGAAAGCGGTCTTTCTATTCCCGAAGATCTTAAGCCGGAATGGCTTTCGCCTTAGGCTCCCGCGCCCAAACCCGATGCTGCCCGATCGCCGCAAAGAACGGCTTGGTCAACGCTGGCACATCCTTGCCCTGCAGCAATCCGTCATCCGCCTCCAGTTTCAGCAGATCCTGCAATTGCTTGGCCTCGCCGTGCAACGCAATCGCCTTCAGATGCTTGTACGCCTCCAGCAGGTAGTGCAGCGCCACGCCATCGCCGCTCAACGCCTTCACCGACGCCGCGCCACCCGGCACGAACACCGCGTCAAAAATCACCGACGGCATGCCTTCCATCGAAGCATCTACTGGCAACATTTTGCCGTCAGCGGTCTTCACCGGCGCTGAAGTTGGGCCGAGTAACTTGGCATGCGCACCTTCAGCCGCCAAAGCCTTCTTAATCGCATCAATCGCTGCACCATCGACGCCATTCGCGGCAAGAATCGCCACTTTTCGCGTCTTGATGTTTTCCGGCAACAGGTTGGCCTGACTCAATGACGGCGAATGATCGAAAGAGGTTTTACGAGCCTCGACCGTGCCTTTGCTTGGTGCCGGAAGGCCCAGATTGGCGGCGACACGCTTGGCCAGTTCCAGATCGATGTTGGCCAGAATCTCGTTCACCTCCCGCGCACGGATGAACTCGCGCTCAACCTTGCCCAGCTCGAAGCTGTAAGCGGCAATGATGTGCTCCTTCTCGTGATCGCTCATGCTGTTGAAGAATAGCGTCGCCTGGGAGAAGTGATCGCTGAACGACTCGCTGCGCTGGCGGATCTTGTTCGCATCGATGCGCTCTGGATAGCTTTCGAAACCGCCGTCTTGCGCGGCCGGCGGGGTTTCTTTCGGCCAGCCGCCATCAATCGAGTTCGGCTCATACGAGGCGCGGCCCTTGTCGATCACCGTGCGGTGCTGCGCATCACGCTGGCCATTGTGGAACGGCGCAACCGGCCGGTTGATCGGCAACTCGTGAAAATTCGGCCCACCGAGTCGGCTGATTTGCGTGTCGGTGTAGGAAAACAGCCGACCTTGCAGCAGCGGGTCATTGGAGAAGTCGATGCCCGGCACGATGTGGCCAGGGCAGAACGCGACCTGCTCGGTCTCGGCAAAGAAGTTGTCCGGGTTGCGGTTCAGCGTCATCTTGCCCAGCGGCGTGATCGGCACGATTTCTTCGGGGATCAGCTTGGTCGGGTCGAGGATATCGAAGTCGAAGTCGTGCTCGTTTTCCTCCTCGATGATCTGTACGCCGAGTTCCCATTCCGGGTAATCGCCCATTTCGATCGCTTCCCAGAGGTCGCGACGGTGGTAGTCGGTGTCTTTACCGGCAAGCTTCTGCGCCTCGTCCCACACCAGCGAACAAGTGCCGGCGGTAGGGCGCCAGTGGAATTTGACGAAGCGCGATTTGCCCTCCGCGTTGATCAGACGGAAGGTGTGCACGCCGAAGCCCTGCATGCTGCGCAGGCTTTTCGGGATCGCCCGGTCGGACATTGCCCACATCACCATGTGCGCCGACTCCGGTACCAGCGAAACAAAGTCCCAGAACGTATCGTGGGCCGAGCCACCGGTAGGGATCTCGTTATGCGGCTCGGGTTTGACCGCGTGCACGAAGTCGGGAAACTTGATCGCATCCTGTATGAAAAACACCGGCATGTTATTGCCCACCAGGTCGAAGTTGCCTTCGTCGGTGAAGAACTTCACGGCGAAACCCCGTACATCACGCACGGTATCGCCTGACCCTCGCGGCCCCTGTACCGTGGAAAAGCGCACGAACACCGGAGTTTTCTTCGCGGGGTCCTGCAGGAAACCGGCCTTGGTCAGCACCGAGTGGTTTTCATAGCTCTGGAAATAACCGTGGGCGCCGGTGCCGCGAGCGTGAACGATGCGTTCGGGAATACGCTCGTGATCAAAATGCGTGATCTTTTCACGCATGATGAAATCTTCCAGCAGCGACGGCCCGCGGGGCCCGGCCTTCAGGGTGTTCTGGTTGTCCGCCACCTTCACGCCCTGGTTGGTGCGCAAGGCCTGCTCAGTAGCATCGGAGCGAAATGTTTCCAGGCTGTCGAGCTTGGCGTTGGTGTTGTGGCGGTCCGGGGTATCGGTCCCGGCCAGGACGCTCTTGGTGGCGGCAGGCTTCTTGGTACTCATCAGGCGTGAACTCCTCAGGCATATTCCAGTGGCCTAAGTAGTGACTGACGAGCTTATTCAGCCGTTCCTTTTTTCTGACCTTTGATCGCGTTATTGCCAAATGACAGGACAAATGCGAAATAAATGCTAAGAACCTCTATACGGACAGGCTAAAATGCGCGCCCGGCTAACCGCTGACCCTTTTCCAACGCGCCCCACAAGGTTCGCTACGTGATCGAGTTTCAAAACGTCCATAAAACCTACCGCGTCGCCGGTAAGGATATCCCCGCCCTGCATCCGACCAGTCTGACGATAGAGAATGGTCAGGTTTTTGGTCTGATCGGCCATTCCGGTGCGGGAAAAAGTACCCTGCTGCGTCTGATCAATCGCCTGGAAAACGCCAGTGGCGGCAAGATCACCGTCGACGGTGAAGAAGTCACCGCGCTCGACGCCAACGGCCTGCGCCGCTTCCGTCAGCAGGTCGGGATGATTTTCCAGCACTTCAACCTGCTGGCCTCCAAGACTGTCGCCGACAACGTGGCGCTGCCGCTGACCCTGGCCGGCGAATTGTCTCGTGGCGAGATCGATTCGCGCGTGGCCGAGTTGCTGGCGCGGGTCGGTTTGTCCGACCACGCGAAAAAGTACCCGGCGCAATTGTCCGGCGGGCAGAAGCAGCGTGTCGGCATTGCCCGTGCGCTGGCGACCAAGCCAAAAATCCTGCTGTGCGACGAAGCCACCAGCGCCCTCGACCCGCAAACCACCGCATCGGTCCTGCAATTGCTGGCCGAGATCAATCGCGAGCTGAAACTGACCATCGTCTTGATCACCCACGAGATGGACGTGATCCGCCGGGTCTGCGACCAGGTAGCCGTGATGGACGCCGGCGTGATCGTCGAGCAAGGCTCGGTGGCCGAGGTGTTCCTGCATCCGAAGCACCCGACCACCAAGCGCTTCGTGCAGGAAGACGAGCAGATCGACGAAAGCGAACAGCGTGACGACTTCGCTCACGTGCCGGGCCGCATCGTGCGTCTGACCTTCCAGGGCGAAGCGACCTACGCGCCGCTGCTGGGTACCGTCGCCCGGGAAACCGGTGTGGACTACAGCATCCTGGCCGGTCGTATCGACCGCATCAAAGACATCCCCTACGGGCAACTGACCCTGGCCGTGACCGGCGGTGACATGGAAGCAGCCTTCGCCCGCTTCACCGCAGCCGACGTCCACATGGAGGTGCTGCGCTAATGGAAGCCCTGACAAGTTTCTTCGCCAATATCGACTGGTTCGAAATCTGGCTGGCCACCGGCGACACCCTGCTGATGCTCGGCGGTTCGCTGTTGTTCACCGTACTGCTTGGCCTGCCGCTGGGTGTGCTGCTGTTCCTGTGCAGCCCGCGCCAGTTGCTGGAAGCCAAAGGCATCTACGCGATGTTGTCGCTGGTGGTGAACATCCTGCGCTCGCTGCCGTTCATCATCCTGCTGATCGTGATGATTCCGTTCACCGTGTTGATCACCGGTACCTCCCTTGGTGTCGCCGGTGCAATTCCGCCGCTGGTAGTGGGTGCCACGCCGTTTTTCGCGCGCCTGGTGGAAACCGCCCTGCGTGAAGTGGATCGCGGCATCATCGAAGCGACCCAGGCCATGGGCGCGACCACGCGACAGATCATCACCAATGCCTTGCTACCGGAGGCTCGTCCGGGCATCTTCGCGGCGATTACGGTGACAGCCATTACACTGGTTTCCTACACGGCGATGGCCGGTGTCGTGGGCGCCGGTGGTCTGGGTGACCTGGCGATCCGTTTCGGTTACCAGCGTTTCCAGACCGATGTGATGGTGGTGACAGTGGTGTTGCTGCTGGTACTGGTCCAGGTACTGCAAACCGTTGGCGACAAATTGGTCGTCCACTTTTCCCGTAAGTAAGACATGAGCCGGCCATTCGCTGGCAGGCGCCAAACGGGCGCCTCACATGGAGTTAGCTGAATGAAAAAACTACTCGTGGCCTTCGCGGCCGTTGCTGCATTCTCTGCCCACGCTGAAACCCTGACCGTCGCGGCCACTCCGGTTCCCCACGCCGAGATCCTCGAATTCGTGAAGCCGGCCCTGGCCAAAGAGGGCGTGGACCTGAAGGTCAAGGTATTCACCGACTACATCCAGCCGAACGTGCAGGTCGCGGAAAAACGCCTGGACGCCAACTTCTTCCAGCACCAGCCGTACCTGGATGAGTTCAACAAGGCCAAGGGCACCCATCTGGTTTCTGTGGCTGGCGTGCATCTGGAGCCCCTGGGCGCTTACTCCAGCAAGTACAAGACCCTCGCTGAACTGCCTGGCGGTGCCAACGTGGTCATCCCGAACGACGCTACCAACGGCGGCCGTGCGCTGTTGCTGATGGCCAAGGCCGGCCTGATCAAGTTGAAGGATTCGAACAACATCCTGTCGACCGTCAAGGACATCACCGAGAACACCAAGGATCTGAAAATCCGCGAACTGGAAGCCGCGACCATCCCGCGCGTGCTGACTCAGGTCGACCTGGCGCTGATCAACACCAACTACGCGCTGGAAGCCAAGCTCGATCCGGCCAAGGACGCGCTGGTCATCGAAGGCAACGACTCGCCGTACGTGAACATCCTGGTGGCTCGCCCGGATGACAAGGACAGCGACGCGATGAAGAAACTGGTGGCTGCCCTGCACAGCCCGGAAGTGAAGGCCTTCATTCTCGAGAAGTACAAAGGCGCGGTGGTGCCGGCGTTCTGATCAGCTGACGTAAACGAAAAAGGGGATGCCAAGTGCATCCCCTTTTTTGTGCCTGGAAATACGGCCCCAGTGGGAGCGAGCTTGCTCGCGATGGGGCCATAACATTCAACATCCAAGCTGACTGATACACCGCCATCGCGAGCAAGCTCGCTCCCACAGGGTTTGGTGGTGTTTTCAGTTGCGCTTGAGCATCACCGGCAACTGCGCCACCAGCTTCGCATTGTTCAACGGCGCCCGAATGAACCCACGCTGTGTCCCATCCGGCCCGATCACCGCGAGGTTGCCGCTGTGATCAACGGTGTAGTTCGGCTTGCTCGTGTCCGCCGGAATGAACGGAATGCTCACCGCGTTGGCGATCGTTTGCAGTTCATCGGTCGACGCCGGGGTCAGGCCGATGAACTGCGGGTCGAAGTAGCCCAGGTACTGCTTGAGCTGCTTGGGCGTATCGCGGTTCGGGTCGACGCTGACCAGCACGATCTGCAATTTATCCACAGCCTCGGGCGGCAACTCGCTCTTGATCTGCCGCAACTGGGCGAGGGTGGTCGGGCAGATGTCCGGGCAGAAGGTGTAGCCGAAGAACAGCAGGCTCCACTTGCCTTTCAATTCATTGATCGCGACCGGCTGGCCGTCCTGATTGGTCATCGTCACGTCCGGCAGATTGCGGCTCTGCGGCAGCAAAATGATACCGGCGTCGATCAGCGCCGTCGGGTCGCCCTGGTCTTTCCCGGACAGTACCTTGTTGACGGTCAGGCCCAGGATCAGTGCGACCAGGGCGACGAGGATGAAGACGGTTTTCTGGGTTCGAGTCATAGGTTCAACAGTAAGTAGTGGTCTACGAGCAGGGCGATAAACAGCAGGAACAAGTAGTAAATAGAGTACTTGAACGTGTTGATCGCCGCGTGCGGCCGAGTGCCACGGTACAGCACCACGGCCCATTGCAGAAACCTTGCGCCGAGGGCGAGGGCGCAAATCAGGTAGAGCATGCCGCTCATGTGAATCACGTAAGGCAGCAGACTTACCGCCAGCAGCGCAAAGGTGTACAGCAGAATGTGTACTTTGGTGTAGTGCTCGCCGTGGGTGACCGGCAGCATCGGGATGTCGGCCTTGGCGTATTCCTCTTTGCGATGGATCGCCAGCGCCCAGAAGTGCGGCGGCGTCCAGGCGAAGATGATCAGCACCAGCAACAACGGTTCGGCACTGACGTGGCCGGTGGCAGCCGTCCAGCCGAGCAGCGGTGGCGCGGCGCCGGCGAGGCCACCGATAACGATGTTCTGTGGCGTCGCGCGTTTGAGGAAACCGGTGTAGATCACTGCGTAACCGAGCAGCGAAGCCAGGGTCAGCCAAGCCGTCAGCGGGTTGGTGAAGGTCAGCAACAAGGCCTGCCCGAGCAGCGCCAGCACCAGTGCAAAGGTCAGCGCCGCCGCGGGCGACACCCGGCCTTCCGCCAATGGCCGTTTGTGTGTGCGCGCCATCACCGCATCGATGCGCCGATCGACCACATGGTTGACCGCCGCCGCGCCACCGGCACACAACGCAATGCCCAGATTACCGAACACCAGTACCGTCCACGGCACCCCGGCGCGGGTCGCGAGGAACATGCCGACCAGCGAGGTGATCAGCATCAGCACCACGACTTTCGGTTTGGTCAGCTCCAGATAATCACGCCAGATCGCCTGATGCGGGCGCTCGCCAATCAGAATCGCCACGGTGTTTCTCCTTTTATGGTGATGGGCGCGGCCGCGTGTTTGCGCGGGCTCAGGCGCCAGCGCGCGAGCACCGGTTGTTTGACCCGGACCAGGCTGGTGCGCGCGTGGTAATTGACCAGCACCATGGTCAGCAACAGCGCCGCACCGCCAGCGTTATGCGCGACCGCCACCGGCAGCGGCAGATGGAACAACACGTTGCTGATGCCGAGGGTGATCTGTGCGGCGAGGGCGATCAGCACGAGGCCGGCCAGCCGCGTCATGCCAACCACTTTCAATTGCCAAGCGAGACCGAGCAGCACCAGCGTCACCAGCAGCGCGCCGATACGATGAGTCAGGTGAATCGCCGTGCGTGCATCGCTGTCGAGTTGCCCACCCAGATAATTCGGGCCGATGTGCTGGGTCAGGTGAAAACCGTTGGCGAAATCCGCCGGTGGCAACCATTGCCCGTGGCAGGTCGGGAAATCAATGCAGGCCACCGCCGCGTAGTTGGAACTGACCCAGCCACCCAGCGCAATCTGGCCGATCACCAACAACAATCCCGCCGTCGCCCAATACTGCAAACGCTTGGGCACGGTCAGCGCCGGCAGCACACCGGACAATCGCAACGTCAGTAAAAACAACAGACTCAGCGTCGCAAAGCCGCCGAGCAAATGCCCGGTGACCACCTGCGGCCAGAGCTTGAGCGTCACCGTCCACATGCCGAACGCCGCTTGCGCGAACACTACGGCCAGCAGGAACAGCGGCAACTTCAACGGCTGCCCCGGATGACGACGGTTAACCCACGCGCGTCCGGCCAGAATCGAAATAAGCAGGCCGAGGGTACCGGCGAAATAGCGGTGGATCATCTCGTTCCAGCCCTTGTGCGCCTCCACTGGCGAGTCGGGGTAATGCAGTTCGGCATGGGCCAGTTGGGCTTCGCTTTTCGGCACGCTGATAAACCCGTAGCAGCCCGGCCAGTCCGGACAGCCTAAGCCTGCGTGGGTCAGGCGAGTGTAGGCGCCGAGCAGCACCACAATAAGTGCCAGCAGGGTGGCAAACAGCGCGAGGCGAAATCCAGGTTTGGCCATGACGATGCCCTTATCCGATGTTCGACAGTTTCAGCAGGTGGCGCAGATCGTTGAGCAGGTCCTTGCCCTTCACCGACGGGTCGTAGCGCAGCACCAGATTGCCGTGGGGGTCGATGATCCACAGGTGCGGCGCGTCATTGCTCTGAGCGCCTTTTGTGTAGGCAGGCAAGTCCAGTGAATAACGTTGCAACTGCGGGTACTCGCGTTGAAGTTTAGTCTCGTAATCGCTGTTCAGCGTCTGCGCGGTGGCCAATGCATGGCTGGCGCGGGACGCATCGCGGCCCAGGCCGATCTGGATTTGCCGCGCCAGATACACCAGTTGCTGGCAGTCCACCGCGCAATCCTTGGGCGCGGTCACCAGTATCTGCCAACGCTCTTCCTGGGCCTGCACGCCGATGTCCGCGCGGGTCTGACCGTTGCCGATCAGTTCGCCGTGATAACTGCGGCCCTCGGGCACCCAGAAATTCAGCTTGTACATGCCGGTGGCGAGGATCATCGGACCGATCACCCCGAGCAGGATCAGCAGCAGTTGCATACGGCCCTTGCGCCGGTTCACCGAAGGTTTCGCCTCAGACATGCTGGGTGGATTCATGGCCGCTCCCATGGTGTTTCTCCTTTGCGTTGTGCCAGCCGAGATAGAGATAAAGACCGAACAGGGCGATCGCCATGGCGAACCACTGCACGGCATAAGCGATGTGTTTTTCCGGGCCCATGGCGACTACGGGCCAGTCGGCCTGATAGGTGGCGGGGCCGGTTTCGGCCCGCAGCTCGTAGGCAAAGCCTTCGCGATTCAGTGCTGTCCAGAGCTTGTCTGGCTCAACGGCCGTAATCAGCTTCGGCCATGTCAATGTTGTGGGATCTGCGTGCAATTGGAACGTCGCGCCGGGGGAGACGTAGACCCACGCGTCGAGGCTGACTGCTTCGGCAGGTGTCTTGAATTGCGGTGGTGTGCGGCGCTCCGGCCAAGGCAACCAGCCGCGATTGACCAGCAGCCAAAGCCCGGAGGCCTGATCGTGAAAGGGTTGCAACAGCTCGACGCCGACCTTGCCGTTGCGTTGACTGTTATCCAGCAGCAGGCTGTGTTCGGCATCGAACTGGCCGTACAGGTGAACCCGACGGAAGGCCGGGTCTGTCGTGTGTTGCAGTTCGGTGCTGGCCATCGGCTCGGCGGCCCGCCGCTCGGTGTAGCTTTGCAGCAGCGCGCTTTTCTCCGCGCCCCGACTCAACTGCCAGAACCCCAGGGACACCAGTAGCGGCAGCAGCAGCGCCACCACCAGCGTTGGCACGATACCTGGCCGAAAGCACTTCATGGCATTGCCAGAAAATCGGTCATCGCGATAGCTATACTCAAGTACATCGCTTGTCCCCCCGGAGTCTCACCATGCTCAAAGCAGCCATCGTCCTGATGCTGATTGCCACGGTTGTCAGCCTGTTCAGCGGCCTGTTTTTTCTGGTCAAGGACGACAGCCGCTCAAACCGCCTCGTCATTGCCTTGAGTGTTCGTGTGACCCTGGCCGCCCTTACCCTTGGCTTGATTGCCTGGGGCTTTTTCAGCGGCCAGTTGGTTTCCAATGTCCCCTGGTAACTGCTGCTTTAAAGCACATAGACGAAAACAAACAGCCCGATCCACACCACATCCACGAAGTGCCAGTACCAGCTCGCCGCTTCGAAGCCGAACTGGTGCTCGCTGTCGAAGTGCCCGCGCATGATCCGCATCAGCATCACGAACAGGATGATGGTGCCGATGGTGACGTGGGCGCCGTGGAACCCGGTGAGCATGAAGAAGGTCGCGCCGTAGATGCCCGAACCCAGGGTCAGACCCAGTTCGCGGTAGGCGTGCATGTACTCTTCGGCCTGGAAGATGAGGAATGCACAGCCCAACACTACGGTGAGCGCCAGCCAGAGTTTCAGTGCGCCGCGATGGCCCTTTTTCAAGGCATGGTGGGCGATGGTCACGGTCACGCTGGAACTCACCAGCAACACGGTATTGAGCAATGGCAGACCCCAGGGGCTGATGACTTCCTTGGGCGGCGGAAACAGTTTCGAGTCGGGGTTGCTCAGCAGCGGCCAGGTGAACTGGAAGTTCGGCCACAGCATGTGCGCCATGCCTTTGGCGCCTTCACCGCCGAGCGCCGGCCCGGAGATATGGCGGACATAAAACAGGGCGCCAAAAAAGGCGATGAAGAACATCACCTCCGAGAAAATGAACCAGCTCATGCCCCAGCGGAACGAGCGATCCATCTGTGCGCTGTACAAGCCGCCGCGACTTTCCTTGATCACCGTGCCGAACCAGCCAAACAGCATGTAGGCCAGCAACAGGCCACCGACGAAAAAGATCAGCGGCCCGTGGGATTCCGGACGCGCTGCTTTCAGATCATTGAACCAGGTGGCCAGGCCAAACACCGTGACGAACATCCCGACCGTGGCGATGATCGGCCATTTGCTCTGGGCCGGGACGTAATAATGTTCATGAGTTGCCATTTATTGTTCTCCTTATCGGGCACGCTCAGCCGCCAGTGTTTACAGCTACCGGTGGATGTCGGGCGGTGATATCGAACAGCGTGTAGGACAGCGTCAGGTGCTTCACATCCTTGGGCATGTCGCGGTCAACAATGAAGCGCACTGGCATCTCGATCTGCTGACCGGGCTGCAGCACCTGCTGGGTAAAGCAAAAGCATTCGGTCTTGTGGAAATACGCCGCCGCCTTGGAAGGCGCGACGCTGGGAATCGCCTGGGCGGTCATCGGCCTGTCCGTGGGGTTATAGGCCACATAGACCATTTCTGTGCTATCGCCAGGATGCACCGCCACCTCATCGGCCTGCGGGCGGAACTCCCAGACCATATCGGCCGCGTTGGTCGCGAGAAACTGCACACGCACCCGGCGCGATGCATCCACGCCTTGCTCCCCGGCCTCGTAGGCGCCGGCGGTCTTGCCGTTGATGCCGAAGGCCTGGCACATCACGTCGTAGATCGGCACCAGGGCAAAGCCGAAGACAAACATCGCCACCACCACCAGCAACAGGCGGGTGACCAGTTTTTTCATCGAAACAGAATCAGCCATGATTCAAACCCTCAACACCGAACCCTGTAGGAGCCGGCTTGCTGGCGATGCAAACACCGCGGTGCGTCAGGCGCACCGCGTAATCGTTCATCGCCAGCAAGCCGGCTCCTACAGGAGCGAGGTGTTTCATTTCACTTCCGGCGGCGTGGTGAAGGTGTGATACGGCGCCGGTGACGGAATGCTCCACTCCAGGCCTTCCGCCCCATCCCACGGTTTGGCCGGTGCCGGCGGGCCGCCGCGAATGGTCTTGATCACGATGAACAGGAAGAAGATCTGCGTGGCGCCG
>RCUR01000235.1_pt1 | contig 19290 bp, 14 predicted proteins | sample 2166151 | NCBI WGS metagenome assembly RCUR01 (sample SAMN09932785, study PRJNA488358) | compost metagenome | isolation source: compost soil in an enriched community | place: Germany: Experimental Botanical Garden
CCAGGGCAGCATCACCGTCAACGCCGACGGCAGCTACAGCTTCACCCCGGCGGCCAACTGGAACGGCAGCTTCCCGGTCATCAGCTACACCGTGACCGATGGCTCCGGTGCCGACGACAGCTCGACCCTGAGCATCACCGTCACCCCGACGAACGACGACATCAACGATGCCGACGAGACCCTGAGCGTCGCCGAGGACAGCGGTGCCACCAGCGGCAACCTGCTCGCCGGCACCGCCAGCGTCGATGGTCCGGTCAGCATCAAGGACTTCAGCGTCGCCGGTGCGGCCGGTCCGTTCGTGCTGGGCACGGCCTACAGCGTGGCGGGCAAGGGCGAGATCACCGTCAATGCCGACGGCAGCTACAGCTTCACCCCGGCGGACGACTGGAACGGCAACTTCCCGGTGGTGAGCTATACCGTCACCGACGGCAGCGGCACGGACGACAGCTCGGCCCTGAGTATCACCGTCAACCCGTTCAACGACGCCCCAGTCGGTCAGACCGATAGTGTCTTTGTCAATGAAGGCTCCACGAGCACTTTCGGCAGCGTGCTGGACAACGATATGGATGCGGACTTGGACAGCCTGACCGTCGTGCAGTTTGCCACCAGCAACGTTGCTACGCCGACAGTGGCAAACGGCAGCAATTCGATTACCACTGCTCTTGGCGGGGCAGTGGTCATGAATGCCGACGGCAGCTTCAGCTACATTGCGCCGGTTCTCGATCACAGTTCTTCAAGCCAGAGGACCGACAGTTTCGTCTACCGCAGCTCGGATGGTGAGCTGCAGTCGGGATGGACAACCGTGAATATCACTGTGCTCGACTCGGCGCCGGATACTAACGCCGACGAGGACAGCGTCGCTATCGGTGCAACCATCACCGGTAATGTGATTACCGGAGAGGGCGGCGATGCGCCGGGAGGGGCGGATATCTTCGCCGATGCACCGGCCACGGTGGTTAGCGTCTCCTTGGGAGGTACGACCTACTCGATTCCGGCTGGTGGGCGGACGCTGGTGACCGCCAACGGTACGCTGGTGATCCAACAGGACGGCAGCTACTCCTATACTGCGATGGGGCAGATCAACGTTGACTCGTCTGAATCCGTGGATCGGTTCGACTACCGACTGGCCGACGGGGATGGCACGATTTCCGCTCCAGCGACATTGACCATTACGGCAGGCAACAGCATCAGCTTCAGTTATGCCGAGAACCAGGCGATGGGCGCGGTGCTGGGCACTGTCCAGGCCACCAGCCCGAGCGGCCACGCGGTGAGCTACGCGATCACCGGCGGCAACGCCGACGGTTACTTCACCATCAACAGCGCCGGTGGGATCAGCCTGACTCCGGCCGGCGCAACATCGCTGGCTAACGATTACGAAGCTCTGGACAACCTCCACAGCCTGACGGTGACAGTGACCAGCAGTGCCGGTGTCAGTCGTGACATCGCGGTCAGCCTTGCGGAGACCGACAGAAACGATGCGCCGGTGAACAGCCTGCCGGTGAACTACACGATGGACGAGGACACCACACTCAAGCTGAGCGGTCTTTCCGTGGCGGACATCGATGCCGGCGCGGGCAGCATTTCGGTCACTCTCAGCGTGAGCCGCGGGACACTCACGGCCGCCACTGCGAACGGTGTGACCGTGAGCGGCTCGGGTAGCTCCAGCGTGGTGCTCAGCGGCACGCTCGCCAACATCAATGCCTATCTCGCCGACGCGGCCACGCAGCCTGCGTATACGCCGCTGCTGGATGACAGCGGTACGGTCGCGCTGACCATGACCAGCAACGACCTCGGCAATAGCGGGCCGGGTGGCGCACTGACCGATACCGACAGCATCGACATCACCATCAATCGGGTGGCCGATGCGCTGGAGGGCAGCAATGTCGCGCTGCTGGTCGGCGCGCCTGTGGCCAATACCCTCGATTTCGGCAGCAACATTACCGGTCTGCAGAGTAAAAATAACTACAGTTTCCCGAGTGGGATCTTGCTGTCTACTGGTGATCCGACCAAGACGTTCAACTGGTCCACCGGCAACCTGCTGGGAGTGACGTCTCCTGGCGAGAACGGTACCGAAAGCCAGCGCATCAATGATGCTGACAAGATCGAGCTGAACTTCCCGACGGGGATGCAGTACATGGCGCTCAAGCTCAAGAACGCAGGTAACGACTCCATCCTGATCCGCAGCGATCTTCAGGTCGGCGAACTCACCGGCGGCGTGCTCAGCGGGACCATTACTTCGTCGTCCGGGATCACCCTCTCGTCCACCAACCTCAAGGTCAGCCTGATACTGGAAGTGGCTGGACAGGTAACGCCGGTTACCGTGCAGGCTACGGTGAACTCTGGCGGCACTTGGTCGGTGTCCTACAGCGGCGTTACCGGCACCATCACCAAGGCAACCGTCGCCGCCTATCTCGACGGCAGCCTGTTCAACCAGGGCGGCAATACCTCGGCGAATGTGTCCTACTCGATCAGCTCCGACATGCAGAGCCTGTCGATTGCCCAAGACACACTGAATACCTACAGCAAGAACAACGATGGCTTCCAGATCGAGTACATCGATCTCAGTGCAGCTCCCTCCGGTACAACCACCTATAGCTACCCGATCGATCTCTATGGCGTGATCCAGGACGCCGTGGGTACGCCGGAGTCTTTCAGCGGACTGACCCTGAGCGATCTGCCCGCCGGCGTAGCCCTCAGCATATGGAGCGAAGACGACCAGGCGTATCATGAGATCGCCCCGGATGCGCAGGGCGTGTATGACTTGAGTGCGTACAGCGACCTGCTGAGCACACCAACTGTATCGGGTACCGACAAGATCTATCTGGTCAGTGCCGGGCTACTGCCTAGCGGGTTCGCTCCCACTCTTACCGTCGAGATAGCCGATGGTGCGAGCATCGCCAAGACGATCCTAGGAGGTTCTGCCGACTCGACATTCGCCGGCAGCGTCGGCAATGACTACATCAGCGGCGGTGCGGGCATCGATACGCTGATCGGTGATGAGGGTAACGACATACTCTTGGGCGGCACGGGGGCCGACAGATTCGTCTGGCAAACCGGCGACACCGGCCAGGATGTGCTCAAGGATTTCAATGCCAGCGAGGGCGACCGCATCGATCTAAGCGATCTGCTGCAGGGTGAAAATGCGCTGAATATCCTCGACTACCTGCGCGTGGATACCGCCACGTCCACCCTGCAGATCAGCAGCGCGGGCACACTGGCCGCCGACGGCAGCAATGCCGATGTGACCATTCGGCTTGAAAGCGGTGGGCTGGGTGTGGATCTGAACCCTGGCGGCCTGAGTCACGATGATCTGGTCAGCTCGCTGATCGCGGGTGGCGATCCGCTAGTCAAGATCGGTTGACCTCAAGCGGGAAGGCCTCCGCCACCATCGGTGGCGGAGGCCTATTCCTGTCAGCAAAGGCTTGCTGCGCCAGGGGCGCAGAGATAGTAATGAGGAGTGGGGCATGGTGTATGGGAACGATGATGCGGGCGATCCGCTGCGTCTCGGGGTGAAGGAGAGCTGTGACTGTTCGGCAGGCAGTGGGGAGGGGGCCGCGCGCAGGCTGGAGGACAGTCTGCTGCGTCTGCAGCAGAGCGATCTGGAGATGATCCGGGTGCTGGAGGATCTGATCCACCTGCTGATTCACAAGCGGATGGTGCGCATCACCGATCTGCCGGAGGTCGCCCAGGCCAAGCTGAGCGAACGGAGCAGGACGCGCGATGCACTCGGTGGCCTGACGGGCCTGATCAATGACGAGGAGCAGGGGCTGATCTGATCGCCCTCTGCTCGTAGTCCCGAGCTGCACATCTCCCGAAGGGGCGGTTATTCTGGAACCCCGCCCCGTGCGTCCCTACAGCTACTGCGCAGTTCGGGGGTCGGTTCGCCGAACAGGTGGCCCTGCACGCCGGCAATCCCCATGTCACGCAATACCTGCCATTCGCCAGCGGTTTCGACCCGCTCGGCCAGCAGCGGAAGGTCGATGCTGTGGGCGGCTCGCTGCATGGCATCGATGAACAGACGCTTGTCGCTCTCCCGGTCGATAGCGCGGATGTAGCTGCCGTCGATCTTCAGGTAGCTCAGACCGAGCCTGGCCAGGTTGCCTATCATGCTGAAGCGCCCGCCGAAGTGCTGCAGGCCGAGGCCGCATCCCAGACGGCGCAGGTTCCGGGTCAGCGCCTCCAGCGCGGCGGGATCGGGCACTTGGTTCTCGTCCAGGTCCAGGGTCAGGCGTGAACTCAGTTCGCGGTTGTCCTCGAGCAGCCGGTACAAGCGCTCCAGCGCCTGCGGCTCGTGCAGCAGGTGCGGGGACAGGCTGAGGGCTAGGCGCTGGTCGTTGCCCCGTAGCTGCCGCAACGTGCGCTCGAGCATGGCCAGATCCAGGCGGGTGGTCCAGCCGAAACGCTCCAGCCAGGGCAGGAAGCGTCCGGCCGCGAGCACCTGGCCCTGCTCGTCGTACAGGCGCGCCAGTATCTTGTGATGCAGGATCCGGTCCGGCTCCCGGGCATCGACCACCGGTTGGAAGTAGAGCTGGAGCTGGTCTTCGCGCAAGGCCCGGTCGAGCAGGGCGTACCAGTAGTGGCTCGGGTCTTCGGCAGGCGGTACCTCGGCCAGCTCATGGATGGCCCAGGGGTGGGCCGGCTGTGCCGCTGCCTGGGTCAGTGCCAGATCCAGGGCGCGATGCAGGCCGGCTGCTTCGTCGCCGGCAGCGAAGGCCACCAGGCCGATATGGGCGACCGGCAGGCAGTCGCAGGCGCCGGTCTGCTGCAAGCTGCTCAGGGCCTGATCGATTCGCTGCGCCAGCTGTTCTGCCTCGGCGCGTTGCAGGCCGGCGGCGAGCAGCAGAAACTTGCCGCCCCGGGGGCGGGCCACCAGGAAGCGGCCTTCACTCAGTTGCTGCAGCTGCTCAGCAATGCTCTTGAGCAACTGGTCGGTCCGCTGTTCGCCAAGACGCTGGTTGAGCCCGAGCAGGTCATTGACCTCGAGCTGGAGGAGAAAGCCGCTGCTGGCCCGCTCTTCACCGGCGAGGCAGGCGTGAAGCTGCAGGTCGAAATAGCGCTGGTTGGCCAGCCCGGTCAGCCGGTCCTGGTAGGCTTCATCGCGCAGCCTTTCGCTGCGGGCGGCCTCTTCGGCGAACAGGCTCCTGAGCTTGTCCACCATCTGGTTCATCGCCTGGACGACTCTGCGGAACTCCGGAGTGCTCGGCAGTTCACTCTGGGTGAAGAACTCGCGGCGGGCAATGGCCTGTGACTGTTCGACCATGTGATCCAGGGGGTGCAGGCGCCGCTTGAGCAGCAGGCCGCCGAGCACGATGCAGGCCAGGCTGACGAGAGCCTGCCAGAGCAGGTTGCCCTGGGCGCTTTTCCAGAGCTTGCCGATGGCGAACAACGGGTGGCTGACCACCTCGACTCGGGCGGCACGTTGCCAGCCGTCGCTGACGATGGCATCGCCGCGGGCGGACTCCAGATCCACCAGGCGGGAGAACCACTGCGGCGCCTCGTCGCTCACCGGCACTCCGCTGCGTTCGACCAGCACCTCGTCGCTGTCCGGGGCGAGCACACGGATGCTTTCGAAATAGCCGCTGTCGAAGACCGAGCTGACCATCAGCTCGACCATGGTCAGGTCGTTGTTGATGTGCGGGGCCAGCGACAGGCCGAGGGCGGTCGCCGCGTCTTGGGCGTGGCTGCGCAGCTGGGCGACCTGCTGTTCGCGGGAGCTTTCCACGCCGATCAGGAGGCTGCCGGAGAAGCTCGCCAGCATCAGTATGCAGATGGCGATGAACAGCTGCTTGAACAATGACATCAACGGCCCCTTGTTTTCCTATGGAAATCCTTCGGCATGCATTTTCCGCAGCAGGTCCTGCCAGCGCGACAGGCGCTTGCTGTCGCCCACCTGTCGGCCGCTGCCGCTCCAGAGTCCTTCGGCATTGAAGGCATAGACCGGCACCAGGTCGGTACGTCGATTCGCTGGCTCGATGGCATCGATCAGGTTGTCCAGTACCAGCGGGGTAGCCCTGGGATGTGGGTAGTAGGTCAGCACCATGTGCGCCTGGTTCAGTGCGCGCGCCTTGACGTAGGTGACGTGCAGTTTGTCGCTGGGTACGCCGAGATGGCGCAGGCTGAAGTACTTGGCGATGGCGAAGTCCTCGCAGTCGCCTGCGCCCTTGTACAGCGCCTCCACCGGCGTTGCCCAGTAGTCCCTGACATGCCACAGCTCGATATCGTCGCGAAAGCGCAGGCGCAGATTGAAGAAGCGGTTGACGGCCTGCAGCTTCTCCTGCTCGCTGGCGCTGCCATGTTCTCTCAGCAACTGTTGCCAGGCGTCAAGGTTCTCGCGGCCCGCGCTCTGAGTCCCGTAGAGCTGTTCGGCACGCCGGGCGATCAGGCTGAAATCCCAGGCCGACGCCAGCCCGCAGAGACCCAAGGCAAGAAGCAGGATGGCAAGTCTGCGGCGCAGCGAGTCGCTCCGTGGTGCAGTCGGCAGGGCCCTCGTCTCGCATTTCAAAGGCGCCCCGGCTTAGCCTTCGTCCGGCCACAGGCGAATCGGCTTGCCTTCATCCGGCCACAGCTGCAGCTGGTCGAGCGGCGACACGTCCCAGCGGCGGATGTGCTCCAGTGCCTGGAAGAAGCGGGCCTCCTGCTCCATCAGGGCCGGCGGGCAGGCCCGGCGGGTGCTGCCGACCTTGCTGAAGCGCAGGATCTCGCCTTCCACGCCGTAACCGGCGAACCAGTGGTTGCAGCCACCGGTGCCGTAGGCGCGGTCGTCGGCGCCGAAGGTGATGGTCAGGTGGCTACCATCGAGCAGCGGCCGCTCGCCGATCCACTCGACGCGGTAGGTGCGTTCCTGCTCCAGGGCCGGCGGAGGGGTGGCGCAGCCGGCCAGGGCCAGGGCGATGGCGGCCGGACTGGCGGCGAAGGTGGTGCGCAGCATCAGGCCTCCTGGGCGTGGCAGCGAGGGCAGAGGTGACGGCCGGCGCGGTTGTGCCAGCCCAGTTCGGCGATGCGTGCTTCGGCGGCCGGAGCGCGGGCCGCCTCGCCCAGCTTGCCGTCGACGGCGAACTCGAAGTCCAGCTGCGCGCCGCAGCCGTCGCAGTCGACCTGCCACTGCAGGATGTTCAGCTCCTTGAAGGCCGGCCCCTTGGCCACCGCCAGCCACTGGCCGGGCGGGTTGATCAGGTGGCGGACCTTGTCCACCACCAGGCGCATGGACAGGTCGCGACTGCCCTTGAGGGTGACCAGCAGGCTGTCGCCGGTCTTGATCGAGCCGCCGTTGCCGGTGACCTGATAGAGGCCAGGTGCCAGCGCGCGGCATTCGGTGAGGGTGTGCTGCGGGTTGAGCAGGGTGTAGCGGAAATCGTGTTCGGTCATGGGGCCTCCGGGAGGGGCGCGCATGCTAGCACGCCGCCAGTGGTTGATCAGGGCTGCACGCGGTTGCAGGGGCGGCCGGCTTGCCAGGCGGCGACATTGTCCAGCGTGGTGTTGGCGATTGCTGCCAGCGCCTCGTGGGTGAGGAAGGCCTGGTGGGCGGTGACGATCACGTTGGGGAAGGTCAGCAGGCGCGCCAGCACGTCGTCCTGCAGCGGCTGGTCGGAGCGGTCCTCGAAGAACAGGTCGGCCTCCTCCTCGTAGACATCCAGCCCCAGGTAGCCGAGCTGGCCGCTTTTCAGTGCCTCGATCAGCGCCGGGGTATCCACCAGCGCGCCGCGGCCGGTGTTGATCAGCATGGCGCCAGGCTTCATTCGCTGCAGGCTGTCCTGGTCGATCAGGTGGCGGGTGGCTGGCGTCAGCGGACAGTGCAGGCTGACGATGTCGCAGGCCGCCAGCAGGGCGTCGATAGCGACGAACTGCGCGCCGAGCGCCGTGAGGCTGGCGTCGGGGTGCGGGTCGTGGAGCAGCACGCGGCAGCCGAAGCCGAGCATGATGCGCGCGAACACCGCACCGATCTGGCCGCTGCCGATCACCCCGACAGTCTTGCCGTGCAGGTCGAAGCCGGTCAGCCCGTGCAGGGAGAAGTCGCCCTCGCGGGTGCGGTTGAAGGCCCGATGGATGCGCCGGTTCAGCGCCATGACCAGCGCCACCGCGTGCTCGGCCACCGCGTGCGGCGAGTAGGCCGGCACCCGCACCACCGGCAGGCCGAGGGCCTGGGCGGCGTGCAGGTCGACATGGTTGTAGCCGGCCGAGCGCAGGGCGATCAGCCGGGTGCCGCCGGCCTGCAGCCGGGCGAGTACCGCTGCCGACAGGTCGTCGTTGACGAAGGCGCAGACCACCTCGGCGCCGGCGGCCAGGGCGGCGGTGTCGGCATCCAGGCGCGCCTCGAGAAAGTGCAGGTCGTGGCCGTGGGACGGGTTGGCGGCCAGAAAGCTGTCGCGGTCGTAGGGCTTGCTGCTGAACAGGGTGATGCGCACGGGAGGTTCCTGCTGATGCTGACTAGGACGCCGCTTCGGAGGCGGGGTGGGCGGCCTGCTCGGCCAGGCGGCTGATTGCGGCATCCAGTTCGTCGAGGGCGACGCTGGCCGGCGCGTTCTGCTTGAGCAGGCTTTCGCTGCGCTGGCAGGCGGCGCGCAGCTGCGGCACGCCGCAGTAGCGGGTGGCGCCATGCAGGCGATGGATGCGCTCGAGCAGGGCGGCGCTGTCGTTGCTGGCGCGGGCCTGGCGAATGGCCTGCTGGTCGGCGGCCAGCGAGTCGAGCAGCATGGCCAGCATGTCGGCGGCCAGATCGGCCTTGCCGGCAGCCAAGCGCAGGCCTTCGGCCGGGTCGAGCACCAGCAGCTCGGGGGCCGCGCTGCCGCGCTCGGGCAGGGGCGGCTCGACGGGCTCGCCGTTGTGCAGCGCCAGGCCGGTCCACTTCAGCACCACCTGGGCCAGCTGGCGCTCGCTGATCGGCTTGGTCAGATAGTCGTCCATGCCGCACTGCAGCAGGGCGCGTTTCTCGCTGGCCAGGGCGTGGGCGGTCAGCGCGACGATCGGCATGGGCGGCTGGCGGTGCTCGGTTTCCCACTGGCGGATCGCCTCGGTGGTTTCCCGGCCATTCATGCCGGGCATCTGCACGTCCATGAACACCAGGTCGAAGCGCTCCTGCTGCACCGCGCGCAGGGCGTCGTAGCCATTGTCGACCGCGCGGACCTGGGCGCCCATGTCGCCGAGCAGGGTTTGCACCAGCATCAGGTTGGCGGGGTTGTCGTCGACGCACAGCAGTCGCGGTGCCCGGCTGCTGGCCACCGGGCTGGCCGCGTGCTGCTCGAGCCGCTGCACGCGCGGGCTGAGCAGGTCGGTCAGGGTGCGCTGCAGCTTGCGCGTGCAGACCGGCTTGGCCTGCAGGTGGCCGTAGTTTTCCGGCAGGCTGGCGTGATACAGCGCCTGCTCGGTGGTCGGGCACAGCAGCAGGGCTTGGCAGCCCTGCTGGTTGAGCTCCCACAACTGGCGGCTCAGCCGCTCGGGGGGATGCTCGCGGGTGTCGATGCCGATCAGGGCGATGCCCAGCGGTGCGCTGCCGTGCTGGCGCAGGGCGGCTTCCTCGATCAGGGTGTCGAGGCTGCTGAATTCGATCACCTGCATGCCGCAATCCTCGAGCTGGTGACGCAGCGACTGGCGGGCCAGATCGTGGCTTTCCAGCAGGGCGGCGTAGCGCCCGCCGAGCAGGGCGCGCGGCAGCTCGTCGCCGTCGGCGGCGGCCTTGGGCAGATTGAGCAGCACCCAGAATTCGGCGCCTTCGCCGCTCTCGCTGGACACGCCGATCTCGCCACCCATCTGTTCGATCAGGCGCTTGGAGATCACCAGGCCGAGGCCGGTGCCACCGGCCTGGCGCGAGCTGGAGTTGTCGACCTGGGTGAAGGCCTGGAACAGCGTGCGCTGCTCCGTCTCGGACAGGCCGACGCCGCTGTCCTGCACGCTGATGCGCAGCTGGGCGTGGTCGCCCAGGTCTTCCTCGAGCATGGCGCGCACCACGATGCTGCCGCTGCGGGTGAACTTGATGGCGTTGCTCACCAGGTTGGTGAGCACCTGCTTGAGGCGCAGCGGGTCGCCGACCAGGGCCTGCGGAGTGTCGCGGTAGATCAGGCTGACCAGCTCGAGCTGCTTTTCGTGGGCGGCCGGGGCGAGGATGGTCAGGGTGTCCTGGATCAGGTCGCGCAGGTTGAACGGCACCTGGTCGAGGACCAGCTTGCCGGCCTCGATCTTGGAGAAGTCGAGGATCTCGTTGATGATCGCCAGCAGGCTGTCGGCGGACTTCTCGATGGTCGCCAGATAGTCCTGCTGGCGACCGTTGAGCCCACTCTTCTGCAGCAGGCCGGTGAAGCCGAGGATGCCGTTGAGCGGGGTGCGGATCTCGTGGCTCATATTGGCGAGGAACTCGGACTTGATCCGGCTGGCCTCGAGAGCCTCCTTGCGCGCCAGACTCAACTCGATGTTCTGCACCTCGATGGTTTCCATGGTGTTGCGCAGGTCTTCGGTGGCCTGCTCGACGCTCAGCTGCAGCTCCTCGTTGGCATTCTGCAGCGACTCGGCCATACGGTTGATGCCGGCGGCCAGTTCGTCCAGCTCGCGGCTGGCGAAGGTCGGCAGGCGGGTGTGCAGCTGACCGTCGCGGATCTGCGCGACGCCATGGCTGATCTGCTCCAGCGGCTCGTTGATCGCCCGGCTCATGCGCAGGGCGAGCAGGGCGCTGAGCATCAGCCCACCCAGGGTCAGCAGCAGGCTGGCCAGCAGGCTGCGGTAGCTCTGCACCAGGGTGCCCTGGTGGGACAGCTCCAGTTCGATCCAGCCGAGCAGGCGGTCGTTTTCGTTGAGCGGCGCATGGCCGCCGAGCTGGCGGTGGTGGCCGTAGACCGGCAGCAGGAAGCGGGTGGCGCTGACGCTGCTGACCTGGGTGAGCTGGTTGGGCAGGCGCTCGGGCGGCTCGGTGCGCATGCGCGGGCCGGCATGGGCGAGGAGGGCACCCTGCGGATCCAGCAGGCTGAGGGCGCGCACGTCGGTCTGCTCTAGGGTCTGGATGGCCAGGCGCTCGAGCAGCGGGGTGTCTCGGGCGGCCAGCAGGCGGGCTCCCAGCGGGGCTAGGTGCTCGACCAGCAATTGACCGCGCTCGGTCAGCTGGCGGTTCATCTGCGCCAACTGCACGTAGACGAAATAGCTGCCAAGGACCAGCGCCAGCAGGCTGGTGGGTAGCAGGGTCAGCAGCAGCACACGGCCCTTGATGCCGAGATTATCGAACACGCAGATTCTCCGCTGCATTGGGGTGGCGGCAGTGTAGCGCCTTGCCGGGGGTGGACAAAGCGGTGCGCGGCGGGATGTGGAACAAGGCAATATTCCGGCTATTACCTATATAGCTAGCAGGAATATCCTACTGCCGTGCCGTGTTATCGGCCCGCGGTGTTTGCCGCTATCATAGACACCCTATTTGTCGCTGCGAAAAGCCGAGCGTGCCATGACCGTGCAGTTTCCCACCATTGCCGACTGCGTCGGCAACACCCCGCTGGTGCGCCTGCAGCGCCTGCCGGGCGAAACCTCCAACACCCTGCTGGTCAAGCTGGAGGGCAACAATCCGGCCGGCTCGGTGAAGGATCGGCCGGCGCTGTCGATGATCAGCCACGCCGAACTGCGCGGCGACATCCGCCCCGGCGATACGCTGATCGAGGCCACCTCCGGCAACACCGGCATCGCCCTGGCCATGGCCGCGGCGATCAAGGGCTACAAGATGGTCCTGATCATGCCGGACAACATGAGCGCCGAGCGCAAGGCGGCGATGAGCGCCTACGGCGCCGAGCTGGTGCTGGTGAGCAAGGCCGAGGGTATGGAGGGCGCTCGTGACATGGCGCTGCAGATGCAGAGCGAAGGGCGCGGCAAGGTGCTCGACCAGTTCAGCAACCTGGACAACCCGCTGGCCCACTACGAGAGCACCGGCCCGGAGATCTGGCGGCAGACCCAGGCCACCATCACCCACTTCATCAGTTCCATGGGTACCACCGGCACCATCATGGGCGTGTCGCGCTACCTCAAGGAGCAGAATCCAGCGGTGCAGATCGTTGGCCTGCAGCCGCAGGAAGGCTCGGCGATTCCCGGCATCCGCCGCTGGCCGCAGGAATACCTGCCGAAGATCTTCGATGCCAGCCGGGTCGACCGGGTGATCGACATGGCGCAGAGCGAGGCCGAGGAGGTCATGCGCCGTCTGGCCCGCGAGGAAGGCATCTTCTGCGGCGTCTCCTCCGGCGGCTCGGTGGCCGCCATGCTGCGCCTGTCGCGCGAGGTGGAGAACGCGGTGATGGTGGCGATCATCTGCGACCGCGGCGACCGCTACCTGTCCACGGGGGTCTACGACGCCCCGCGGGCCTGATCGCCGGCTCGCGCGAGCGTGGGTCGACGCTGAACGTTTTCTCCGGTGCGCCTGGCGCGCCCTACACTATTTGCAGGTTGCCTGATGGCCAAACGCAACACGGGGCTGCGCTTCCAGCCGAGCGGCGGTTCACGCGCCGTACAACTGCCGGTCGGCAAGAAGCAGCGCCTTGCCATCGAGCGGGTGGCCCACGACGGTCGCGGCATTGCCCATGAAGGCGGGCGCACCTGGTTCGTCGCCGGGGCGCTGGCCGGCGAGCAGGTCGAGGCGCGGGTGCTGGCCGCGCGCAGCCAGGTGGTGGATGCGCGGGTCGAGCGGGTGCTCGAGGCCAGTCCTCTGCGCCGTGTTGCGCCCTGTGCGCTGGCCGGGCGCTGTGGTGGCTGCACCCTGCAGCATCTGCCGCATGGCGAGCAGGTTGCCCTGAAACAGCGCAGCCTGGCCGAGCAGCTGCACCGTCTGGCCGCGCTGGAGCCGCAGGAATGGGCGCCGCCGCTGCTCGGTCCGGAGTTCGGCTACCGGCGCCGGGCGCGCATTGCGGTGCGCTGGGAGGCGAAAAGCCGGCAGCTGGAGGTGGGTTTTCGTGCGACGGCAAGTCAGGCGATAGTCGATCTGGACCAGTGCCCGGTGCTGGTCCAGGCTTTGCAACCACTGCTCGCCGCCCTGCCGGACGTGCTGCGCCGCCTGCGCAAGCCGCAGGCCATCGGCCATGCCGAGCTGTTCCATGGCACCGCCAGCGCGCTGCTGGTGCGCCATACCCAGCCGTTGCCGGAGGAAGATCGCCAGTTGCTGCGCACCTTCTGCAGCGAGCACGGCGCCCAGTTGTGGTGGCAGGGCGAGGGCGAACCGCAGGCGGACGATCCGGCGCAGGCGCTGGGTTACCGGCTGGATGCCTACGACCTGACCCTGGCCTGGCGGCCGGGGGATTTCGTCCAGGTCAATGCGCCGGTCAATGACCTGATGCTGGCGCAGGCACTGGACTGGCTGGCGCCGCAGGCGGGCGAGCGGGTGCTGGATCTGTTCTGCGGTCTGGGCAATTTCGCCCTGCCGCTGGCGCAGCGGGCGGCCGAAGTGGTCGGCGTGGAGGGTGTGCAGGCGATGGTCGAGCGTGCGACGGCCAATGCCGCGGCCAACGGCTTGGGCAATGCGCACTTTTATCGAGCGGACCTGTCTCAGCCATTGGCTGAGGCGGCCTGGGCCAAAGGTGGCTTCGCCGCCGTGCTGCTGGACCCGCCGCGCGACGGTGCGGCGGCGGTGGTCGGCCAGCTGCGCAGCCTCGGCGCGCGGCGGGTGCTCTATGTGTCGTGCAACCCGGTCACCCTGGCGCGCGACGCGGCCCTGCTGGTGCAGCAGGGCTACCGGCTGAAACGCGCCGGTATTCTCGACATGTTCCCGCAGACGGCGCATGTCGAGGCGATGGCATTGTTCGAAGCGGATGCGGAGCGTCCGTAACGGGTCGTTGGAGAAGAGGACGCGCGCAGAGCCGTCGCTGCTCCACGACCTGCCAATGGACCGGCCCACAGAAGGTCGGCGCAATCAGGGCCTGCAGGTGGCCCTGGACCCAGCGTGACGTGTGTCGCGCGGTGGCAGGAAAGGTAAAAAGACGATGGTACAGGTAAGAGCGCAACAGCCGGTCAATACCGACGGCAGCATCAACCTCGAGGCCTGGCTGGATCACGTCCTCGGCGTCGATCCGGCCCTGGATCGCGACAGTTTGCGCAAGGCCTGCGAGTTCGCCCGCGAGGCCGAGCAGCAGGCGATCGCCGTCCAGCACATCTGGGCCGAAGGCACGTCCAGTTTCCGCACCGGCCTGGAGATCGCGGAGATTCTCGCCGATCTGCGCCTCGACCAGGAGTCGCTGGTCGCCGCGGTGCTCTACCGTGCGGTGCGCGAGGGCAAGGCCAAGCTGGAGGCGGTGGAGAAGCACTTCGGCGCGCCGGTGGCCAAGCTGATCGAAGGCGTGCTGCGCATGGCGGCGATCAGCGCCAGCCTCAACCCGCGCCAGTCGCTGGTCCTCGGCACCCAGGCGCAGGTGGAGAACCTGCGCAAGATGCTGGTGGCGATGATCGACGACGTGCGCGTGGCGCTGATCAAGCTGGCCGAGCGCACCTGCGCGATCCGCGCGGTGAAGAACACCGACGACGACAAGCGCTACCGGGTGGCCCGCGAGGTGTTCGACATCTACGCGCCGCTGGCCCATCGTCTCGGCATCGGCCACATCAAGTGGGAACTCGAGGACCTGTCGTTCCGCTACCTGCAGCCCGATCAGTACAAGCAGATCGCCAAGCTGCTGCACGAGCGGCGCCTCGACCGCGAGCAGTACATCAACAAGGTGATGCAGCAGCTGCGCGAGGAGCTGACCGCCACCGGGGTCGAGGCCGACATCAGCGGCCGGGCCAAACACATCTACTCGATCTGGCGCAAGATGCAGCGCAAGGGTCTGGAGTTCAGCCAGATCTACGACGTGCGCGCGGTGCGCGTGCTGGTGCCGGAGGTGCGCGACTGCTACACCGCCCTCGGTATCGTGCACACCCTGTGGCGGCACATTCCCAAGGAGTTCGACGACTACATCGCCAACCCCAAGGAAAACGGCTACCGCTCGCTGCACACCGCGGTGCTCGGCCCCGAGGGCAAGGTGCTGGAGGTGCAGATCCGCACCCACGCCATGCACGAGGAGGCCGAGCTGGGCGTGTGCGCGCACTGGCTGTACAAGGGCACCGACGTCAAGTCCGGCTCCAGCCACTATGAAGAGAAGATCGCCTGGCTGCGCCAGGTGCTCGAGTGGCACGAGGAACTCGGCGACATCGGCGGCCTGGCCGAGCAGCTGCGCGTCGACATCGAGCCCGACCGGGTCTACGTGTTCACCCCCGACGGCCATGCCATCGACCTGCCCACCGGCGCCACGCCGCTGGACTTCGCCTACCGCGTGCACACCGAGATCGGTCACAACTGCCGCGGCGCCAAGGTCAACGGGCGCATCGTGCCGCTCAGCTACAGCCTGCAGACCGGCGAGCAGGTGGAAATCATCACCGGCAAGCACGGCTCGCCGAGCCGCGACTGGCTCAACCCCAACCTCGGCTACGTGACCACCTCGCGGGCGCGGGCGAAGATCGTCCACTGGTTCAAGCTGCAGGCGCGCGACCAGAACGTGATTGCCGGCAAGAACTACCTCGAGCGCGAGCTGAACCGCCTGGCGCTGCAGGGCGTCGACTTCGAGCGTCTGGCCGAGAAATGCAACCTGAAGGCCGCCGAGGACCTGTTCGCCGCCCTCGGTGCCGGTGACCTGCGCCTGGCCCAGGTGGTCAATGCCGCCCAGCAGCTGGTCGAGCCCGAGCGCGACTTCGACCAGCTCGAACTGCTGCCGCGCCGCGCCGCCAGCGGGCGCAGCGGCGGGCGCGACGAGATCCAGATCCTCGGCGTCGGCAACCTGCTCACCCAGATGGCCGGCTGCTGCCAGCCGGTGCCGGGCGAGCCGATCGTCGGCTACATCACCCAGGGCCGCGGAGTGAGCATCCATCGCCAGGACTGCCCGATGGCCCTGCAGCAGACCGAGCGCGAGCCCGAGCGGATGATCCAGGTCAGCTGGGGCCAGGCGCCGGCGAAGACCTACCCGGTGGATATCCAGATCCGCGCCTACGACCGCTCCGGTCTGCTGCGCGACGTGTCGCAGATGCTGCTCAACGAGAAGATCAACGTGCTGGCGGTCAACACCCAGTCGGACAAGAACGACAACACCGCCAACATGCATCTGACCATCGAGATCCCCGGCATGGAGGCGCTCGGCCGCCTGCTGGCGCGCATCTCGCAGTTGCCCAACATCATCGAAGCGCGGCGCAGCCGCTCGGGAGTCTGAGGTGGCGACGTACCAACTGGACGACCTGCTGCACCTGATGGCTCGCCTGCGCGACCCGCAGCACGGCTGCCCGTGGGACCTCCAGCAGGACTATGCGAGCATCGTCCCGCATACCCTCGAGGAGGCCTACGAGGTGGCCGACGCCATCGAGCGCGGCGACTTCGCCCACCTGCCGGGCGAGCTCGGCGACCTGCTGTTCCAGGTGGTCTACTACAGCCAGCTGGGCCGCGAGGAGGGCCGCTTCGACTTCGCCGCGGTGGTCGACGGCATCACCGCCAAGCTGATCCGTCGCCATCCCCACGTATTTCCCGACGGCGACCTGTATGGCGCGGCGGATCTGCCCAAGCTCGATGAGGCAGCGATCAAGCGGCGCTGGGAGGAGATCAAGGCCGAGGAGCGCGCCGCCAAGGCGCCGGCGCCGCAGCAGCTGTCGCTGCTCGACGACATTCCCCACGCCCTGCCGGCGTTGTCGCGGGCGGCCAAGCTGCAGAAGCGCGCGGCCCAGGTCGGTTTCGATTGGCCGGCGCCGCTACCGGTGCTGGACAAGCTGCAGGAGGAGCTCGACGAGGTTCTCGAGGCCATGGCCGAGGGCGACCAGGAGCACATCGCCGAGGAAGTCGGCGACCTGCTGTTCGTCGCGGTGAACCTGGCCCGCCATCTCAAGGTCGAGCCGGAGGCGGCGCTGCGCGCGGCGAATCAGAAGTTCGAGCGCCGTTTCCAGTTCATCGAACAGGCCTTGCGCGCAGACAGCCGACGCATGGAAGATTGCACCCTCGAACAGCTGGACGCCCTGTGGGGCGAGGCCAAGCGTGAGGAGCGGGAAGGGCCCGCCTGCGGTTAGTCGTTCCTCATTCAGATCATTCCCGGCATGGCGCCAGGCCGGCGCCATGCCTCGTCAGATTCCTCGGGTACAAGGTACGTCATGAGTCTTTCCCTACGCGACCAGCTGCTCAAAGCCGGCCTGGTCAACGAGAAGCAGGCCAAGCAGGTCGGCAAGCAGAAGCAGAAACAGCAGCGCCTGGAGCACAAGGGCCAGCTGGAAAAGGACAATTCGCAGCGCGAGGCCGCGCTCAAGGCGCAGGCGGAAAAACTGGCGCGCGACCAGGAACTCAACCGCCAGCAGCAGGAAAAGGCCCAGAAGAAGGCGATGGCCGCGCAGGTCAAGCAGCTGATCGAGAGCAGCCGCCTGCCGCGTCTGGCTACCGAGGACTACTACAACTTCGTCGACGAGAAGAAGGTCAAGCGCATCGCGGTCAACCCGATGCTGCGCGACAAGCTCAGCCGCGGCACCTTGGCCATCGTGCGCCTGGAAGGCAAGTACGAGCTGATCCCGCGCGAGGCGGCGCTGAAGGTGCAGGAGCGTGAACCACAGCGCATCATCCTGCTCAACATCGCCAGCGAAGTGCCGGACGACGAGGATGATCCGTACAAGGACTATGTGGTTCCCGACGATCTCATGTGGTGATCCAGGCTTCGGCAGAATGTAAAACGCCCGGCGAATGCCGGGCGTTTTCAGGTGCGGGCAGGCTTACTTGCCCTGCACGGCGCGGCCGTCGACCGCGCCCTGCTTGAGCATGATGCGGTATTCCTTGCCGTCCTTTTCCACCTGGTGCAGGCGCACCAGCAGATGGCCCCAGTCCTTGGCGAACCACAGCACGGTCTGGCGGTTGGACTTGGTGGGGTCGCGCACGCGCTCGACCTTGATCGCGTCGATCTGGCCGGCTTCGGTCGGCACCGTCTCTTCGCCGAGCACCCGGAAGTCGTAGGTTTCGATCTCGTCGCCGTCGAGTACCTGGTAGCTCATGCTCTGCTTGCCGGCGGCGACATCTTCCTGCAGCGCCAGCTGGTAGGTCGACTTGTCGAGCAGGCCGCTCTTCAGCACCAGCTTGACCGGGTGGTCGCGGTCGTGGCCGGTGACCAGCTTGTTCTGCCAGTCGAAGTCGTGGGCGATGCTCTTGCTCTTGCCCAGGCCGCTGCGCTCGAAGCGGTAGCTCAGCGGCACGAAGCGCTGGCCGACATGATTGAAGCGACTTTCCTCGCTGATGCCGGCCACCAGCATCGACGCCTTGAACAGCAGCTTCCAGCTGCCGTCGGCGGCCTGCTCCAGCTGCCGTTCGGCGCTGCCGCTGACCGGCACCTGCTGCCAGTCGGCGGTGTACTGGGCGGTGAAGGGTTCCAGAGCCAGGGCGCTGGCGGGCAGGCCGAACAGGGCGAGGGCAAGCGTTAATGCACGACGCATGGCAAATCTCCTTGGGTTGCGGACGCTTGCCGGTGACCTCAGTGGTGTAGCGGCAAGTCGCGAATCTGCCGGCCGCTGACCGGCAGGGGGGTTCCGTCCAGTTCGACACCTCGGCTGGTGAGGCGCAGGCACCCTTCGGCAAACCAGCGTACCGCCAGCGGATAGATGCGATGCTCGCCGATCTGCACGCGGCTGGCCAGCGTCTCGGCGCTGTCGCCGGGTTGCACGGGCACCACGGCCTGTACGACCAGCGGTCCGCCGTCGAGTTCCTCAGTGACGAAGTGCACGCTGCAGCCATGCTCGGCATCCCCCGCCTCCAGCGCGCGCTGGTGGGTGTGCATGCCCTTGTACTTGGGCAGCAGCGACGGATGGATGTTGAACAGGCGGCCGGCATAGTGCTGCACGAAGCCCGGGGTGAGGATGCGCATGAAGCCGGCCAGCACCACCAGATCTGGCTGGTGGGCGTCGATGGCTTCGATCAGTGCGGCGTCGAAGGCCTCGCGGCCCGCGAACGTCTTGTGATCCAGCACGGCGGTGGCGATCCCGGCATTTTGCGCGCGGGTCAGCCCGTAGGCATCTGCGCGGTTGGAGATCACCGCGCAGATGCGTGCCGGGTTGTCTTCGCCCAAGCTGTCGATCAGCGCCTGCAGGTTGCTGCCGGAGCCGGAGATCAGCACCACCACATTGCAGGGCTGGACCATCAGTGGGCCTTCAGGTTGTTCAGCACGACGCGCTCGGCACCTTCGGCGCCGCTGGCGATGCTGCCGATCACCCACGGCTGCTCGCCGCTGGCGCGCAGGTTGGCGAGGACGGCTTCGGCCTGTTCCTGGGCCACGCAGATGACCATGCCGACGCCGCAGTTGAGCACGCGGTGCATCT
>RCUR01000236.1_pt1 | contig 19253 bp, 15 predicted proteins | sample 2166151 | NCBI WGS metagenome assembly RCUR01 (sample SAMN09932785, study PRJNA488358) | compost metagenome | isolation source: compost soil in an enriched community | place: Germany: Experimental Botanical Garden
CCCGAGCCTGTTTTTAACGACGCATCGGCAACGCAGGTAGTTTTTCAACAGCCTGCCAGACGGCGCAGGCTGAGCAACTGACCAGCCGGGTTAAACTCCAGCTCGAAGCAACCGTAGACGCCTTCATGAGTCAAAAACGGCCGGAAATGATGGGCCGGCACACTGACCCGCCGACCGTCACGACTCTGTACCAGGATGCGGTTGGCCCGCCCCTGATAGACCGCACGCAGACGCTCGGCAGATAACGCGAGATCCAGCAACAGACTGGCCATGCACACACCTGGGCAAATGAATGCGCCAATCTTGCCACAAGCGACAGCCTCGCTCCGCTCCGAACCTGCGATTTTGCCCAGCAAAGCCTGTGCAACCGCCTTGCGCCTCTGCCACACTTGCCCCGGTGTCCATGGAGTTCGCACCCGCTCATGAGCCTGTTCGATCAACCCTCCTCCCTCAGCTCACGCCTTGCCGCCCTGATCGAGCGCCTGGGTTTGAGCAGTCGCGCGCCGCGCTTGATACTGGAACGTGCCAGCCACCTGCACCTGCCGTTCAACGCCATGCCCGCGACCCGCGACAGCATCTGCTGGCTCGAAGGCCCGCCACTGCAGCGCCTGGTCGAACTGCCACGCGGCGCCCTGTCCGGCCCGGTACAGGAAGACAAAGCCCAAGCCCATGCCGTACTGATTCAAATCGTCGAGGTGCAACAGCAACAACTGGCTTCGTTCGACCTGCGCCTGATCGACGGACTGAGCAACTGCGACCCCGAGCAGATCCACTGCACCAGCTTCGAAGATTACGCCGCCAGCGCAGCCTGCCGCCAGGTGCGCATCATCAGCTACAAAGACTTCGTCAAAACCATCAGCCTGGCCTTGCCGAGCTTTCTCGCCGGCGAACGCATCAGCCTGCGTCAGGCCAGCTGGCATGGCGACCGGGTGTTCTGGGCTGGCGAGCAGCACTGCGAAGCCTTCGCCTGCGCCGTAGCCTATGCACGCCGCCGCCAACTGGAAATCAGTTTACCCGCCGAACTGTCCCGCTACCGCCTGAGCAGCAGCGGCCTGAGCGAACTGCAACGGCGCTATCACGTCCTGGCCATGCCCGGCGCCGCCTGGAGCGACCCGGCGTTCATGAGCCTGCTGCTCGATACCGGCCTGCCTTATGCCCGCCTGTCGCTGCTGCGCAGCCCTGACGCGCCGGAGTTCCTCCTCCTGCCCAAGCACTCAGCCGAAGCCACAGCCCTGGGAGAAGGCCTGTGTCTGGCCGGTGCGCCGGATGTGGTGCACTACCTGCAAGGGCTGGCGGCGCACGAGTCTAGCGATCGCGTGGGCTAGGAGCCTGTCGCTTCCCACAAGCCCAATGCCGCTCACTTAAGCCAAGTGAACGGCATTTTTGTAGCCCGGATGCAATCCGGGGAACATCATCGCCGACAGAACCGCTCCTGGATTGCATCCAGGCTACGGGTTTCGGTGCTGATCGTGCGCAGCACGCCGCTCTTGAACCGTGCCCTTGCCAAGGATTTAGCGTGGCGGTTAACCCATCCTGGGCGGCCGCCAAAGGAAACGCCGAAGTGCGCAGGCTGTTGCAAGGCACGACAGGCTTAGTTCGCCGTGTCTTCGCTGTCCTTCAACTCATTCAGCACCGCCTGGTGGCGGCTCTGCCACTCCGCCAGGGAAATGCCGCTGTTGTTGAGCAGCTCGGGATTGCACTTGACCAGGTAAACCGCCGCCTTCTGCGCGGAGTCTGCCACCTTGAGTTCCATTGGCTGCCGATCGACCGGCCCCTCATAGGCAATCCAGCGACTGAATTCCTCGAACACGCTGCAGACCTTCTCGAAGTCTTCGTCGTGCATCTTCTGCCAGCCGTTCTCTATGTTCTCCAGGCGCTTGGATTTTATTCCGACGATTTCTGCGAAAGCCGGCCGACTCAACCCCATCAGCTCACGCAAGCCTCGGAGACGCTCGCCGGCAGTGAACAGAAAACGCTTCTTGGTCATCGTTGGTCCAGCCTTGACGGAAAACCCGGATATCACTAAATTACTAACAGCTAGTAAGTCAGCTCAAACATAAAGAGACCACCGGCAGGAACAGGCTGGTCGCGGAGACCGTAATGGTGCAGGAAGCCGCATGAAAGTGGAAGAACTGCCCCCCGGCCTGTTCGTTGGCTGCCCCCGCTACCTCACCCAAAGACGATTCGCCGAACTGGCAGGGTTGCAGCAGCAGGAAAAACTGCTGGCTCGATGGGGCGATGAGGGACTTTTGCCCACTCGCAGTTTCGGCCGGCACCGACTGATCGATATGCAGGCGCTGCTCCAGCGCCTTGACCCACCCCAGGAGATTCAGGGATGAAGCCCGTTTGCCTGTCACAAGTATGCCTGCATGCCGCCGATCTGGTGCGCGGCAAGATCATCCATCTGCAGGCGGAAGAACGTGCCGTCTTCGAGCCCTTCTCGGCTATCGGTTATGTGAACTTCAGTCCCAATACGCACACGAGCGCCCTCACCCTCTGTTCCTGCCGCCACCCCGCGCTCTTTGAATTCTATTTCTACTACCGCTGGCTGCCCGGCAATCTGCATCATTTCAAGCTGCCGCAGCGCGAGTGCCCGCCGCAGCCAATATAGCGGTACGGGCTCGGACATGCCTGCTGGATGCTGGATGCGTATCCCGACGGCAACTGCTGTGATGGCTTGCGCCGTTCTTGAGCTGTTGTCTGCATGCCCCGCCCCATTCCCGAACTGAGCGCCGCCCAAATGGCGGGTCGACGGTGGTCGCAAGGCAAGCGGTTTTTCCCAGTCTCACAGTAAAAAGCCCCGCACTGGGCGGGGCTCGGTACTTCTGGCGGCACTCAGCCCCCGTGTTGGGCGCTTTGGGCCAGATCCATCAACTCGCGGTTGGCGACCGCGTACATGGCGTAATCGGTGCCTGTCGCCGCACGCAGCTCGGCGAGCATGCTCCTCCAGCGATCGACCAGCCGACGATGCTGCTCCAGCCAGACCACCACCCGTTCCTCGATCTGCACCGGGGCCTCGAGCATCTGCAGCACCGACACGGTGATCGCCCGCTGCTGCCAATCCAGATCGTCGCGGAAGGCTTCCCGCGCCAGGGCCTGCCAGTTGTTTTCCACCGTCAGACCGGTGATCTGCTGCAGGTACCAGGACAGTTCCAGCGCGCCGCCGACCGCGAAGTAGGATGCGGCAACCCGCGCCGGATCCTGGGCGGTGACATCCGAGGCCTCGATGATCGGCAGCAGGGTGTACAGATGGCTGGTCCCAGCCACCATACGTGCCAACACCTCAGGCACGCCGGCCTCGACGTAGCCCTGGAAACGCGCCAGCCACTGCTCGCGTGCCGGACCTTCGAGCAACTCGTCAAGGCTCATGGCCAGCGCTTCGATGCGTGGAGCGAAATGCGCGACATCGCGCGCCGCATCCAGCTCATTGCGCCGGCTGCGCAGGAACCAGCGGGTAGCCCGCCGGCCCAGGCGCATCAGCTCATCCATCATCTGCAGCTGCAGTTCGGCCGGCACCTGATAATCCAGCGCCTCGATCTGCTTCCACCAATGCGGCAGGCGGAACACATCGCGCACGATGACATAGGCTCCGGCGACGTTGGCCGAACTCATGCCGGTGGATTCCTTCAAGCGCTGCACGAAGGTAATGCCCATGTGGTTGACCAGGTCGTTGGCGATCTGCGTGCTGACGATCTCGCGCTTGAGGCGATGACGACGCATCGGCTCGCCGAACTTCTTCGCCAGCAACGGCGGGAAGGCGGTCTCCATCTCGCGCGCCAGGTAGTCGTCGTCCGGCACCTGGGATTTGAGCAGCGACTCCTTCAGATCGATCTTGCTGTAGGAGATCAGCACGGCCAGCTCCGGACGGGTCAGGCCCTGGCCTTTGGCGGCGCGCTCGTTGAGCTCGTCGTCGGAAGGCAGGAACTCCAGTCCGCGATCCAGCTTGCCGGCCGCTTCCAGTCCCGCCATGACCCGCTTGTACTCGCCCAGCCGCTCGCGAGCACGGCGTTCGGCTAGCGACAGCGCCTGGGTCTGCTTGTAGTTGTTGGCCAACACCAGGCCGCCCACCGCATCGGTCATCTCGACCAGCAGCTTGTTGCGCTGCTTGCCGGTCATGTCGCCGGCCGTGACGATCTCGTTGAGCAGGATCTTGATGTTCACCTCATGGTCCGAGCAGTCCACCCCGGCGGCGTTATCGATGAAGTCGGTAAAGCTTGCCCCGCCATTGAGGCCGTACTCGACGCGGCCCAGCTGGGTCATGCCGAGGTTGCCGCCCTCGCCCATGACTTTCGCGCGCAGCTCGCGACCGTCGACGCGCAGCGCATCGTTGGCCTTGTCGCCGACATCGGCGTGGCTCTCCTTGCTCGATTTGACGTAGGTACCGATGCCGCCGTTCCAGATCAGATCCACCGGCGCCTTGAGCAACGCATTGAGCAACTCGTTCGGCGCCAGCTTGTCGGCGCTGATATCGAAACGCTCCTTCATTTGTGCGCTGATGGCGATGCTCTTGGCGCTACGCAGGAAGAGTCCGCCACCTGCGGAAATCAGCGCAGTGTCGTAATCGGCCCAGCTCGAACGGGGCAAATCGAACAGACGCTGGCGCTCGACGAAGCTCGTGGCCGCATCCGGGTTGGGATCGATGAAGATGTGCAGGTGGTTGAAGGCCGCGACCAGTTGCAGCTTGTCCGACAGCAGCAGACCGTTGCCGAACACGTCACCGGCCATGTCGCCGATGCCGATCACCGTGATGGGATCCTTCTGCACGTCGATGCCGCGCTCGCGGAAGTGGCGCTGTACGCTGACCCAGGCGCCCTTGGCGGTAATGCCCATGCCCTTGTGGTCGTAGCCGGCCGAACCGCCGGAGGCGAAGGCATCGCCCAGCCAGAAGTCGTACTCGGCGGCGATGCCGTTGGCGATATCGGAGAAGGTCGCGGTGCCCTTGTCGGCGGCGACCACCAGGTAGGGGTCGTCCGCATCGTGGCGCACCACGTTGGCCGGCGGCACCACCTTGCCTTCCTTGAGGTTGTCGGTGATGTCGAGCAGACCGCTGATGAAGATCCGGTAGCAGGCGATGCCCTCGGCCATGATCTCGTCACGCGAGCCCCCCAGCGGCATACGCCGCGGCAGGAAGCCGCCCTTGGCACCCATCGGTACGATGACGGCGTTCTTCACCTGCTGCGCCTTGACCAGGCCCAGCACTTCGGTGCGGAAGTCTTCTTCGCGATCCGACCAGCGCAGGCCGCCGCGGGCGACGTCGCCGAAGCGCAGGTGCACGCCTTCGACGCGCGGCGAATAGACGAATATCTCGAACTTGGGCGTCGGCTTGGGGATGTCCGGAATCGCCCGCGGATTGAGCTTGAAGCTGAAGTAGGACTTGTTCTGCCCCGCCGCGTCGGTCTGGTAGAAGTTGGTGCGCAGGGTGGCCTTGATCAGATCCAGATAGCGCCGCAGGATGCGGTCTTCGTTGAGCACCGCCACATTGTCCAGCGCGGCAAGAATGGCCTGTTCGAGCTTCTGCTGCTTGCTCTCCAGGTCTGCGCCGCCGAGTTTGCGCGCCAGATAGAAGCGGGTTCTGAACAGGCGTACCAATTCCTTGGCGATATTGGCGTGATTGACCAGGGTGCTGGCGATATAACCGAGGTCGAAGCCCAGGCGAATCTGCTTCAGATAACGCGCATAGGCGCGCAACAGGGCCACGTCCCGCCAGGGCATGGCCGCAGTCAGCACCAGACGGTTGAAGGCATCGTTCTCCGCATCGCCACCGACGATGTGGACGAAGGCATCCTGCAGGGTGTCGTTGAGCTGCTGGATGTCGACGTCCAGGCCTTCGGCGTAGGTGAAGGCGAAATCGTGGATCCAGAACTCGCGACCGTTCTGCTGGTGCAGGCGGTACGGGAACTCACCGAGCACACGCAGACCGAGGTTCTCCAGAATCGGCAGCACGTCCGACAGCGGCAACGGCGTGTCGGCGTGGTACAGCTTGCAATGCAGCTGCTGGCCGGCCTGGGCCAGCGGCTGATAGAAACTCATCACCAGCGGCCGCTCGCTGCTCAGGCTGAGCAGGTGCTGCATGTCGACCACCGCCGAATGCGGGGCGAAACGCTCGCGGTAACCGGCCGGGAAACCGCTGGGGAAATCCGCCAGCACGTTGGTGCCCTGGGCTTCGCCGAAGCTTTCCACCATCAGGCTGACGTAATCGTCCTTCCACGAGCGGCAGGCCTGGATGACTTCCTTCTCCAGGCGCAGCGGGTCGATCTGCACCTTGTTCTTCGGGTCGACGCGCAGGATGAACTGCACCCGCGCCAGCACCGACTCGGAGAAAAAGGTCCAGAACTCGCAGTCGGTGGCTTGCAGGCGCTCCATCAGCACCTGCTGGATCTTCAGACGGGTCTCGGTGGAGTAGACATCGCGCGGCACATAGACCAGGCAGTAGCAGAAACGGCCATAGGGATCGCGGCGCAGGAACACGCGGATCTTGTTGCGCTCCTGAATCTGCACGATGGCCATGGCGGTATCGCACAGGTCGTCGACCGGGGTCTGGAACAGGTCGTCACGCGGCAGCACTTCCAGCACCTGAGCCAGTTCCTTGCCCAGGTGCGCCTTGCTGTCGAAACCGGCACGCTGTTCGATCACCGCCACCTTGCGGCGAATATAGGGGATGTTCCACACGCTCTCGGCATACACCGCCGAGGTGTACAGACCCATGAAGCGGCATTCCTTGATCACCCGCCCCTTGCTGTCCAGCTCACGCACCGACACCAGATCGGGATAGGCCGGACGGTGCACACGGCTCGGCACCGCAGCCTTGGCAAAAGATAACAACAACGGCTCGCGCAGGTAGCTGAGGGCTTCCGCTTCGATGCTCAGGTCCTCGCTCTTCAGGCCGCTGCGCAAACGCTTGGACATACCCAGCAGGGACTGCTCGTCGTAGACGATGGTGCCGCCACCCGGGGCATCGACCACGGTGAATTCTTCATAACCGAGGAAGGTGAAATGGTCATCCAGCAACCAGCTCAGGAAAACCTTGATTTCCTCGACTTCGGCGGCCTCGACATTGAGTTTCGCACTGCCCAGCCAGGCCAGCAGTTCCTGGGCCTTGGCCTTCATCGGCTGAAAATCGGCGACGCACAAGCGCACTTCGGCAAAGACTTCATGCAGGGCTTTTTCCAGGGTTCGCAACTCGCCGGCGCTGGCGCAACGGTCGATCTCCAGGAACATCAGCGCTTCCTGCAGCACGCCCTCGCCCTGGCTGCCCTTGGGCAGGATTTCCAGCAGCTCGCCCTGTTTGTTGCGGCGCACGCTGAACACGCTGTTCTGCAGGGTATGGATGCTGTAACCACGGCGATTCAGCTCCATGCGCGCCGAGTCGACCAGGAAGGGAATATCGCTGCGCAGGATTTCCACAGCGGTATGCGTCGACTGCCAGCCGTGCTTCTCGTAGTCGGGATTGAAGGCGCGAATTTCAGTCTTGCTGTGATCGAAGCGCTGCAACAGGCGCCAGGAGGACAGGGTGCAACCGACCAGGTCGGAAAGCCGGCGCTGGGTAAGTTCGTCTAGCGCGATGATGCCGAAGAATTGCTCGGCGAACAGCGCGACTTGTGGCAATGCTTGTTCACTGACGTGCTGCGCCAGGGCCGCTTGCAGTTGATGCTGAAAGTCGGCTTTGCTGGCCGCCGTAAAGAACGCCATGGTTGAGCTCCATTTGGCTTGTGATTCGATTAGCAGGCTTAGGGCAGTCGCGAATCCTGAACTTGCGTCACAACATTAGTTCACCTGGCAATTGCTGCATTGAGAATGCTTGCCCCTAAAGCTGTGGCGCCATCAGCGACTCGTCGGTCACATTTGCCGCATGAGCTTAACGAGGGAACGCCTTGCCGCGCTTGCCGCGCTGCGACATTTTCTTTCACCGCAGATACTTCGCCGGAAAAAACTCGCCGACTGCCCGCCTGGTAACGGTCTGCGTTCAGCGTAAATCGACATATTCGCCCTGCCCCGCCAATCAAGGGCGGGACACGACGATACGAACTAAGCCCCGCGCATCGCCTGCGGCAGTCCCAGCACGATCTGCGGGAAAAGCGTGATCAGGATCGCCGCCAGCACCAGCAGCAGGAAGAACGGGAAGCTGGCCTTGGCCACCTTCCACATGTCGTAGCCCGTCAGGTTCTGCACCACGAACAGGTTGAAGCCCACCGGCGGGGTAATCTGCGCCATCTCCACCACCAGGATGACGAAGATGCCGAACCACAGGAGGTCGATGCCCGCCGCTTGCACCGCCGGCAGCACCACCGCAGTGGTCAGCAGGATGATCGAGATGCCGTCGAGGAAGCAGCCCAGGATGATGAAGAACGCCGTCAGCGCCAACAGCAGGACATAGGGCGAAAGCTGTTTGGCGATGATCCAGTCGGCCAGCGCCGACGGCAGCCCGGTGAAGCTCATCGCCGAGGTCAGGTAGTGCGCGCCGAGCAGGATGAAGAAGATCATGCACGAGGTGCAGACCGCTCCCATCAGGCTGCCCATGAAGGTTTCGCGGTTCAGCGAGCCGGAATACCAGGCGATCAGCAGCGCGCCAACCACCCCAACCGCGGCGGCCTCGGTCGCCGTGGCGAAGCCCGCATAGATCGAGCCGATCACCGCGATTATCAGCGTGACCACCGGGATCAGCAGCTTGCCGCGGCGCAGTTTCTCCATAAACGTCAGGGTTTCGTGGTCATCGGGCATCTGCTCGCGGTTGAGCAACGACCAGACCACCAGAAACCCGCTGAAAATCAGCAGCAGCATCAAACCCGGCAAAATCCCGGCGATGAACAGGCGCGAGATCGACACCTGCGCCGCCACCCCGTAGACGATCATCATGATCGATGGCGGGATCATCAAGCCCAGGGTGCCGGCGCCGGCCAAGGAGCCGATGGCGATGCTTTCCGGATAACCGCGCGCCTTCAACTCGGGCAAAGAGATGCGGCCGATGGTCGCCGCCGTCGCCGCGGACGAGCCGCTGACCGCGGCGAAGATCCCGCAGCCCACCACGTTGACGTGCAGCAGACGCCCCGGCAGGCCACGCAGCCAGGGCGACAGGCCGTTGAACATGTCCTCGGAAAGACGCGTGCGGTAGAGAATCTCGCCCATCCAGATGAATAGCGGCAACGCGGTCAGCGTCCAACTGGCGCTCGACGCCCAACTGGTGGTCGCCAGGATCGAGCCGGCCGGCGCACCAGCGAACAGTTCCATAGCGATAATGCCGACACCCAGTAGCGACAGGGCGACCCAGACGCCGCCACCGAGCAAGGCAAACAAGGCCACCAGCAGCGTGATAGTAATTATTGTGTAGTCCACGGTTAACTCACTGATCCGGTGCGGCCGAGGCCGCAAGAATGGATAAAGCTCGCGAGCTGCTTATTCGCTCAGCGCAGTGCCAGCGTCGAGGCTCTCGAAGCGCTGCCCCTGGCACACCACGACCAGCCGCTCAACCATCGCCACTGCCAGCACCGAAGTGCCCAGCAGCATCGGTAGTTGCGGAATCCACATTGGAATGGGCAGCAGCCCAGTCGACACTTCCTTGAATTCATAGGATTCGATTACGAACAGCGCGCAATACCAGGCCAGGTAAAGGCTGATGCCCAGGCCCACCAGGTTGCTCAGCACCTCGGCGACGAAGCGGCCGCGGGTCGACAGCAAGCGGTACAGCAACTCGACGCGGATGTGCGCGCCGCGCTGCAAGGCGTATGGCAGCGCGAGAAAGCCCGACGCGGCCATGGCATAGGCGGCGAACTCGTCGGCCGACGGCACCATGCCACCGAACTGACGCGCCACGACCTGGGCGATCACCAGCAGGCAGATAAGCACCAGGAACAGGCCCGAGAGCAGCCCGCAGAGGGTGTAGAGCTTATGCAAGAGTTTCATTGTCTGAGGCTCCCGATACTAGAGGTGCCGAGGCCGGTCATCTGGCCTCGGCTGGTTCAGCCAATCAATTCTTGTAGGCGTCGATGATCGCCTGGCCGTCCGCACCGGCCTTGCTCAGCCACTCCGCGGACATGGTCTGGCCGATGCTCTGAAAGCCCGCTTCGACCGGTGCCGGTGCGGCCGGATCGACCTGCATGCCGTTTTCCGCGAGGGTGGCGACCAGCTTGCTGGTTTGCGCCTCGGCAATTTCCCAGCCGCGCTGCTCGGCACGTGCGGCCGCGTCCAGCACCGCCTGCTGCGAGGCCTCGGGCAAGCGCTTGAAGCTGCGCTCGTTGACGATGACGAAGTTCTTCGGAATGAACGCCTTGACGTCGTAGTAGTACTTGGCGAAATCCCAGGCCTGGGTATCCACGCCGGTCATCGGCGAGGTGATCATGCCGCTGATGATCCCGGTGCTGAACGCCTGCGGTACTTCACCGGCGTTGATCACCGTGGGCACCGCGCCCATCAGCTCGGCCATGCGCGAGGTGGCGGGGTTGTAGGCACGGAATTTCATGCCTTTGAAATCGTCCATGACGCTGATCGGGGTCTTGCTGTAGATGCTTTGCGGCGGCCATGGGGTGGCGTACAACAGCTTGATGCCCTGCTTGGCCAGGCGTGCTTCCACCGCCGGACGGCTGGCCTTCCAGAGTTTCTGCGCATCGCTGTAGTTGCGCGCCAGGAAGGGCACGCTGTCGACTTCATAGATGGGGTCTTCGTTGCCCAGCACCGACATCAGCACGTCACCGAGCTGAACCTGGCCGGTCTGCACCGCGCGCTTGACCTCGGGGCGCTTGAACAGCACCGAGTTGGCGTGCACGCGGATGCTCAGTTCGCCTGCGGTGGCTTTCTCGACATCCGCCGAGAACTCCTTGGCTACCGCGGTGATGTAGTTGCCCTCGGGGTTCTCCGTGGTCATGTTCCAGCGTTCCGCGGCCTGTGTGCTGACCACATGCAAACCCAGGGTGCAGGCCATGGCGGCCATGGCGAGGCGAGAGAGGTTGTTCATTATTATTTTCTCCAGATTGAGATGAAGGCGAATGGCCTGAACCCACAGTTGCCGGAAGGCCTGATTTCGAGTCTCGGGCGAGGCCGCAAGGCTGTCCAACTAGAAAAACCAAGGGTGCATGATCGGAAATCGTTATGAGCAATAACGGGGCACTGTGGTGATAAAGATAGTCATGTTCGCGCCAGTCATCGTATTGCCGGGGCTGCAGCTCGGTCCTTCGATGTTCGGCAAAGGAAATAATCGCGCGCGTGCCATAACTGGGATATGAGCCGCTAAGGGGCAGAGCCGGGCCGAGTTGAGCACCTGAGCCGGCTCGTACGCCATCAGGCCGTTTCCTGATCGCTGGCGAATGGCAACAGGGTGATCATGCTGTTACCCATTTGCCTGGCGTACTCCTGCAATACCCCGCCGGCCAGCGCGACTATGTCCTCGCTCAGTTCGAGACCGACCCCGGTGCGCCAGGTCAACACCATATCCAGGGCTGGTGGCTGTGGCACATTGTCGAGGATGGTGAGCAGACCCTGCTTGAGCTCCTCATGGACCAGGGCCGCAGGCAACGCGCCAATGCCGAAACCATCGCGGATCAGGCGCGTCATGGCCGCCACCGAGTTTACGCAACTGATGCGCGGTGCTGCGACATTGCCGGCGTGCAACAGGTTGAGAATGTCCTGGTGCGGGCGCGAATTCTTGGAGAAGGTGATGATCCGCTCCTTGACCAGTTCATCTATCGAGGCGTAGCCGCGGTCGTAGATCGAGCCGGTCAGGACGATCCACTGCACCGGATAACGCGCCACCTCCAGGTTGCGCACGCCATCGCCGCGCAGCACGTCGGTCTGGAAAATGATGTCGAGATAACCTTTCTGCAATTGCTCGCAGAGGTTGCGCGCGGTGTCCGCGGTGAGCTCGATCTCCACCCCCGGATAGACTTCCATGACTTTCGTTACGAAAGGACTCAGCAACGTGTGGATCACCGTATCCATAACGCCCAGGCGGATACGTCCCTGGATGCTGCCGGTCTCGCTGATCGACTGTTTCAACGCCTGCATGGTGTCGAGCATGCGTTCGGCGTATTCGAGCACCTTGCGCCCCTCCGGCGTCAGCGAAACCCCCTTCGAATCGCGCAGAAAGAGACGAACCCCCAACTCGTCTTCCAGCGCGGCGATGCGGCTGGAAATCGAGGCCTGGGTGCTGAACAGCTTTTCCGCCGTGAGGCGAAAGCTCTTCAGCCGTGCGACCCAGACAAAGGTCTCGAGAAATCTCAGATTCATGGCTATTCGGCCCTCGTGCAATTAACGGATAACGGCGTTTTGTTAGCGCTATACGAAGCAGGTTACATGCCAGCGCTTGGTAAAACGCCGCGCCGGGCGCATCGGATTTTCTGATCGGCGGCCCCTGCTTTTTCTCGTTGGACGCTGGCTCGCGCTGCTAACAAGAATCTCCCCGCGGCAACTCAAGCCCGATAACAACAGACCGCAAATCGCGCCCTGCCAAGCAGACGGTAATCACCGCTGTGCGCGCTTACCTCACAGGAGAGATTTCTCATGAACCAGATCCACCGCATGGCAGCCTTGCTCGCCATCAGCAGTGTGCCCGGCGTGGCCAGTGCCGACTTCATCAACGACAGCAAAGGCAGCCTCGATCTGCGCAACTTCTACTTCAATCGCGATTTCCGCCAGGAAGGCGCCCGTGACAAGGCCGAAGAATGGGCGCAGGGCTTCTTGCTGCGCATGGAGTCCGGCTACACCGAAGGCACGGTCGGCGTCGGCATCGATGCGCTGGGCATGCTCGGTCTCCAGCTCGACTCCGGCGAGGGCACCGCGGGCAGCGGCTTGCTGCCGGCAGACCGCTCCGGTGGTTCGCAGAGCGAATACGCCAAGCTCGATGTCACCGCCAAGTTCAAGGCTTCCAACAGCACCTTGCGCGTCGGCTCCCTGGCGTTTCGCAGCCCTATCGTTTCGTCCAACGACTCGCGCCTGCTGCCGGCCTCGTTTCGCGGCGCCCTGCTGAACGTGCAGGAGATCGACAAGCTGACTCTGCAAGGCGGCCAGATCGATCGGATCAAGGCCAACGCCTCCACCGACTACACCGAGATGAGCGCCAACCGTATCGGCGGCAATAGCGACTCGTTCACCTTCGCCGGCGGCGACTACAAGCTGACCCCCGAGCTGAGTCTGGGCCTGCACTACGGCGAGCTGGAAGATATTTACCAGCAGCACTACGGCACTCTGGTCTACCTCAAGCCACTGGGCGAAGGTCAGTCGTTCAAGACCGATCTGCGCTATGCAAATAGCCGGGAAGACGGAAACTTCCGCAATATCGACAACACCGCCTTCGGCGCCATGTTCACCTACACCCTCGGCGGCCATGCGTTCGGCGCCGGCTACCAGCGCATGAGCGGCGACGACCCCTTCCCCTATATCGCCAACAGCGACCCGTATCTGGTCAACTTCGTCCAGATCAACGATTTCGCCAACACCGACGAGCGTTCCTGGCAGGCCCGCTACGACTACAACTTCGCCAACATGGGCATCCCCGGCCTGACCTTCATGACCCGTTACATGTCCGGCGACCACGTCCAGGTCGGCGCCAGCAACGGCGGCAAGGAATGGGAACGCGACATGGACCTGGGCTATGTGGTGCAAAGCGGCCCGTTGAAGAACCTCGGCCTTAAATGGCGTAACGCCACCGTGCGCTCGAACTTCGGCAACGACCTCGACGAGAACCGCCTGATCCTCAGCTATAGCCTGCCGCTCTGGTAATCGGCAAGTACATGGCCGGCGCTCCAGCGCCGGCCACTCCTCTCCCTGGCAATCCACACTGACCTACGACTGGCCCACCTTCGTGGCTATCACCGGGAAGGGGGCGAGGAGCCTCCCATGCAGATATTCCTGTCCTGGCAAGAAAAATTCCGCCTGCTTATCGTCATCACCCTGCTCGGCCTGGGGTTGATCACGGCAACCTCGTTCTGGGCCAGCCGCCAAGTCGATGCGGCGCTGCAAGGCCGGGAAAACGCCACGGCATTCGCCGGCGCCTCCTCCGCTTTGGTCAATGACTGGCTCAAACTCGGCATCCTGCGCAGGGAGCTCACGCCAGCCAATAGCGAGGAATTTCTTGCACGCATCGGCACTCTGGAACAGCTCGTCGAGCAATTCGTCAGACAGGCTCACGGCTTGGGCAATAGCGCCATCGGCCAAAGCGCGGAGCAGATCGAAGCCCTGATCCTGGCCGAGACAGAGCAACAAAGAAGCTGGCTGGGGCTGTCCCAACAATTGGGCCTGACGCCCTTCCAAGGTCAACGCCAGGCACTTTCCGTCAGCGCCAAGCAATTGGAGGCCATCACCATCGGCCTGATCCAGCCGCTGATCGCTGCGACCCTGAGCAACCAGCGCAACTACCTGTCGACTTTCGATAGCGATTACGCCGCGCAGACCCAAAGCGCCATCGACGAGTTGCAGGCCAAGGTTCAGGAACTGGATTGGGGCGATAACCAGATCGGCCAGACGGTCGCCGCCTTCAGTACGGCCTTCACCCAAGCGCATGCCTCGATCCTGCAACTGCGCGCCCTCGAAGCGCGACTTGCCGAGCAACGCCTGCAAACCGAGCAACGCATCCTTGAGCAGAACCGCATGTTGCAGGACGGCATCCTCGCCAGCACCGCGCAGCAGACGCAACAGGCCAGGCACTCGGCGAACTGGCTGATGGGTATGACTTCGCTCTGTGTAGCGGCATTCCTGCTGATCACCCTGAGCCAGGCATCGCGCACGCTGATGGCTCAGTTGCGCAAGGTCACCCTCCTGCTCACCCAAGTCGCGTCCGGCGACCTCACCGGCAGCCTGGCTATCGGCAACAATCCCAAGGATGAATTCAATCAATTGGGCGAGACCTGCAACCGCATGATCCAGGGTATCAGCCGGATTCTCTGCCAGGTGGTCGAGGCCAATCGCGCCCTGACCGAGTTGCACGCCTATCTCGGCGTCTCGATGCGCGATCTCGGCGATAACAGCAGCCAGGTGGAAATCCAGACCGAACAGGCCGCCTCGGCGTCCCAGCAAATCTGCGCGACCATCAACGAAATGGCCCAGCGCACCTCGGACGTGGGTAATTCCACGCACAGCGCCTACGAGTCGGCGCGCCTGGGCAGCACGGTGATCGCTGCCAGCGTCGACAATATGCGCCGGCTGTCGCAGCTGATCCAGCAGACCCACGCCCAGGTCGCCCTGCTCAGCCAATCCAGCGGCAAGGTGCGCGGCATCATCGATGTGATCAACAGCCTGGCCGACCAGACCAACCTGCTGGCCCTGAATGCCGCCATCGAAGCGGCGCGCGCCGGCGATGCCGGGCGCGGCTTCTCGGTGGTAGCCGATGAGGTGCGCTCCCTGGCGCAGAAAACCGTGTCCGCCACCACCGACATCGCGCGCATCATCGGCGATTTCAACCAGCAGACCCAGAGCATCGACGGTTTGATGAGCAACGGCCTGTCGCTGGCCGCGCAAAGCGAGGAACACGCCGGGCAAGCGGCCACCGCCATCGAGGCGATCACCCTGTCGATGGAGCAGCTCAGCGGGGAAATGAATCAGGTGGTGGTGGCCATCGAAGAAATCTCCAGCACCACCGGCGATATCGCCGAAAAGATGGAGGAGATCAACCTGCACACCGGCCAGACCAAGGGCCTGCGCTTGACCCTGGAGCAACAGACCCACGGCCTGTCCGAACAGATCCAGGCACTGAGCCAGAGCGCGCAGCAGTTTCAGATCGGTTAGCGGGGCCAACCCCGTGGCAGGCGCGTTTCGCGACGCGCCTTGACCGTGATTTGCGTAGTCCGGATGCAATCCGGGAGCGATTTGTCGGTGCAGAATTTCTCCCGGATTTCATCCGGGCTACAAAAATGCCGTTCACCTGCTTAAGTGAACGGCATTGCGACTTCGCATCGGGCCTTTGCTGTCAGGCTTCTAGCAGACTTATTCGGCCTGGTCCTTGGCAGAGCCTTCGCGGTACTGGTCAATGATTTCCCGGCCTTGCTCGCCCGCCGTGCCCAGCCACTCCCAGACCAGCGTCCGGCCGATGGCATCCAGGCCGGAGCGTATTGCCGGTGGCGCTTTATCGGCCACGATCAGGCCTCGGCGGCGCAAGGTTCTGATCTGGTAGGCGTTCAGCGCCCAGGACAGTTCCCAGCCCTGCTTCTCGGCGCGTTGCCCCGCCGCCAGCAGCGCCTGCTGCGCGGTGACCGACAAACGCTGGAATGCCGCCTCGTTGACCACAGTGATATTTTTCGGGATGAACGCCTTGATGTCATAAAAATGACTGGCGAACCTCCATGCTCGCAGGTCCACGCCGGTGGCCGAGGAGGTCAGCATGGCCTGCACCTCGCCAGTGCCGAACGCCTGGGGCACGTCCTCGGTGGCGATGGTGGTCGGCACTGCGCCGACCAGCTCGGCCATGCGCGCGCTGGTCGGGTTGTAGGAACGGAATTTCAGGCCCTGAAAATCCGCCATCCGGGTCACCGGCTTGTTGCTGTACAAACTCTGCGGTGGCCAGGGCACGGCATACAGCAGGCGCACGCCGTCTTTCAGCAGACGCTGTTCGATGGCCGGCCGGCTGGCCTGCCAGAGGCGTTTTGCCTGGTCGTAGTCGGTGACCAGAAACGGCAGGCTATCGAGCGCATACAGCGGGTCTTCATCGCTCAGCACCGACATGAACAGATCGCCGAGCTGAATGTCCTCGCGCGCCACTGCGGCCTTGACTTGGGCGCGCTTGAATAGCCTCGAGTTGGGCGAGACGCGGATGTCCAGCTCGCCCCTGCTCTCGCGCGTGACCTGACGGGCAAAGTCGCGGGCGATGCGCGTAATGAAGTTGCTGCTCGGCTGCTCGGCCGACATGTTCCAGTGCTCGGCCGCCTGAGCGGCTGTCACGGCGCCGACCAGGGCGGCGAGCACCGCGGGAAACTGCAAATAGAGAGAGGGTTTCATTGGCGTGTCCATGAGTCGTGGAATCGGGGAGCCAGGTCAACAATCTATCCGCAAGCGCCCCTGCCGATGGAAAGGACACCCCTGGCCGAGATGGTGGACCGACCAGGGGTGCGCGCAAGGTGTTTGCTGCGCGAACGGGAGCAAACCACAGCACGACTCTCGGAGTTGCCGAAGACCCTGTCCAACGAGAAAAAACACCGACGCATGATCGAAAAAGCTTATGCCCAACGGCCCTTGGCAGACGGATCGCGCAAGGCTGCGCTGGAATCATCGTCATCAACTTTTCCTATCCCCGCCGCTCATTTTTATTAGTTGGACGCCCGCCCCGCGCCCCTCAAGAATGCTGCACAGGTCATTCCATAACACGCGGCCGCCCGTTCGCCAGCGCCCTGCTTGCGCACACCGACGAGGCGCCCGGCACAGAGGAACATCCCTTGAACAGCCTGCTTCTGAACTGCGATATCGGCGAGAGCTTCGGCGCCTGGCAAATGGGTCTGGATGCCGAGGTCATGCCCTATATCGACTGCGCCAATATCGCCTGCGGCTTCCACGCCTCCGATCCCGGCATCATGCGCAAGACCGTGGCCCTGGCGGTCGAGCATGGTGTGCGCATCGGCGCCCATCCGGGCTATCCGGATCTGGTCGGCTTCGGCCGTCGCTCGATGGACTGCTCGCCCCAGGAAGTCGAGGACCTGCTGCTCTATCAGATCGGCGCGCTGGAGGCCATCTGCCGCAGCCAGGGTAGCCGCGTCAGCTACGTCAAACCCCACGGCGCGCTGTACCAGGACATGATGCGCAAGCCGCAGATCCTGCGGGCGGTGATGCGCGCCCTGACCAGCTATGACCGCAGCCTGCCGTTGATGCTGATGACCACCCGCGACAATCGCCAGAGCCAAGCCATGGGTGCCGAATTCGGCCTGACCCTGTGGTTCGAGGCCTTCGCCGACCGCGCCTACGACCCGGCAGGCTTCCTGGTCGCGCGCAGCCAACCCTGGGCGGTGCACCACGACAGCGAGCTGATCGTCGCTCAAGCGGTCAGCCTGGCCAAGGGCCAGGCGCTGCTCGCCAGCGACGGCAGTTCGTTATCCTTGCAGGCCCACACGCTCTGCGTGCATGGCGATAACGCCGAATCCATCGCCGCGGTGCGGCGCATCCGCGATGCCTTCGACGCCCTGAGGTTGGCATGAGCGCGCCCGTCCCGAAACTCGAAGTCGCCGGCATCGACAGCCTGATCCTGCGTCTGTTCGAGCGCATCGACGAAAGCAACATGCCCTGGATGCTGGCCGCCAGCCAACGCCTGCGCGCCAGCTTTGGCGACGCGCTGATCGATCTGGTGCCGTCCTACACCACCCTGTTGCTGCATTACGACCTCAAACGCATGGCGGGGATGCGCGTGCGCGAACTGATCGCCGAGGCCTTCACCGACCTGCAACCGGCCAGCGCCGAGGGCGGTCGCTGCCATGAGCTGCCAACCTGGTACGACCGCAGCGTCGGCCCCGAGCTGCCGCTGCTGGCGCGCCGCAGTGGGCTCAGCGAAGCCCAGGTGATCGAGCACCACAGCCGTCACCAATACCAGGTGTTCGCCATCGGTTTCGCCCCCGGCTTTGCCTTTATGGGCCTGGTCGAGGAAGCCCTGGCGGCGCCGCGCCTGAGCACCCCGCGGAAACGGGTCGCGGCCGGTAGCGTGGGCATCGCCGAGCGCCAGACCGCGATCTACCCGGTGGTTTCGCCGGGCGGTTGGAACCTGCTCGGGCGCAGCCCGGTGAAACTCTTCGACCGTTCCATCGACGGCTACAGCCTGATGCAACCGGGCGACCGGGTGCGCTTCGTGCCCATCGATCACGCCGAATTCATCCGCCTCGGCGGCGACGACAGCCCCCTGGAGACGCCCCTATGAACCGCGACGCAGGCGGGCTGCGCGTCGAGCGCAGCAGCCCCTTTATCCAACTGCAGGACGCCGGGCGTTTCGGCGTGCGCCACCTCGGCGTCAGCCAAAGCGGCGCCCTGGACTGGATTTCCATGTACTGGGCCAACTGGCTGCTGGGCAACGCCCTGGACGCCGTGGTGGTGGAAATCACCCTGGGCAATTTCGACCTGCGCTGCGAGCAGGACGGCTGCCTGGCCCTGGCCGGCGCCGACCTCGGCGCCACCCTGGACGGCGAGCCCCTGCAGCCCTGGCGCACCTTCGGCGTGCGCCGCGGTCAGCAGTTGCGTTTCGCCCAGCCACGCCTGGGCGCCCGCGCCTATCTGGCCGCGCCAGGCGGTTTCAGTGCGAGCGCGGTGCTCGGCAGTTGTTCGAGCATGGCCCGCGAGCAGTTGGGCGGCCTGCACGGCGACGGCAA
>RCUR01000242.1_pt1 | contig 19120 bp, 14 predicted proteins | sample 2166151 | NCBI WGS metagenome assembly RCUR01 (sample SAMN09932785, study PRJNA488358) | compost metagenome | isolation source: compost soil in an enriched community | place: Germany: Experimental Botanical Garden
AACAGCAGCAGCGACCTCCCGGTCACCTCGAACTCGCAGTCGAATTCCCAGGTTTCGCGCCCGCGCAGGGTGGGGCGGTTGGTGTCCACCAGGCAGTTCCAGTGTTCGCCTTCGGGTACGTGCGGCAAGGTGAAATTAACCACCTCATGGTGGGCGTTGACGATCAGCAGCAAGGTGGCATCGGCGCCTGGCCTGCGGATGCCGGAAACCTGGGCACGACCGTCCATGAGCATGCCCAGGCAGCGACCATGGTTGTCCTCCCATTGCTCGGTGGTCATCTCGCTGGCATCGGGGGCCAGCCAGGTGACGTCCTTGACGCCGATGTCCTCATTGAAGTCGCCGACCAGGAAACGCCCGCGGCGCAGCACCGGGTAACTCAGGCGAAGCTTGGTCAGGCGCTTGACGAACTTGAGCAGCGACTTGCCGTCTTCGTCCATGTCCCAGTTGACCCAGCCGGTTTCGCCATCCTGGCAATAGGCGTTGTTATTACCGTGTTGGGTGCGACTGAACTCATCGCCAGCGACGATCATCGGCGTGCCCTGGGCCAGCAGCAGGGTGGCGAAGAAGTTGCGCATCTGCCGCAGGCGCAGGGCGTTGATTTCAGGGTCGTCGGTCGGGCCTTCGACGCCGTGGTTCCAGGACAGGTTGTGGTTGGTGCCATCCTGGTTGTTCTCGTCGTTGGCCTCGTTGTGCTTGTCGTTGTACGAGACCAGGTCGCGCAGCGTGAAACCGTCGTGGGCGGTGACGAAATTCACCGAGCAATAAGGACGTCGGCCACGCTGGTTGAACAGTTCGCCGGAAGCGGTCATGCGCCCGGCGAAGTCGGCGAGCTGGCCTTCGTCGCCTTTCCAGAAGGCACGCACGGTATCGCGGAAGCGGTCGTTCCACTCCACCCAACCGGGGGCGAAGCCACCGACCTGATAGCCACCGGGACCACAGTCCCAGGGTTCGGCGATCAGTTTTACCTGGCGCAGGACCGGGTCCTGGCGGCAGGCGACGAGGAAGCTGTGGCGCTCGTCGAACCCTTCGTGATACCGGCCCAGGATGGTCGCCAGGTCGAAGCGAAAGCCGTCGACGTGCATCTCGCTGGCCCAATACCGCAAGGAGTCGGTGACCATCTGCAATACGCAGGGATGGCTCAGGTCCAGGGTGTTGCCGGTGCCGGAATCGTTGATGTAGAAGCGCTTGTTCTCCGGGTTCAGGCGGTAGTAGGAGACGTTGTCGATGCCGCGCATCGACAGGGTCGGGCCTTGCTCGTTGCCTTCGGCGGTGTGGTTGTAGACCACGTCCAGAATCACCTCCAGGCCAGCATCGTGCAGGTGCGCAACCATTTCCTTGAACTCGGCGATCTTGCCGTTGGCCAGGTAGCGAGGGTGCGGGGCGAAGAAAGCGATGCTGTTGTAGCCCCAGTAATTGTTCAGGCCTTTTTGCAGCAGGTGCTGGTCGTTGACGAAGGCATGGATCGGCAGCAGTTCGATGGAGGAGACGCCGAGCTTGCGGATGTGCTCAAGCACGTCCTCGACCATCAGCCCGGCAAAGGTGCCACGCACATCCTCGGGCACCGAGGGGTGCATCATGCTGATGCCGCGCACATGGGTCTCGTAGATGATGGTGCGGTCCCACGGGATGTTGACGCGCTGGTCGCGGCCCCAGGTATAGGCAGGGTCGATGACCTTGCTCTTGGGCACGAACGGCGCGCTGTCGCGTTCGTCGAAGCTTAAGTCGGCATCCGGGTGGCCGATGGTGTAGCCGAACAACGCCTCGGACCAGCGCAGTTCGCCCACCAGCTGTTTGGCGTAGGGGTCGATCAACAGCTTGTTGGGATTGAAGCGGTGACCGTTTTCCGGGTCGTAAGGGCCATGTACCCGGTAGCCGTAGATCAGGCCCGGATGGGCGTCGGGCAGGTAACCATGGAAGATTTCATCGGTGTATTCGGGCAGCTCGATGCGTTCGAGTTCGACCTCGCCGCTGGAATCGAAGAGGCACAGCTCCACCTTGGTGGCGTTGGCGGAAAACAGCGCGAAGTTGACCCCCAGGCCATCCCAGGTTGCCCCCAGGGGGAAGGGCAGGCCTTCGCGAATGCGCGTCGGCTCGGCGGCTGGTGTCGGAGTGGGCTTGCTTTCGTTCTTGCCGTTCTTCTCGCTCTTGTGCGGTCGAGTACTCATGGTGGGTCCTTTTTCTGCGCAGGCAGGCACAACCCTCCGCCCTGGGCGGCAGGAGGGTAGGTGATGGAAGCGGCTTGCAACCCGAGGCCAAGCGCGGGCGAACTCAGCTCGCAGGTGGCTTCTTCGCCGCCCGGGGCTTTTTATCGGTCGCAGGCTTTACCGCTGCTGCGGCCGGTGCAGGCTTCGCCGCCGTTTTGGTCGCGGCGGGTTTGGACTTGGAGTTGGTCTTCGGCACACTGATTTTCGAATCACTGGCTTTCGAATCACCGGTCTTCGAATCACTGGGCTTGGCCTTGGCGACGGTCTTGCGCGAAGAGGTCTTGTTCGGGGCCAGCGCTTCGGCTTCGGCCAGCTTGCGCGCCATCTCCCAATGGCGCTCTTCCTGGCCTGCGGGCTTGCCCTCCGACTCCCAGATTTGATAGGCGAATTCGCGAATTCGTTTGTCGTCAGCACTCATTTCAACGCTCCTGATCACAACTCATTTTGTAGGTAGAGATTGACAGGGAATTCTTTCAGCGCCGTGCTCAGCCACAGTTCCCTTTCTGCTGTGACTACGGCCTCGCTGAAAAGTCCCTTCCAGCTATGCGAGGAATCGGTTTTGGGCAGGATCAAACGCGTGTCTTCCCAGTTCCGAGCCGGGATCAACGGTATGGTTTGATCATCAAGCAAGTGGCTTGCCAGCCTGGGCACCAGGACGATAGCCCGTTTGCCATCGTCTTCGCGCAAGAATGCCAACACGTTTGCTGCCTGCTTGCCGCGCACTTCCAGGGGCTGGTAGCGACCGCGCCGGAACAAATCGGCGTGCTGCTGGCGCAGGTTCAGGGTGCGTGCGATCAGCGCTTGTTTGAGGCGGCCATCCTGCCAATGTTGCAGTAATGGTGCAGGGCCCAAGGCATCATCCAGGGCCTGGCGCCGTGCGGTAAAGTCCACCGGCCGGCGATTGTCCGGGTCGACCAGGCTGAAGTCCCAGAACTCGTTGCCCTGATACAGGTCGGGTACCCCGGGCACGGTCATGCGCAGCAGGCATTGGCTCAGGCTGTTGAGCGCGCCGGCACAGGCGATGGTGTGGGCGGCAGCGGCGATCGACTGGCGCAATTGCTGGCATTGCGGGTCGAGCAGCAGGCCATCGATGAAGTCAGCGCAGGCGCGCTCGTAGGCATCGTTTGGCGCATTCCAGCTGCTGATCAGCTTGGCTTCGCGCAAGGCTTTTTGCTGCCACTGGTGCAGGCGTTGTGCATAGGCTTGCAGCCCAGCCGGGTCCGCTGCACCCAGGCCCAGTGGCCAGCTGCCGAGCAGGGTCTGGTAGAGCAGTAACTCATCAGCGGCACTGGGCGCCAGCTCATCGCCAAAGACGCTGCGTAGCGTAGAGGCCAGTTCGCGCCAGTGCTCGACGCGGGCGGCGTACCAGGCGCTGCGCTCGCTGAGCACGGCCAGGCGCGCGCGGCTGTCCTCGCCGCGCTTGTGGTCATGGGTTGCCGTGGCCAGCAGGTTGTCCGGGAAACGGCTCAGGCGTTGCTTGCAGGCCCCATGGAAATCCTCGGGCGGAGCACTGAAACGCTCAGGGTCGAAGCCTACATCGTTGCGTGACAGCAACACCGCCGAACGGTAGAAGGCGGTGTCTTCCACGGCTTTGGCGGCGGTGGGCGAAGTCAATTGCTGAAAGCGGATGCAGGCATTGCGCAAGCGCTTGCGTTCGCGCCCCACCGGCAGGTGTCGCCAGCGGGTACCACCGAGCCACTGTTGCAGGTGGTCGAGCACCGGCCAGTCGGCCTCACCCAGGGTGGTGCGCGCGCCAGCCAGGGCCTGGGCAAAGAAAGGCTCGTCCTCGGCGGGCCGGCCGCAGGCGTTGATGTAGGTACGGTACACCGGGAAGTGCACGATCAATTCCTGCAAGGCGCGACGAATCGCGCCCAGGGTCAGGTCACGGCTCATCAGGTCATCACGTGCGACCTGTAGCAGGGCCTGCGCCACCGACTCGCAATCCCCGGCGAGGCTGGCGTTGAGTACCAGGTGCCGGGCCTGGCGCACTTCTTCGGCAAAGTCGGCGGGCCGCCCGCTGACGCCGGTCCAGAGCTCACTGAGGTTGGCCTGGCCCGCCGGGTCATGCTGCAACAGCGAAACCTGGTTCATGAATTCATAGCCGGTACTGCCGTCGACTCGCCAATCGCGGTGCAACTGCTCGCCGCTGCCGAGGATTTTCTCGACAAAAACGGGAAAGTGTTCGAGCGCGGCGGCTAGTGGGCGCTGCGCCAGCAGGGCATTGACCCGCCGGCGCAACTTGCGGCAGTAACCGCGGGGGTCGGCCAGGCCGTCGATGTGGTCGATGCGCAGGCCATCGACCAGCCCGCGGGCAATCAGTTCGAACACCTTGCCATGGGTGGCTTCGAAGACGGCGCTGCGTTCAACGCGTAGCCCGCCCAGTTCGTTGATATCGAAAAAGCGCCGCCAGTTGATGTCGTCGGCGGCGGTGCGCCAACTGGCCAGGCGATAAGCCTGTTTCTCCAACAGGTGGTGCAGGCGCTCGAAGCCGGCGGCGTCGCGCGGGTCGAATTGCGCCAGCACAGCCTGCAGGGCAGTGGCCGCTTCCGGCGTGCGGGCCAGGGTGGCCAATGCCGCGTGCAGGGCTGCTGCCTTGCTGCGCGGCTGGCGCTGGTCTTGCAATGCGGCAAAGCGCGCACCCATTTCACTGAGCCGGGCATCGCCGCTGACGCAGAGAATGTGTACGTAGTCCACCGGGCAGATGGGGAAGCGGTGATCGTAGTGCTCGACGTAGAACGTACCGCGCTCGACATCCAGGTTCAGCGTCAGGTCGCCGGCCTGCAGGACGCTGCCATAGTCGCTGGCCAGGAATGGCAGCAACAATTGGCCCTCCAGCAAGGGGTCGGTGGAGTGCCATTTGATGTCGAAGAATTCGGCATAGGGGCTGCGCCGACCCCATTCGAGCAGGTCCAGCCACCAGGGGTTGTGCACGCCGCCCACGGCCATGTGGTTGGACACGATGTCGAGGATCAGGCCCATGCCGTGCAAGCGCAGCGCAGCCACCAGGCGCTCCAGCGCGGCCTCGCCACCCAGTTCCGGGTTGATGCGGGTCGGGTCGACCACATCGTAGCCATGCATCGAGCCTGGCCGTGCCTTGAGCAGCGGCGAGGCATACACATGGCTGATGCCCAGGGCCGCGAAATAAGGCACCAGCGGCACGGCATCGTCCAGGGTGAAACCACCATGGAACTGAAGCCGCACGGTCGCACTCAGGGTTTTCATCGATCACGCTCGAAGGCTTGTACCCGTGCCTGCGCCAGCAACTCCAGGCGGCGTGCGGCATCTTCGTCGTCGAGCAGCCCCTGGCAGTGCGCGGTGAAGCGTCGCCGCCAGTTGGGGTGGATATCGACCGTGCCGGGAAGGTTCGGTTGTTCTTCGATGCCCAGGGCATCTTCGAGCGGCAACAGCACAAGGGGGGCACGGGTGTGCCCGAGATAGCGCACGCAGGCATCGATGACCTGGTCGGTCTCTTCGCCGTCGCTGCGAAAGTTCTGCGGGTCCTGGGCCAGCGCATGGTGCAGGCCAACCTGCTCCTGGTGGCGCGTCTGGCGCCAGTGCTGCTCCGTTTCGGTGTCGATCAGTTTGAGTTTATGGTTCCAGTCGATGTCACGGGCACGCCACCAGCCGTCGAGGGTTGGCAGGTCATGGGTGCTGGTCGTGGCCAAGGCATGGTCGGGCCAGTCCAGGATCGGCTTGAAATGGCCGGTGTGGTATTGCTCGAACAGCAACACGCGCATACCGAGTATGGCCCGGGCCTGGAGCTTCTCGCGCAGCCCTTCGGTGACGGTGCCCAGGTCTTCACCCAGGACGATGGCGCGGTGGCGCACCGACTCCAGGGCCAGCAGGCGCAACAGGTCATCGAACGGGTAGTGCAGATAGGCGCCTTCACTGGCCGGTGCGCCCAAGGGGATCACCCATAGCCGTTGCAAGCCCATGACGTGGTCGATGCGCAAGCCGCCGGCATGGCTGAAATTGGCCCGCAGCATTTCGATGAACGCGGCAAAGCCGTTGCGGCGCAACCCTTCGGGGGAAAAGGCGGAGATGCCCCAGCTTTGCCCGCTGCGATTGAGGATGTCCGGCGGCGCACCCACGGTCAACTCTGAGAGCAGTTCGTCCTGGCGGCTCCAGGCCTGGCTACCGGCGCCGTCGGCCCCAACCGCCAGGTCGGCGATCAGGCCGATGCGCATGCCGTTGGTGCGGGCGGCCTCCTGGGCGCGTTCCAGGCTACGGGCAACCAGCCATTGGCCGAAGGCGTGGAAACCAATTTCGGCGGCGTGTTCGCTGGAAAAGCGCGCCACTTCGGGGCTTTGCGGGTCGTGCCAGGTGCTGGGCCACTGCCGCCAGTCCGGGCTTTTGCCCTCGTCTGCGCAATGGGCCTGCAGGGCCTCGAAGCGACAATGGTTTTCCAGCGCCTGGCCACCTGCTTGACGAAAGCTGGCGAAGTCCGCCTGCAAGGGATGCTCGCCCACGCAAAAGCCGTCATACAGCGTACGCAGCAGGAGCTGCTTGGCCTGGGCGGCAGCGGGCCATTCGATCAGGGGCAACTGCTCCAGGCGATGCAGTTCGGTGGTGAGCCCGGCGTCATCGATGGCGATGCGCACGGCACGTTCACCGAGGATCATGCCCGGGGCGGCGTACAGGCTATTGAGGAACAGCCGGCTGGAGGGTGAATAGGGGCTGTAGCGGTAGGCGTCATGGCTGAACATGGCGTGCATCGGGCTGATGGCCAAGGCATCGGCGCCGCGTTCGGCCGCGCTGCGGGCCAGGGTTTCCAAGGCCTGGGTATCGCCGAAGCCGCCATCGCCCTGGCGGCGCAGGCTGTACAGTTGAGCGCTCAAGCCCCAGATGCGCGGGTTCTGCTCGCCCGTGGCGTCGGCCACGCTCCAGCAGCGTAGCGGCGCCACGGCCAGGGTGAAATGCTGCTCGGCTATCGTCACGCCGTGGTAGCCCAGAGGAAGGCTCGTGGGCAGCGCACCATCGTCGTCCAGGTGCAATTCCAGGGTCGTGCCGTCCTCGAGCTGCACCCGGCACGGTGTGCGCGGGCTGAAGAGGGCGCGCAGGCTCAGCGCCTGGCCGGCATCCACGGTCAACAAGGGAGCCAGGCTGTGGCTGTCGTTAGCCTGGAGCAGTTGGGCAAGGCTGGCTTCCACCTCGGCGTCGTTGCGGGCTGGATGCCCGAGGCCCGCCAGCACCCGGCGCAACACCATGGGCTCTACCCGCTGCGGGCGGCCGTTGGCGTCGATCCAATCCACCGCCAGCCCCGCTTGCTGGGCCAACAGGTGCAGTCGCTCATCACTCATGGGGCGGCTCCGTTGCAGAAAGTGGGGTCAGGCTGACCAGGGTAGACCATGGCAACAAATGGGTTGCATTAATAGGGTGCGGGGTACTTTCGAACAGGCGTCGTTCCGGTGCTGGCATAACGGTCGACACGGGCTTGGGCCCAAGGTTCAGGTCGATGCGCAACTGGCTGCCGTCACCCAGTTGCCAACGCGCCGTGAGGGCTTTTTCCGCAAGTACCCGTGCCTCCAATGAGTGGCTGCCCGGCAAACGTGCGAACAGGTGTTGCCGGCGAATCTGCAGCAGCTCGCGATACAGGTGCAGCCATGGGTTGTTCTCGTGCGCTTGCTGGAAATCAGGACGCGAGGCGGAGAAGGTCTGTGGCTGATTGGGGTCGGGAATCCGTGCGCGTTTTTGCGCGTCGGCGAAGGCCTGGAAACCGGCGAACTCGGTGCGGCGGCCATCGCGCACGGCCTGCGCCAATTGGCCATGGTGGCTGGTGAAAAACAGGAACGGTTCGCTCGCGGCCCATTCATCACCCATGAACAGCAAGGGAATCATGGGCGAGAGCAACAACAAGGTGGTCGCGGCGCGCAAGGCTTGCGGCGGGCACAATTGGCTCAGGCGCTCACCCAGGGCGCGGTTGCCGATCTGGTCATGGTTCTGCAAAAACAGAACGAACGCCGTCGCAGGCAGGTGCGCGCTGGGTTCTCCTCGTGGCACGCCCCTGGCGTCGGCCTGCCCTTGGTAGACGAAGCCCTGGCGCAGGCAGCGTGCCAGTTGCTCGATGGGGCGGTCCTGGAAGTGCTGGTAGTAACCCTCGCGCTCACCGGTCAAGAGTACGTGCAGGACATTGTGGCCATCGTCGTTCCATTGCCCGTCGAATCCCTGTTCCAACAGGTGTGCCTGATTGTGTTCGTTCTCCAGGATCAACCAGACCTGTCGATCCGGTTCGATTCGCTCACGTACCCGGTGTGCCAGGTCAGGGCAAAAGGTCGGGTCGGCAATGGCGTGCACGGCGTCCAGGCGCAAGCCGTCGAACCGATAGTCCAGCAGCCACATCAAGGCATTGTCGATAAAGAAGTCTCGGACCTGAGGCCGCTGGAAATCGATGGCGGCGCCCCAGGGCGTGTGCTGGTCCTCGCAAAAAAAGCCTTTTGCGTAACGGCCCAGGTAGTTGCCGTCCGGGCCGAAGTGGTTGTACACCACGTCGAGCACGACCATGAGCCCCAGGTCGTGGGCACGGTCGATCAGGCTTTTCAATTGCTCCGGGGTGCCATAGCTGGCCTGTGGTGCGTAGGGCTGCACGCCGTCGTAGCCCCAGTTGCGTTCACCGGGAAACTGCGCGATTGGCATCAGCTCGATGGCCGTGATACCCAGTGCCGCCAAGCGCGGTAGCTGCTCCTGAACGGCGGCGAAGCCACCCATGGCGCCGACGTGCAGTTCATAGATGACCGCTTCATGCCAGGGTCGGCCTTGCCAGTGCCGGTTACGCCAGTGGTAGGTGCCGGGGTCGACGACCACGCTGGCCGCATGCACATCACCGGCCTGGGCCCGCGAGGCCGGGTCGGGTACGTCCAGTTCGGCGTCGATGTTGAAGCGATAGCGAGTGCCGGCCGGGCACCGCGCCTGGACCACGAACCAACCGTCTGCCCGCGGTTGCATGGGCAAGGTCTGGCCGTGTTCCAGCACCACGCCGACCTGCTTGGCGTCAGGCGCCCAGAGGGCGAAGCGGGTATGTTCCGTATCGACCATGATTGCCCCGTGGGGCCAGTTTTCCTTTGACCGAGAGGGCATACCCGACTACCTCTATTTAGCGCACGTGGTGACCTACCGCGCGATGAACCAGCTCTTCATACAGCTCGGCGTAGGGTTCGACTGCCTGGCACCAGTTGAATGGCTGGGTCATGGCGCGGCAGCGCATGGCATTGAGCAAATCCGGCTTGCCGAACACGTAGAAGGCCCGACGCAACGCTTCTTCGTAGCTGGGCACGGTGGACTGGTCGAAGAGAAAACCGGTGACGCCATCTTCGATGGTATCGGCCAATCCACCGGTATTGCGCGCCACCGGCAGTGAGCCAAAGCGCTGTGCATACATCTGGCTCAGGCCGCAGGGTTCGTAGCGTGAGGGCATCAGCAAGAAATCGCTGCCGGCGAACATACGCCGGGCATCGGTCTCGTTGAAACCGATGCGCACGCTGACCTGGCCGGGGAAACGCCGGGCGAGCTCGCGCATGGCCTGTTCTTCTTCCGGCTCGCCACGACCGATGATCGCGATCTGGCCACCATTGGCGACAATGAATTGCGCGACGCCTTCGGTCAGGTCCAGGCCTTTCTGGTAGACCAGGCGCGAGACCACGGCGAACAGCGGACCGTCGGAAGGTTCGAGTTCGAACAGTTCACGTACATGCTGGGCATTGACTGCCTTGCCTTCCCAATCGTTGAGGCTGAACGGGCAGGTCAGGTGAGTATCGGTGGCCGAATCCCAGCTTTCGTCGATGCCGTTGGGAATGCCGCTGAGCAACCCTTGCTGGGCCTTGCTGCCAAGGAAACCGTCGAGCCCGCAGCCGAAGTCGGGGGTGGTGATTTCCCGGGCATAGGTGGCGCTGACGGTGGTGATATGGCTGGCATACGCCATGCCGGCCTTGAGAAACGACAGCTTGCCGTAGAACTCCATGCCTTCCTGTTGCAAGGCATGTTCCGGAATGGCCAGCTCGGGACAGCAGGCGCGGCTGACCACACCCTGGTAGGCCAGGTTGTGAATGGTGAACAGGGTCGGGGTCTTCATCCCGCGCCAGTGCATGTATGCCGGCGCCAGGCCCGCGGGCCAGTCATGGGCATGGACCAGGTCGGGCTTCCAGTGGACCATGCCAACGCCTTCGGCGATGTCGGCCGCCGCCAGGCCCAGGCGGGCAAAGCGGATATGGTTGTCCGGCCAGTCGCGGCCATTGTTGGCACCATAGGGCGTGCCTTCGCGCTGGTAGAGTTCGGGGCAGATCAGGACATAGATTACCAGGCCATCGGGCATGTCCATACGGCCGATCTTGCAGGGCGGCAGGGCAGCATGGCCGCCCAGTTCGCCGACGATGTGGATGGGGTTGTCACTGGCCAGCACTTGCGGGTAACCGGGTATCAATACCCGTACATCATGCAAGTGCCGCATGGCCCGGGGCAGGGCGGCAGAAACGTCGCCGAGGCCACCGGTCTTGACCAGGTCGGCGATCTCGGATGTGACGAACAGTACTTTCTGCTTGTTGGGATTTTCCCGCTGTTGCCCCTGCAGTGCCTTGCCTGTCGAAGCGAGATCGGGCACAGCCGTCTCGCTACCTTGTTTGTTGAAATGCTCTCCGTGAGTCTCGACAACGGCACTGATCATTAGTATCTCCCATGCATTTAAGCGTATGGCAAAGCACTTGAATTATTGTCCGTGCCCCCAATGCCCATCAAAAAGCGTGCCGCACTGGAAAAAGGCCAGTACGAATTGACGAGTGTGGGGTGGGCAGGCAGCGCTCGAGTACTTCGGAACGACGCCTACCTTTACGCTGACCAGCAAGAATTTCAGAAGTTTCGACTTTTTTTAGAAGAGTTTTCCGAGCGGTGCTTGGGTCGAAATCCGAGTGTAGGAGAGTTGGCGTAACGGAAGGAACAGATAAATTTCGCGGATCGACTGACGGCAGCAAAAGGCCATGAAACCGGTACGATCGTACTGATTTTGCAGGGGCGAATCGGCCGCGAAAGCTGCTGTTGAAAATGGCAATACTCACTATCGAGCGCGGTGATTTTTTCCGGGAAAAAGAGGGCTGTAGCCTTGCTTTCATCGTTTGAAAATGGATGCCCTGGAGCCCCTCATGAAACCGCTGTTCGCCCTCGCACTGTCGCTCGCTTCACTCGTCGGTTGTGCCAGTGGCCCTGGGCCCGAGTCGCGGCCATACACTGCCGAAGAAACCCGTGAGTTGGCGATGGAGGCGCTGAACCGCCGAGGCTTGTCGTTCCATGAGTACCATCGGCTCAAGGCCCAGCTACAGCGCGAACAACCGCAAGGCTTTGGCTTTGAAGGCATGGGCCAGATCAATGCCGAGCGCACCCGCCCCAGTGTCGGAGGGCAGGGCTAGATATTGGCTTCACGAGTACCAGGGTGAGTGGTGTGGGTACTTGTCCAGCCGTGCGCCTATTACCATCTCGCTGACCCAGGCACTCAGGATCGAACTGTAGGCCTTCTGGCTGCTGTCGGTCGACAGGCCATGATCGGCGCCATCGACGATCCGGTGGGTCAAGGAGTGGGCGCTGACGAACGCCGAGCGGTAGCTCATCAAAGTCGTGTGCGGCACATAGTCGTCCTGTTCGGACTCCACCAATAGCACGTCGCCGGTGAATTCGGCGCAGGCGGCCAATGCGCGGTTATCGGCCGGGCTCAGCGCCGATTGGCGGTAGCTCACCAATTTCTGTCGGTTCAAGTCCTGCTTGGGCAAGCTCCATTCATCGTCCCAGTACAAGGCCGGTACGCGCAGCGCCAGCCATTTGACCGGGCGTTGACGGGTCAGGATGGTTGCCAGGTAGCCGCCATAACTGCTGCCGATCACGGCGATGGCCGAGGTGTCCACGGCCGGGTGCGTGACCAGCTTGTCATAGGCGGCGAGCAGGTCATTGAGGTTCTGTTCGCGGGTCACGCTTTTCTTCTGGCTGAGGGTTTTTTCGTGCCCGCGCAGGTCGAAAGTCAGGCAGACGCAACCAAGACCGGTGATGTTCTTGGCCCGGGCCAAATCGCGCTGCTGGCTGCCGCCCCAACCGTGCACAAAGAGAATGCCCGGTACTTTGGGGCTCGGGCTGAGGATAGTGCCGGCAATGAGCTCGTCGTCGACCTGAATGTCGATCGGTTCGCTATGGATGGTCATAGGGCCGCACTCTGGCGAATTTGCTGATTTGTCCCACGTCACTGTCATCTCCTTGATAGAAAAGCGTAGCGTCTGGCGGCACTTCGACAGGCTCGAACACTTCGTGGGTCGATGCGCGCAGGCGTTGCAAGGAGGGGTCGGCGGCGAAGGCTTGTAGCGCCAGTACCTCGGCACTGCTGGCGCCGCCAATTCGCCAGGACTGTTCGAGTACGCCGCTGCGCACCTGGCCGCGCAGGTTCAGGCCACGCGCCACGTCATAGTTACGCCGCGAGGCAACGAAACCAGGGAAGGCATGGTAAGCCGCCGCTTCGTAACGCCGAGCCTGGGTGATGGCCAGCCGCAGTTGTTCGCTCATCTGCAATTGCAGTAACTGGTCGTAGTCGCCGCGTACCACTACCAGGTCCGAGCCGCCATATACGGATTCGCCCTGATGGTCCTGGGTCAACTGTTGGGTACCGTAATAACTGGCGGTAATCCCGGCGACGGTGACCTGGCCAACGCTGAAGGTTTCCACATCGGTAAGGTTTTCTTCCAGGACCAGCCCCCAGATGGAGATTTCCTCTTCGTCCAGATGGCTGAGGATGGCGTCGAGTTCATTGTGGTTGCCGATCACGTACTGGCCTCGTCCGGCCGTCGCTCGCACCGACTTGAGCCGCAGCGGGCCCTCGGCGAACAACAGTTCGGCTGCCATCTGCGCATCGGCCAGGCTGAATACGGTGTAGCCCTTGAGCAAGGCGTCGGTGGCACGCTTGGCGAACGCATCGGTCCAGCCCTCGGGGCAGGCTGCCCCGGCGGGTAATGGATGCGAGATGGCCTTGGTTGCCATATAAGGATGGCTGACCATTCCGCCGAAAAAGTCCTCGACCGAATGGATCCCCAGCGAGTGGTATCGTTCAGGGCCGATCAAGGTGTCGGTAGGCAAGTAGTAGAGCGCACCCTCGGCCATGGCGCGGTCTTGCTCTTCAATCACGCGGGTGCCCAGCAACGAGGCCAGGCGCTCGGCCAGATTATGGTGCACGGCGCGTTCGTGTGGCGGTGTCGGTTCACGGGCATCGAGCAGCACCACACCGGCCCTGCTGGTATCGGAACGGGGCATAAATGAATTCCTTGAGTCGGGGGTCAGGACGCCTTTTGCAGCGCGTCGATCAATTCCTGTTTGCTCATTTTCGAACGCCCGCGGATGTCCTTGGTGCGAGCCTCTTTCATCAGCGACTCCTTGCTTTGAGTGCTCAAGGATGTTCTGGAAGACCGGGGGAAACCCTTGCGAGTGGCCGCTGCGCGTTTGGCCGAGTCATGGCGTGCCTGTGACTTGGTCGTTGTAGAAGTGCTGCGGCCCGAGCCGCTTTTTTCGCCACCGCCGGACTGTTTGTTGACCGTGGCCCAGGCGCGCGCTTCGGCGGTTTCCTTGGAAAGGCCTTTTTCCTCGTAGCCTTCCTCAATATGTTCAGCCTGACGCTTCTGTTTATCGGTGTACTTGGCTTTGCTACCGACTGGCATGGCGGCTACTCCTGTAGGTGACAGGCTCGTGGCGGAAGACGAGCCCCATACAGGTTCTGAAAGTCGTACACGCGAAGAAGTTCACAAGCGTTGATGAATGGAAAAGGGGGTTGGGTAAAAATGAATTTCAGGTAGAAGAATGGATAATGACGGGTTCCATTGATGCGCCTGGATGATGTGCGCTTGGGAATTGTCCGGTTGCTCGGCAATGCGCACTGCTCCATTATCTTCTGCGAACAACTTACCGTGGTAGCAGGAGTCACAATGAGCATGCAGCCTTCAACCCAAGGAACAGCCAGCGCCCGGCTGGCGCGTGTACGCGAAGTGATGAAGCGCGAAGGCGTCGCCGCCTTGCTGGTCCCTTCGGCCGACCCGCATCTCTCCGAGTACCTGCCGGGCTACTGGCAGGGGCGGCAGTGGCTGTCGGGTTTCCATGGGTCGGTCGGCACCTTGATCGTTACCCAGGACTTCGCCGGGTTGTGGGCCGATAGCCGTTATTGGGAACAGGCCGACCGGGAGTTGGCAGGCAGCTCTATTGTGCTGATGAAACTGCAGCCGGGAAATCCGGGCCCGCTTGAATGGCTGGCCGAGCATGCGCCTGAGGGCGGCGTGGTGGCGGTGGACGGTGCGGTGATGGCGGTGGCGTCGGCACGCCAACTGAGGGACAAGCTCCAGGCGCGGCACGTTCGCTTGCGCACGGATGCCGACCTGTTGGCAAGCGTCTGGGAAGATCGCCCAGCCCTGCCTGCCAATCCCGTCTACGAGCATTTGCCACCCCATGCGACGCTCAGTCGTGGTGACAAGCTTGCCGAACTGCGCCAGAGCCTCAAGGAGCGTGGCGCCGACTGGCACTTTCTTGCCACGCTCGACGACATTGCCTGGCTGTTCAACCTGCGTGGCAGTGACGTTTCCTACAATCCTGTGTTTGTTTCTTTCGCATTGATCGGCCAGGATCAGGCCACGCTGTTCGTGGCACCGAGCAAGGTCGACGCCCAACTGCGCAAGGCGCTGGAGAAGGATGGGGTCGAGCTGCGAGGCTACGACCAGGTGCACACGGCCCTGGCGTCGTTACCCACCACTGCATGCCTGCTGGTAGACCCGGCGCGGGTGACCTGTGGCTTGCTCGACCAGGTCGATGGCGGCGTCAAGCTTATCGAGGGGCTCAACCCCAGCACCCTGTTCAAATCCCGCAAAAGTGCAGCCGATGCCACCCATATCCGCCAGGCCATGGAGCAAGACGGCGCGGCCCTGTGTGAATTCTTCAGTTGGCTGGAACCGGCACTGGAGCAGCAGGTGCTCACTGAGGTGGACATCGACACGCACCTCAGTGCCGCACGGGCACGTCGGCCTGGCTACGTGTCCCTGAGCTTTGCCACTATCGCAGCCTTCAATGCCAACGGGGCGATGCCCCATTACCGTGCCACTGAAGAGGCCCATGCCCGAATTGAGGGCAATGGCTTGCTGCTGATCGACTCTGGCGGGCAGTACCTGGGTGGGACCACCGATATCACGCGCATGGTGGCCATCGGAACGCCGACTGCCGAACAGAAGCGTGACTGTACCCGTGTGCTCAAGGGGATGATTGCCTTGTCGCGCGCGCGGTTCCCGCGCGGCATCCTGTCACCTTTGCTGGACGCCATCGCACGTGCGCCGTTGTGGGCCGAGAGCGTCGATTACGGGCATGGTACCGGCCACGGCGTCGGCTACTTCATGAATGTTCACGAAGGCCCCCAAGTGATTGCCTATCAGGCGGCGCCCACGCCGCAGACGGCCATGCAGCCGGGGATGATCACCTCGGTCGAGCCGGGTACCTATCGGCCGGGCAAATGGGGCGTGCGCATCGAAAACCTGGTGCTCAATCGTGAGGTTGGCAAGAGCGAGTTCGGTGATTTCCTTGAGTTCGAAACCCTGACCCTGTGCCCGATCGATACCCGCTGCCTGGTATTGGAACTGCTGAGCGCCGAGGAGCGCAGCTGGCTCAACGCCTATCACCAGCAGGTACGCGAACGCTTGAGCCCGCTTCTGAGCGGTGCCCCGTTGCAGTGGTTGCAGGCCAATACCGCGGCCATCTGAAAATACAGGCGCCATCCTCGATGGCGCCTGTTTCACTGTCCGATCAGCGCCTCGCGAACAAACTCCAGACGGTCCTGACCAAAAAACAGCTCATTAGCGACAAACAGGCTCGGCGCCCCGAATACACCCCGTGCAACGGCCTGTTCGGTGGTCTGCTTGAGCTGATCCTTGACCTTTTCATCCTGGGTCAGGGCGAGTATTTCATGGGCTTCGAAGCCTTTCTCGGTCAAAAGCTCGGTCACGACTTCAAGGTTGCCAAGGTCAAGTTCCCGTACCCATAACGCTTGAAACACCGCATCAAGCAACTGCGCAAAGCGTTCCGGCTGGCGCATCTGCACGCCGGTAATGGCACGCATCAAATGCAGGGTGTTGATCGGGAAATACGGATTGAAATTCAACGTCACCTGGTAGCGCCTGGCATAGCGCTGCAAGTCCCGGGTCATATAAGCACCCTTGGCCGCAATACTATTGGGCGAAGCATTGCCAGTGGCCTTGAACACACCACCAAGCAGCATCGGCCGATAGATCAACTGGCTGTCGGTTTGGGCGCACAAGGCAGGTAGTTGGGTGTAGGCCAGATAACTGGCGGGGCTGCCTACGTCGAAGTAAAACTCCACGGATTTGCTCATCAGTTGCCTCACGCGGTGGTTAGTCGGGTTTACCAGCGCTCGTTCCAGGGGCGCAGGTCCAGTTCGAAGGTCCAGGCATCCCGGGGCTGGCTGTGTAGGTACCAATAGTTTTCGGCGATATGTTCGGGGTCGAGGATGCCGTCCTCAGCCTTCTGAGCATACTTTTCCGGAAAATTCTCACGAATGAAATCAGTGTCGATGGCGCCATCGACAATCACATGGGCGACGTGCAGGTTCATCGGCCACAGTTCACGTGCCATGCTCTGAGCCAGTGCGCGTATGCCGTGCTTGGCCCCTGCGAACGCGGCAAAGTTGGCAGCGCCGCGCAGGCCGGCCGTGGCACCGGTAAACAACAGGGTGCCGCGTTTGCGGGTGACCATGCGCTTGGCGACTTCGCGGGCATTGAGAAAACCGGAAAAACAGGCCATCTCCCAGATCTTGAAGTACTTGCGCGCGGTTTCTTCGAGGATGCTGCAGGGGACGTTTGCGCCGATATTGAAAACGAATACTTCGATGGGGCCGATGTCGGCTTCAATCCGTTCGACCAGGGCAATCACGTCATCTTCGTTGCGGGCATCGGAGGCAAAGCCGTAAGCCTCGCCACCCTCGGCCTGAATGGCCGCGACCAGGGGTTCGAGCTTGTCCGCACTGCGGCGGGTAACGCAGGCAACGTAGCCTTCGCGGGCAAAGCGCCGGGCGATGGCGCCGCCAGTAGCATCGCCGGCACCGATGACCAGGGCGACTTTCTTGTTGGGTGCACTCATGGCAATAGTCCTTGCAGGATCGACGGTCTCTGCGAACCATAGCCACGGGCAAGGAGGGCGGCAACCACAAAGCTGCCGTGAATGACGGGCAATTCAGTAAATTACTTGCAGACCACAATCATGCTGCGGCTGGTGTAGCCGGCCGGGTTGAGGCCGAACGGATAATCGCCCGGGTCTTCCACGCTGTCCCCGGATTTGGCGATGACCTTGTAGCCTTTTTCGCCGCAGGCAACGACAGCCTTGGCGTAGCATTTATCCCATGAGGATGTCAGCCCTGAGCAATTGATATGCAGGCCCTTTTTGCCATGCTTGATCCCGGGCTCGGAAGTGGCTGCGCAACCTGCAAGGGCTAACACGGCCAGGATGATAAAAATTTGTTTCATTCCCGTCCTTAATGCGTGCCCGGTTGTCCGGGTCTGACGTTCCCACACTACCATCTGGCTTGAGCCGATGCCCATGCCAGACGTTGCAACATTCTATTTAGTGCTGTTCTACAACACTAAACATCGCTTAATTGCGCTAGAAATACCAGACCCGTGTTAAAAGTAATAATTCTCAATCAGTCCGTGGCGACCACCGGCGAGCGATCACGGCGCATCGACAGGGTAGCCCCGACCGACGCGGCGATGATGGAGGCGATCGCAAGCCACTGAGACACCGTCAGTACTTCATGCAGGAACAATAGCCCCGAAAGCGCGGCGAATGCCGGCTCCATGCTCATCAATGTGCTGAAGGTGCGCGCTGGCATGCGGGTCAGGGCGACCATTTCCAGCGTATAGGGCAGCGCCGTTGACAGTATTGCCACGCCAATGGCTATGGGAATCAGCGCTGGCGACAACAGGGCGCTGCCAGCGTGAGCGATACCGATGGGCGCCACGAACAGCGCGGCGACGATGACGCCCAGTGCTGCGGTCTGGATACCATTGTCGGCACCAGCCTTCTGGCCATACAGAATGTACACCGCCCAGCAAGCGCCAGCGCCTAGGGCGTAGGTACCACCCAAAAGGTCAATGCCACTTTGTGTATCGCCTGCGGGTATCAATAACAGCAGGCCGGTGATGGCAAGGGCGATCCAGAGAAAATCCAGTGCGCGCCGCGAGGCATAGATTGCCACGGCCAGGGGGCCGGTGAACTCCAGTGCCACGGCGATGCCTAGCGGGACGCTGCGCAGCGACATATAGAAGAGGAAGTTCATGCCGCCCAGGGCCATGCCATAGATCACCACCGTGCGCAGCGATTGGGCGGTCAAGCGCGCTCGCCAGGGTTTGAGCAGCACCGTCATGATCACCGCGGCGAGGATCAGGCGCAGGGTAGTGGTGCCTTGCGCGCCTATGACCGGGAACATGCTTTTGGCCAACGATGCACCTGATTGAATCGAGGCCATTGCAATCATCAGCAGGCCGATAGGAAGCAGCGTCGAGGCCAGGCTGCGTGGTTGGTCGCTCATGCGGGTACGTGTCCCTTTATATAGAGAGAAGAACAGGGTGGCTGGAATGTGCCAGGGGTTCTCTATGATGCGCACGCAATCAAGAATGAGCAATATAATGCGCAATATTCTTTTGGTCGCGCAGCGCCAGTGGCTATATGGGCCTTTTCAGGGCGCTTGGCCGAAATCCTGAAATTAGCCCTTGACGGCCCCGCGTAACTCTCTATAATTCGCCCCTCTTCCGGCGCAGTTCAAACGGAAAACTCCTTGGTAATCAAAGAGTTAACCGAAGTAAGCGGCGAAGAAGCAGTTTCGGTCTGCTGATCGAAAGCGGTGAAAAAGGTGGTTGACAGCGGTT
>RCUR01000243.1_pt1 | contig 19106 bp, 19 predicted proteins | sample 2166151 | NCBI WGS metagenome assembly RCUR01 (sample SAMN09932785, study PRJNA488358) | compost metagenome | isolation source: compost soil in an enriched community | place: Germany: Experimental Botanical Garden
CCTCGCAGATGGTCGGTATTTCCGAACAGCTGGGCTTTATGGCACCGGTGGCGATGATGTCCAGTTCGGCGGCCACGACCGGCGACTACCTGTACTCCATGGATGCGTCCATGGAAGGGTTCTGGAGCGGCATGTGGGGCATCATGCGCAACTACACCGCCAGCCGTAACGACCTGTTCGCCTTGCCGAACAATCCCAAGCCGATGGCGGCACGCAATACCGTGGCTTTCGATGGCATCTGCCCACGCTACAGCGCCAACCCCACCGGCATCGGTACCCGGCCGACGGTGCAGCGCAACTATGAGATCGTCGCGGCCCTGGCCAACGATATTCTCGGCAACCCGCTGGGCCTGACCATCGGCGATGCCGCAGGTGCCGGCCAGCACGTCGGCGGGCCGTTGAACCCCGGCGGTGGCACCCTGGTGTACAACTCACGGCCCATGAACATACCCCTGGCTACGGTGTTCGACCCCGAGGATGGCGAGACCTTCACCATCGGCGGACAGTCCGGGCCGCTGCATGACCCAACCGCGATCATGTACGTGCGCAAGGCCGACCTCGACCCTGCCACCGGCAAACTCAAGCCGGGCGTACCGATCGAGCCGCTGATGCTGCGCGCCGCTTCCGGTGATTGCATCAACATCACCGTGGAGAACCGCCTGCCTGCGGTCATGCCGGATTTGCCCGCCACGGCGATCATGCAAGGCGTGGTCAAGCGTGACCGCTTCAGCTCCAACGGCGCCACCACCTTCAACAACAACCTGATGCGGCCGTCGAGCCATGTCGGCCTGCACGCGCAACTGCTGGCCTACGACATCACCAAGAGCGATGGCTTCAACGTCGGCATCAATCCGGTGCAGACCGTGGCCCCGCGCAGCGGCAACGGCGCGTACTCGACCCGCACCTACCAGTACTACGCCGGGCACCTGGAGCGCGAAGGCAAACCGGTGTCGCAACTGGGGCGCAATGTCGACAACATCAATGCCACGGCGATCGAGTTCGGCGGGCTAAACCTGCTCGCGGCCGACGTCATCAAGCAGCCGCAGAAGGGCCTGGCCGCCGCCATGAGTGTGCTGCCGGTGGCGGCGACATGGACCGAAGATGCGCGCAGTCGTGCCTCGGCGACGGTACAAGCGCCCGGGCAGACCGCGTTCCGCGATTTTGCCATGGTCTGGCAGAAGGGCTTGAACATGCGTTGGGCCAACGGCCGTCCGGTGGAGAACACGGCGCCTGAAGGCATGGGCATCCCTAACGATCCGAAAGACAACTCCGGCATGGCCGTCAACTACCGTAGCGAACCGTTGTGGTACCGCTTCGGCATGGCCCCGGATGCGCCGTTCGGGCATGCCGACGGCCACGGCTGGGCGGACGTTCCCAACGCGCACATGGCCTACAGCAACGACCTGGTCGGTGGCGACCCCGTCACACCGGTGTTCTACGCCAAGCCGGGCCAGCCATTCCGTAGCCACGTGTTGCTGCCCAACGGTGGTAGTCGCGGTTCGACCTTCCAGCTCGACGGTCATGTCTGGCCGCTGCACGCCTTCCAGGCCGAGAAATCCGATGCTGGAGGCTTCCCGATGAGTTCGCCGGGTATCGGTTCCGTGCGCTTTGGCTACAATCCAATGGCCATGTACATCGGCGCCCAGGAAAGCGTTCTGCCGGCCGCACACTTCAGCTTCATGCTGCCCAGTGCCGGTGGCGCCAACGCCATTACCGGGGACTACTTGATGCGCGATTACACGGCCTTCGGCAACGTCGGCGGCCTCTGGGGGATCCTGCGCGTCACCAACGAGCCGGAGCCAGCTCCGGCCCCCACACCTTGACCTGTTGTAGCTGCGCTGGAGGAGCGGGCCGCTGCCGGGCCCGCTGCGATAAAAAATAAAACTGCCACCGCGACTTGCCGGTGGTCCAGGAGGGATGTGCAGTGAACGTCTCAATCGTCAAAGGATCCTTTATCGCATTATTGATGGGGCTGCTCCTGGCCGGTTTGCTGTACTGGTATGAAGGGCAGTGTGACGATGTCTTACCGTTGGTGACCCCCGGCAAGTTCCAGCAGCGGCTGGAACGCGATGGGGTCGTGATTGATTTCGAAGCACGCCCGGTCAGTGGCGAAACCTTGACCGAAGGCTCGTTTGCCGATGTACGCTTCAAGGTCACCGACAGCGCGTCGGGGCAACCGCTTTCGGGTATTTCCCCCGGTGCCTGGCTCGACCAGTCGCAAGCCCCACAATTGGGGGGTAATCAAGCCAAGAGCTGCAAGGCCAGGGTGGCCCTGTACCTCAAGAGCAGCATCGGCGCGCGGCCGCTGCTCGATCTCAACAGTTATTACCTGATGGTGTTGAACAAGGACGCAAGCCTCAGTGTCATCGACCCCTCGGTGTCGGTGGGGGGCGTGACCAGCACCCTGACGCGCATCACCCTCAAGCAACCCCCCATGGACTGGACGGCTAGCGTAGATGACAAGCGCGTCTTCGTGTCCATGCCCAAGGCGGGTGAGGTGGCGGTGATCGACGCCGAAAAATTCCAGGTGCTGTCCAACCTCAGTGCCGGCACCGCGCCGGTGCGCGTCGCCCTGCAACCGGACGAGCGCTTGCTGTGGGTCGGCAACAACGCCAAGGACGAAAGCAAGAGCGGGGTGACCGTCATCGATGCGCACTCGCTCAATACCCTCAAGTTCCTCGCCACCGGCAAAGGCCACCACGAAATCGCCTTCAGCAAGGACTTGCGTTACGCCTTTGTCAGCAACCGCGGCAGCGGCACCCTGAGCGTGATCGACATGGCCAGGCTGGAAGTGGTCAAGGACCTGGCGACGGGTTCCGACCCGTTGTCGGTTGCCTATTCGCCGTTGTCTGACGCCGTGTATGTGGCCGACGGTCACGACGGCACCATCACCGTGGTGGACGCCGGCACCCTGCAGGTGCGCAAGGTGATCAAGGACCAGCGGGGCCTGGGGCCAATGCGCTTCAGCCAGGATGGCCGCTTTGCCCTGGTGCTCAACACCATGGAAAGCAAGGCCCAGGTCATCGATGCCGCCAGCGATGAGGTCATTCATAGCCTGGATGTAGCGCCAGAGCCCTTTCAACTGACCTTTACCAAGGCCTACGCCTATGTCCGCGGCCTGGCCTCGCCGAAGGTGACCATGGTCAACCTCTCGAGCCTGGGCAAGGGGCGCCAACCGGTGCTGCAAGGTTTCGAGGCAGGTCCTGCAGCGCCCAAGCTGGCCGGTGACTTGCCGCTGGCGGCGGGCTTGAGCCCATCGCGCGATGACAACTCGGTATTCGTGGTCAACCCGGTCGACAACACCACCTACTTTTATGCCGAAGGCATGAACGCACCGATGTCCGGTTACCCCAACCGTGGGCATACCGCCCGCGCGGCCATGGTCATCGACCGCAGCCTGCGCGAAGTGGAACCGGGGGTGTACAGCTCGCGGGTGAAACTGCCGCCGGCAGGCAACTTCGATGTGGCGTTTTTGCTCAACCAGCCGCAGATCGTGCATTGCTTCAATACCGAGGTGGAAGTCGACCCGGTCCTGGAAAAAGCCCTGGCCACGCCGCGCCTGGAGTTCCTCATGGACAAGGTTGCAGCCCCACTGGGTAGCCCGTTCACGGTGCGCCTGCGGGTGGTCGAAGGGCGCAACGGCAGCCCGCTCAAGGGCCTCAAGGACCTGCAACTGCGTTACTTCCTCGCGCCGTCCTCGCCCGCCCTGGAGGTGCCAACCGAAGAAGTGGCTGATGGCATCTACCAGGCCGAACTGGCATTGCCCCAGGTAGGGGCGTACTACCTGCATGCCCGCTCGGCGACCCTGGGCAGCGCATTCGATAAACAGACCTATACCAGCCTGCGCGTGCTGCCGGGCAACCCGTCGATCATTCCTGCGTCGCATACCCTGAGCCAGCCATAAGGAGCAACATATGAACGCCATGACAGCGAATCTAGCACTGGCCCTGTGCAGTTTTATCGTCTCGGGCGGCCTGGTGCACGCCCATAACAGCGGCGAGCATGCCCAGCACGGGCAACAGGCGGCCGAAACCCGGCAGGACAGCGCCCAGGTCTCCTTCGCCGATGTGTCCCTGCTCGACCAGGATGGCAAACCGGTAAACCTGAACCAGGACCTGGTGCGCGATCGCATCGTGGTCATGGGCTTCATCTACACCAGCTGCACCACGGTGTGCCCGGTGGTGTCGTCGATCATGAGCAAGGTGCAAGCGCAGTTGGGCGGGCGGGTTGGCGATGACGTGCAACTGGTCTCGATCAGCATCGACCCGCAACGGGACGACCCGCCGCGCTTGCAAGGCTACGCCAAAAAATTCCAGAACGGCCCCGGCTGGAGCTGGCTGACCGGCAGCCCGCAAGCCATCACCGACACACTCAAGGGCCTGGGCACCTGGACTGCCGACTACCGTAACCACCCGCCGCTGATCATGGTGGGCGATGGTCGCAGCGACCACTGGACCCGCTTCTACGGCTTCACCGACCCGGCGCTGCTGGTCAAGCGCGTCCAGGAACTGGGCGCTGCCAGGGTGCATGCCCGGCACACCGCCGTGGCCCTGGGAGAACAACCATGAACGCGCTTAACTGGTTGCCCCTGGCCCTGTGCTGCCTGGCCTGGCCGGCGTTGGCCCATGAGGGGGCCGAGCACGAAGTGGCGCCCTCGCAGGCGCCCGCGCAGGTGTCGCCCCCTGCGCCGCCGACCCCCACCGGCACCCACGATGCCCAGACCTATTTCACCGACACCCCGTTGCTCAATCAGGACGGCGAGACGGTGCGGTTCTACAGCGATGTGCTGAAGAACCGCGTGGTTCTGCTCAATGTGATCTTCACCCATTGCAACGACGCTTGCCCGTTGATCACGCGCAAGCTCAAGGAGGTGCGCGATGCCCTGGGCGAGCCGTTGGCCAGCCAGGTGTATTTCGTATCGCTGACCAGTGACCCGCAAAACGACAGCCCGACGGTGCTCAAGGAGTTTGCCCGCAAGCAAGGCGTGGACAACCCCAACTGGCTGTTTCTGACCGGCGAGCAGGCGCAGATGGACCTGGTGCTGGGCCGCCTCGGCCATCTGATTCCCAGCCCCGAGCAACATTCGACGCAGCTGATCGTGGGCGATGTGGCCAACAAGCGCTGGAGCAAGATCCGCCCCGATGCACCGGCCACGGCCATTGCCCAGCGCCTGCAACTGCTGACCCTGCCTGTTGCCGGGCGCTGAGCAGCGATGGCCGCCCTGAAGCCGTATGCCCTGTGGATGTGCTGCTTGCTGGCGTTCAGCGGGCTGGCCCACGGGCTTGAGTTGAGCCCCGCCGAAGCGGCCGGCAAACGCCTGTACCGCGAAGGTGTGTCGGCCCAGGGAGCAGAGTTGTCGGCGCGCGTTGGTGCCTCGGGCATGCTCATCGCCGCGCAAGCGGTGCCCTGTGGCAATTGCCACGGCAACGATGGCCGCGGCCGGCCCGAAGGCGGCGTGCGGCCGCCGGACATCACCTGGCGGCGCCTGAGCACCCCCTACGGGCAATCGACCAATGGCCGGCAATACCCGGCCTATACCGAAGCGGCGCTGGCCAGGGCCATCAGCGAAGGCCGCGACCCCGCCGGCAACCCACTGGACCCGGCCATGCCACGCTTCGTGCTGACCCTGCGTGACCAGGCCAACCTGAGCGCCTACCTCAAGCGCCTGGAGGACGACCGCGACCCCGGCCTGCAGCCACAGCGCCTGCGCCTGGGCACCTTGCTGCCACGGCATGGCCCCCTGGCCGAACTGGGCGATACGGTCGCCCGGGTACTGGCGGCGGCCGTGGAGCAGATCAACCAGGCCGGGGGCATCCATGGGCGCCTCCTGGAACTGACCAGCGTCGATCCCGGGCCGGACAAGGAGAGCGCCCGGGCCGCCTTGCGCGCATTGATCGAGCGCGATCAGGTGTTTGCCCTGGTCGCACCCCTGGCACCGGCGCTGGACGATGAAATGGCCGGTTTGCTGGAACAGGCACAAGTACCGCTGGTGGGGGCACAATCAGTGTTTGGCGCAAGCCAGGCCGGTGGGCAGATCTTCGAACCCTTGCCGGGCTTGCGCGAGCAAATGCTGGCGTTGGCCATCTATGGCGCCGACACCTTGCAGTTGCAAGGGGGCGAGGCCGTGATCGTGCACCCGGCCGACGCGGCCCAGGCCAGCCTCGCGCAAAGCCTTGCCAACGGCCTGCGCACCCAGGGTTGGGCCAAGGTTCGCCAGGTCGTCGACAATGGCGACGATGTCAACGCCCTGCAAGGCGCCCAGGCGGCGTTCTACCTCGGCCAGGCCAGTGGCTTCGTGCGCCTGGCTTCGCGCCTGGAGCTTGCCGGGCAGACGCCTTATCTGTTCGCCGCCTCGACCCAGGTAGCGGGCGAGGTGCTGCAGGTGCCGCATGCGTTCAGCGAACGGGTGTTCCTGGCCTATCCCTTCGTCCCCGAAGACTGGACCGCGGCGGGCAGGGCAGCGCTGATCGAGTTGCGCAAGCGCACCGGCCTGGGCGGCCAACATGCTGTGCTGCAGGTGAGTGCCTACTGCTCGATGCTGTTGCTCAGTGAGGGCTTGAAACGGGCGGGGCGCGATGTCAGCCGGCAAAGCCTGATCGAGGCCGTCGAGAGCCTGCATGACTTCGATACCGGGCTCACGCCCCAATTGAATTTCGGCCCCGGCAAGCGCCTGGGCCTCAGCGGCGCGCATATCGTGCGGGTGCAATTGCCCGAGCAGCGCTTTTATTCGATGGGCCCGTTCGTTCAGGTCCCCTAGAGGTCAACGCCCATGAAAGCCGCGTATTGGCTGGTTCCGTTACTATTGGTGCTGTCGAGCGGGCAGGCGCAGGAACAGGCCGTGGCGGCGCGGGTCAACGGCGTACCGATCACCGAATTTCGCCTGGAACGCTATTTTGCCGACTACCTGCAGGCCCAGGGCCGCGCCCCGGCCAGCATCCGCAACCCCAGTGCCTACAAACGCCTGCGCCAGGCCGCGCTGGATGAGCTGATCGACAAGCAATTGCTGCTCGAGGCGGCGCGCCAGCGCGGCCTGGCCGCCGATGAACAGGCCGTGGAGGCGCAACTGGCGACCTTGCGTGGCAACTTCGGTTCGCCGGAAAACTTCGCCCGGCGCCTGGCCGAGGCCGGCTTCGATGAAAGCAGCTTTCGCCAGTACCTGCGCGAGGAGTGGGCCGCCCAGCAGGTCTTCAACGAATTGACCCGTACCCCTGAGCCCACGCCCGCTGAAGTCGAGGCAGCATGGCTGCGGGCCAATCCCGGAACGCTGTTGAAAATAGCTCAAGGCCATCAGAACCAAAGTTCATCGGTTCCAGTCGAACGCAGCAGAGAGCTTGCTATGGTTAGAGAAATGATTATCAACCAAAGGCAGGCCGAAGCCCGTGCACAGGCGCTCAAGGATTTGCGCTCACGCAGTCGTATCGAACTGGCACGCGATCAGTAACCTCCTTGCCCCCACAACTGGGGGAAACCGGTTCAGGCAGTCGATCAGCGTTCCCCCGCATGTGGGGGCGGTGGTGGGCTAGGTGTATATTTTATTAATTAAATCAGCCACATGGCTAAATGGCGTTATCCCTTTCGAGTCTGGCATGAAGTGTGCGTAAGCCTATGTAAGGTGCGCACTCCCAGGTTCGAAACAGGACTTGACCGTTTTAGGAGACCACCTTGGCAAACACAGTATTGGTAGTCGAGGACGAACAAATCCTTGCACAGAACCTCAAGGCGTTTCTTGAGGCCAAGGGCCTGGATGTCCGTGTAGCTCACGATGGCGCCAAAGCCATAAGCCTTGCCGAAGGCTTTGCCGCCGAAGTAGTCGTACTTGATTTTCGCTTGCCCGACATGGAGGGGTTCCAGGTACTCGAAGCTGTTCGCCCCAACAGGAAATGCCACTTCGTATTGATGACCGCGCATCCGAGTGACCAGGTTTTCGAACGCGCAAGTCAGCTGGGCATTGGCCACATCCTGTTGAAACCGTTCCCCTTGGTGGAACTGGCGCGAGTGGTCTGTGACCTGGTCGGGTTGAAGTTCGAGGGTACGGCAGGGCAACACGGGGAGGGTTTCGTCGAACGCCGCCAAAGCAGGACCGAGAGTTTCCCGTTGCAGTTGTTTGATGGGAGTTGGGTATTGGCGGAACGTCGAATGGGTAATTCGGCGGCCCCGGTTCCCGACACGCCGCAGCAGGCAAACGGGGAGTAGGGGCGCGTACAGACACACATGTGCTGGCGCGCCGGATGGGTGAAAGCCCCGGAGCGTTGGAGTGCATGCCATGGAACGTCTGTCCTTTGCTGCGTTGCCGCCATCAGTCGACGCCCTGCCTGAACCCACGCCATTGCGTTTCGCCCGCGCCGTCTTGCAGCAAGCCCGCGGTATTGCCCGCGAACAGGGTGAACGCACCCTGCAAAGCCTCGAAGCCCTCTCGGCGCTGACCCCCCGCGAATTCACCCGCTGCCTGGGCAGCACCCTGCATTACCCGGTGCTCGACAGCGAAAGCCTGTTTGCCACCGCTCCGGTATTCGAGCGCATTACCCTGGCCCAGGCCATCAAGCGCGAATTCGTCATGGTCCAGCTGGGCGACGAACTGGTCGGGGTGTTCGCCGACCCCTTCGACGAAAAGCGCCTGGCCTGGATCGACGAGAGCCTGCGCGGCGCGCCCCTGTACCTGGCCCATGCCGCGGACCTGGCCGCCTTCCTGGCGCGCCACGAAGAGAGCTTCCATGCCGTCGAATCGCTTAACGCCCAGGCCGACATTGGCGATGTGCACGAGGTGCTGGAAAGCCTGTCGCTGACCAGCATCAGCGAAGACGCAAGCGTGGTGGTCAAGCTGGTCAACTCCACCCTGTACGATGCCCTGAAGATGCACGCCAGTGACATTCACCTGGGCATGACCGGCAACGGCCTGGTGATCAAGTACCGCATCGACGGGGTACTGAACAACGTCAGCAAGGTGCAGGGCAGCGAATTTGCCGACCAGGTGATTTCCCGGGTCAAGGTCATGGCCGAACTGGACATCGGCGAAAAGCGCGTGCCCCAGGATGGCCGCTTCAAGATCGGCATCAGCGGCCGGCAGATCGACTTCCGGGTGTCGATCATGCCGAGCATTTTCGGCGAAGACGCGGTGCTGCGGGTACTCGACAAACAGGACCTGGCGGACAAGGTCTGTGGCGTGCAGTTGCAGGCCCTGGGCTTTGAAGAAGAAACCCTGCGCCAGCTGCGCCGGCTGGCCGCCGAGCCCTACGGCATGGTGCTGGTCACCGGCCCCACCGGCAGCGGCAAGACCACCACGCTGTACGCGATGATCACCGAGATCAACCACGGCGTGGACAAGATCATCACCATCGAAGACCCGGTCGAATACCAGCTGCCGGGCGTGCTGCAAATCCCGGTCAACGAAAAGAAAGGCCTGACCTTCGCCCGCGGCCTGCGCTCGATCCTGCGCCACGACCCGGACAAGATCATGGTCGGCGAGATCCGTGACCCGGATACCGCACAGATCGCCGTGCAATCGGCCCTGACTGGCCACCTGGTGTTCACCACCATCCACGCCAACAACGTCTTCGACGTGATCGGCCGCTTCACCCAGATGGAAATCGACCCCTACAGCCTGGTGTCGGCGCTCAACGCCGTGCTGGCCCAGCGCCTGATCCGCCTGGTGTGCAGCGACTGCGCCAAGCCCCACCCACCGACTGCCGCGGAACTGGCGGCCTCGGGCCTTTCGGCCGATGCGGTCAAGGATTACCACTTCGTCCACGGCCACGGTTGCGGTCGTTGCCGGGGCACCGGCTACCGTGGCCGCACCGCCATTGCCGAGTTGCTGCACCTGGACGACGAGATTCGCCAAATGATCATCGAACGCCAACCCGTAGCGCGTATCAAGGCCGTGGCGTGCAGCCGTGGCCTGGTGTTGCTGCGCGGCTCGGCCCTGGCGCTGGTGCGTGACGGCCGTACGACACTTGAGGAGATCAACCGTGTCACATTCGTGGGGTGAGCGTTATATCGCCGTACTGGGGCCAACCGGTGTCGGCTTGTGCCGCAAACGCAGCGGCCATTGCGAGTGGCTGGGCAGTGTCGGCTTCATCAGCGACCACTTTCCCGCCTGGCCCGTGGCGACCGAAACCCTGGAACGGCTGCTGGCCGAGCAGGTGCGCGGTCGCGCCGAGCTCTGCGTGCTGCTCTCGGGCCACTACAACCGTTTCTGCCGGGTGCCGTGGAGCGACCAGATCAACAGCCGCGACGAGCTGCAGGCCTATGCCGGTGTCTGCTTTGAAGAGGTCTTCGGCCTCTCGGCGCAGACCTGGACTTTCAGCCTCTCGACCGAAGCCGCCGGGCAGGCGCGGGTTGCCGCCGCGGTACCGGACGAATTGTTGCTGCGCCTGCGCACCCTGGCCAACAACCTGAGCCTGCGCCTGGTCTCGGTACAGCCTTACCTGATGGCAGCGTTCAACCGCTTCGATGCGCAACTGGCCAAGGATGACTTCCTGTTTGTGGTCGCCGAGCCCGGGCGCAGTACCCTGCTGCTGGCCCGCGAGGGCCACTGGCAAGGTGTGCGTTCGGTGTGCAGCCCCGATTCCGACGGCGCCCTGGCGGCATTGATTTCCCGCGAGTGTGAACTGTTCGACGGCGACAGCGAACGGCCGCTGCCGGTTTACCTGCATGCGCCGGGGCGTTTCGACAGCCTGCCGAGCCTTGAGCAGGACGCCGTGGTGGTCCTCAACGCGGCACCGGCGGCAGCGGTGCGCGACGTGTTGTATGTCATGTCCCAGGCGGTGAATTAAATGCGCGCCTTGATGCTGGACTTTCAGCCCCGGCGCCGGGCCAGTGCGCTAGGTTGGAGCCTGCTGCTGGTCGGTGTGGTGGTTGCCGCCGCCGGCCTGTGGACGCACCTGCAACTCGATGCGCAGGCGCAGCAGGCCCATGGCCGCCTGCGCCAGGCCCAGGGGCAATTGCACGGCGACGGCCAGGGCAGCACGGGCTTGTCGGCAGCCGAAAGCCGCGAGCAAGCCAGCCGCATGGCCGAGATGCGGCGTATCTCGGCGCAGCTGCGCCGGCCCTGGGAAAACCTGTTCGCCATGCTCGAAGCGTTGCCACGCGACCAGGTCGCCTTGCTGGCCCTGACCCCCGATGCCCGCAAGGGCCAGGTGCGCATCAGCGCCGAGGCGCGCGACCTGGAGGCGATGCTGGAATTTCACCACCAACTCGAAGCCAGTGCCGAACTCAGCGATGTGTCGCTGCTCAATCACGAAGTGGACGCCAAGTCGCCCGAGCACCCCGTGCAATTCAACCTGCAAGCCAGTTGGGAGGTGGGTGATGCGCATCCCTAGGCTGATTCTCGAAGAGCAACTGCAACGCCACGGCTGGCCGTTGCTGGCCGGTACCGCGCTGCTGCTGGTGACGCTAGGCTACAGCGCCATCGCGGTGTTGCCGGCCTGGCAGCGCCTGCAGGGCTTGAGCGCCCAGAACGAAGAAGCCAGCACCTACCTGACCCAGATCGAGCAGGGCATCGTTGCCGCCCCTGAAGTGCCGTCGCGGCAACTCGATGAGTTCCGTCAGCGCCTGCCGGCGCAACAGGAAGCGACCTCGGCCATCGACCGCATCTATGCCCTGGCGGCCAAGGAACGGATCGTCCTGGCCCGGGGCGAATACGCCCTGGGCACCGATCCCAAGACCCACCTGGCGCGTTACTCGATCCTGTTGCCGGTGCGCGGTAATTATCCGCAGGTGCGGCGCTTCCTGCATGCGCTGCTCACTGAGTTGCCGGCGGTGGTGCTCGAGGATGTCGACCTGCAACGCAAACGCATCGCCGACACCGAACTCAACGGCCGCATCCGCCTGACCCTGTACCTGTCGAGGTCATCATGAACGCGCGCAAAGCCATGGGTTGGGGGGCATTTTTAGCGGTGTCGGCCGTGGTCGCCTGGGCACCGGGCCACTGGTTCGAAGAGGCCGACGACGTGGCCGTTGCCGTACCTTCGACAAGCACCTCGGGCAAGGCCGTGGCAGCGCTGCAACCTGGCGCGGCCCAGCCAGCAACGGCCAAGGCGGTCAAGCCCAGCGCGCTGCCTGCCGGTGGCGACCTGTTCGCGGCGAAAAGCTGGAAGCCGGCCCCGGTGCTGGCCACGGTCAGCGCAGCCCAGGCCCAGGCCGCCGCTGCCCCGGTGGTGGTGCCCACGGCGCCGCCCCTGCCATTTCAGTTCATCGGGCGCCTGGATGATCGCAACGATGTGCAAGTGTTCCTGCAAAACGGCGAGAAGCTCTATGTCGTGCGTAACGGCGACATGATCGACGACACCTACAGGATCGTGGGTATCTCCGCTACTGAGATGAACATGGTCTACCTGCCTTTGCACCAGTCCCAGACTTTGTCTGTAGGGAGTGCTCCATGAATACGGTCAAACGGACATCGCCGTTGCTGTGGCTGATATTGGGGGCCAGCTTGATGCTGGCCGGTTGCAGCGCCGTGGTGGCAAGGAAACAAGGCATGGCCCTGATCGAAGAGGGCCAATACGAAGCGGGGATCAGCCGCCTGGAGGAGGGCCTGAAGGACAACCCGCGTGACGTCAAGCTGAACATGGCCCTGAGCCATGCCCGTGCTCGTTCGGTCAAGGCGCTGCTGGCCCAGGCCGACCTGGACCGCTCGATGCGCGACTTCGAATCGGCCAGCGAAGGCTACCGGCGCGTGCTGGTGATCGAGCCAAACAATGAGCGGGCCAAGGATTCACTGCGCCAGCTCGAGTACTTGCGCACCCTCGATACGCGCGTGGTCCAGGCCCAGACCGACCTGCGCCGTGGCGACCTGGTCGGCGCCGACCGCCAGGTGCGCTATATCCTCGACCTGGACCCCAAGCACGAAGGCGCCCTGGAAATGCGCCGCGCCATCGATGAGGTCAAGAGCCGCACCAATGTACCCAACCCGCAACTGCGTACCCGCCTGGAACGGCCGGTAACCCTGGAGTTTCGCGATGCCAACCTCAAGGTCATCTTCGAGGTCCTGTCCCAGGTCGCGGGGCTGAACTTCATCTTCGACAAGGACCTGCGCCCCGAGCTCAAGGCCACCATCTTCGTGCGCGACGTGCGCATCGAGGACGCCGTCGAACTGCTGCTGCAACAGAACCAGTTGCACCAGAAGGTGGTGAACGACAACACCATCCTGATCTACCCCGACTCGCCACAGAAAACCAAGGATTATCAGGAGTTGGTGATGCGCACCTTCTACCTGACCAATATCGATGCCAACACCGCGCTGAACATGGTCAAGACCATGCTCAAGACCCGCGACGTGTTCGTCGACGAGCGCCTCAACACCCTGAGCATGCGCGATACCGCCGACGCGGTGCGCATGGCCGAGAAGCTGCTGCAGTCCCAGGACCAGTCCAACCCTGAGGTGGTGCTGGAAGTGGAGGTCATGGAAGTGGCGCGCTCGCGCATCCTCGACCTGGGCCTGCAATGGCCCAACACCTTCGGTGTGGTCAACAGCGACGGCTCGGCGGTGACCATCCTCGACCAGCTCAAGCACATCGATTCGAGCCGTATCACCATCAACCCCTCGCCCCAGCTGAAAATCAACGCCCAGGACAACGACGTCAACACCCTGGCCAGCCCGGTGATCCGTGTCAGCAACCGCGAGCAGGCACGCATCCACATCGGCCAACGGGTGCCGATCGTCAGCGCCACGTCGGTGCCTTCCACCCAGGGCCCTGTCATCACCGAAAGCATCACCTACCTGGATGTGGGTCTGAAACTGGAGGTGACCCCGATAGTGCACCTGAACAACGAAGTGGCGATCAAGGTGGCGCTGGAAGTCAGTAACGCCAAGCCGCTGGAAGCGACCCGCAACGGCACCATTCCGGTCCAGGTCGACACCCGCAACGCCCAGACCACCCTGCGTCTGCACGACGGCGAAACCCAGATCCTCGCCGGCCTGATGCGCAACGACCACCTTGCCACCGGCAACAAGATCCCCGGCCTCGGCGACATTCCCGGGCTGGGCCGCTTGTTCGGCAGCAACAAGGACACCATGGACAAGTCCGAGCTGGTGCTCTCCATCACCCCGCGCATCGTGCGCAACCTGCCGTACCAGAGCCCATCGGACATGGAATTCCCGTCGGGCACCGAAACCAGCATGCGCATCCGCAACGAAAACCCTGCCGTGGTGGAAGACTCGGACAGCGGCGCGACCACGCCGATCGGCGCCCAGCCACTGGCGGTCGCCCCTGTGCAGGTGAAGGTTCAGCCATGAAAACGTGCGAACGCGGTTTCACCTTGATCGAGGTGGTCGTGACCCTGGCGTTGGTCGGGTTGCTGGCGGCGATGGTCGCGCCCTTGACCGAAACCGTGATTCGCCGCGGCAAGGAGCAGGAGCTCAAGAATGCCTTGTACCAGATCCGCGATGCCATCGATGCCTACAAGCGCGCCGCCGACGCCGGGCACATCGAAAAATCGGTGGGCAGCAACGGCTACCCGCCGAACCTGCAGGTGCTGGTCGATGGCGTGAGGGATATACGCAGCGCCAAGGGGGCGAAGTTCTACTTCCTGCGGCGCATCCCCGGCGACCCGCTGGCCAAGCCCCAGGCCAAGTCCGAAGACAGCTGGGGCCTGCGCAGCTATGACAGCTCGCTGGACAACCCAAGGGACGGCGAAGATGTCTTCGACGTGTATTCACTGGCACGCGGCAAGGGCCTCAACGGCATCGCCTACCGGGAGTGGTGAACCATGCGACGCAACCAGGGCTTTACCTTGATTGAACTGCTGGTGGTGATGGCGATCATCGCCACCCTGATGACCATCGCCGTGCCGCGCTACTTCAGCAGCCTGGAAGTGTCGCGCGAAACCACCCTGCGCCAGAGCCTGTCGGTGATTCGCGAAGCCCTGGACCACTACTACGGCGACACCGGGCGCTACCCCGATTCGATCGAAGACATGGTCAACCAGCGCTACCTGCGCAGCCTGCCGCTGGACCCGATCACAGAGCGCACCGACCTGTGGGTGCTGGTGCCACCGCCCGATGGTGTGGGCGGCGGGGTGGCCGACGTGAAAAGCGGTGCTACCGGGAGGGCGCGCGATGGCAGCCAATTCGCCGAGTGGTAGTACGGGCGCGTCCCAAGGCGGCTTTACTTACTTAGGAGTACTGTTTTTGATCGTACTGATGGGCTCGGCGCTGGCCACCGCCGGCGAGGTTTGGTCGACCATCGGCCAACGCCAGCGCGAACGTGAATTGCTCTGGGTCGGCACCCAGTACGCCCAGGCGCTGCGCAGCTACTACCGGTCCTCGCCGGGGTTGGCGCAATACCCGGCCGAACTTGCCGATTTGCTTGAAGACAAACGCTTCCCGTCTCCCCAGCGGCACCTGCGCAGGCTCTATCCAGACCCGCTGACCAACAGCCTCGACTGGGGCCTGGTGCACGCCGTCGACGGGCGCATAACCGGCGTCTACAGTCAGGACACGGGCAAGCCATTGATACAGACGAACTTCCCCACCCAGTGGGCGGATTTCGAAGGGTTGAAGCAACATTCGGACTGGCAGTTCGTTGCCGAGAAGGCCTTTCTCGACAACGCGGCTGGCCCGGAACCTGCATCCAAACCCCTTGGAGCTACAAGTCAGTAGTTAAGGAGTGCGTCCATGTTCGGTTATTGGCAACCACAGTCCCGTACCACCACCGGCCCGGCGCACCGCCGCCTGGCGATGGCGCTGGCCTTGATGAGCCTGTCAGGTGCGGCAACGGCCGACCCGGAAAGCGAAATGATGGGGTTTATCGTCGACCGCTGCATCACCCGGGTTTGCCACGACTTCTACGACGCCTTTGCCGACCGCTTGAGCAATACCAGCCGCCTGGATTTCAACCTGGCGGTGTTTGAACGCCCTGACCCGCGCTGGGGGAGCCTGATCTGGGTCGAGTACGAGCAACGTACCCTTTACCGGCGCTTCCTGGCGCCCAACACCGTGGTCCTGGGAGACATTGCCGTACAGGCAGCCGACCAGGTCAAGAACCGTATAGCCCAGAGCAAACTGGAAGTTTTGCTGCAGGACACCACCGATCTGGAGAAGGACGAATTATGAACAAGAATATCACTTCGCTCTCCATCACCCTGGCCGCAGGCCTGGTGCTGGCCACCAGCGTCAATGCGACCCAGTTGGTCTACACCCCAGTAAACCCCAACTTTGGGGGTAACCCGCTCAACGGTGCCTACCTGCTCAACAACGCACAATCGCAAAACGACCACGACGACCCGGACCTCAAGCGCTCGACCACCGCCGGCACGACAGCCCTGGAGCGCTTCACCAGCCAACTCGAATCACGCCTGTTGTCGCAGCTGCTGACCAATATCCAGAACGGCAATACCGGCAGCCTGCAAACCGACACTTTCCTGATCGACATCGTCGACGACTCCGGTGCATTGACCATCCAGGTGACCGACAAGAACACCGGTGAGATCTCGGAAATCGTCGTCGATGGACTCGGCGCTAATTGAACCCACGTCAAAGGGATGACAGGCCATGAAAAGAATTTTGTTGTTGGTCACGCTGGTAGCAGCTCTGCAAGGATGCACCGCGATTCGCACTCCGATGCCAGCGGAGCAGGAAGCTGAAATTCCAACCCTCACTCCAAGGGCTTCGACTTATTACGACCTGATCAACATGCCACGGCCCAAGGGGCGGCTGGTGGCGGTGGTCTACGGCTTCCGTGACCAGACCGGGCAGTACAAGCCGACGCCGGACAGCTCCTTCTCCACCAGCGTGACCCAAGGCGCGGCGAGCATGCTGATGGACGCCTTGCAGGCCAGCGGTTGGTTCGTGGTGCTCGAGCGCGAAGGCCTGCAGAACCTGCTGACCGAACGCAAGATCATCCGTGCCTCGCAGAAAAAGCCCAACACGCCGGTGAACATCCAGGGCGAACTGCCGCCGTTGCAGGCGGCCAACCTGATGCTTGAAGGCGGCATCATCGGCTACGACACCAACGTACGCACCGGCGGGGAGGGTGCGCGCTACCTCGGTATCGGTGGGTCGCAGGAATACCGGGTCGACCAGGTCACCGTCAACCTGCGGGCCGTGGATGTGCGCAGCGGCCAAGTGCTGTCCAACGTGATGACCACCAAGACCATTTACTCGATCTCCCGTAACGCTGGGGTGTTCAAGTACATCGAGTTCAAGAAACTGCTGGAAATGGAAGCCGGCTATACCACCAACGAACCGGCGCAACTGTGCGTGCTCTCGGCGATCGAATCGGCGGTGGGCCACATGCTTGCCCAGGGTATCGAACGCAAGATGTGGCAGGTGGCCGACGGCAGCGGGCCGGAAGATCCGACCGTGGACAAGTACCTGAGCCAGAACCGTACTGAAGGGCCAGAAATGCCGGCGCAGTAAGGGACGGTTTCAGTGACCCCATCGCTGGCTTGCCAGCGATGAAGGCGACAGATTAATGCTGCCTGGCCGCTCCATCCAGCAACGCATCCACCAGGGCACGCGCCATCTCGGCATTCTGGATCAGGCCCAGCACCAGGCCCTTGTCGTTGAGGTGCAGGTGCTCGACCACATCCCAGGCCGCGGCTTCGACACAACCGAGCAGCATGCCAACATGCAACAGCGCATCCTCGGCGCGGATACCTTCACGGACACAGAACAGCGGCTGGCTGTCGCTGTCCAGGGTGCCGAAGGGTTTGGCGGCGGTGGTGGTGATGGGAGAAAGAGGGGGTGGATCGGGGACGATCTTGATCATGGTGTTACTCCTATGCTGTGGAGCCGTCACCTCATCGCTGCTAAACGGAAGGTGGCAGCTGTACGCGGGTTAGCAGACCGAGGCATAGGAACTCAGCGCACCCGAAGGTGCCCCACGCACAACCGCCATAAAGTGAAATATGGACGTTGTTGCGCTATGCGACGGACTGCTAAATCCGATCGTTGAATTTTCAACGACCGGGCAAGACTAGCTATGCATCCCGGCAAGCACAACAGGGTAAAACGTGCGCGGATTATGCTTGGGAAATGTCCCACTGCAAACCAAGAAAGTGTATGTAAGAAAGGCCTTACGGCCATCGCTGGCAATCGGAATGCCGCACCACCCCACAGGGTTCGGCGGTGTGCACACCTGTGGGAGATTCTATGGTTCAGGGGAAGCCCTCAAGCAGCTTTTGATATGTATTCGCTCTGGTTCTTCAGCAGGGCAAATACAACTCGTGCCAGCTTGCGAGCCAGCATCAACAACTTGTCAGGGAGTACATGGCCCAAGCCGAATCCGTTCAAAGGGTAAAAGACACGGTCTTGAAAATCTATCACCAGATTTCAACATGCTATACGGCTTGGATAAACCATATAGCGAGTACTAGGTATTAATGCGTCAACTTGTCGATTTCAGGCTGGAACGTTTGCCCCAGCCTGCTCCCTCCATCAATGCGCCCCAGCCGCCTTGTTCAAATCACTCTCCGTCCACTGCGTATACACACAAGCATCCGAAGTCGCCCAGCGCACCCGCACCTGATCGCCCGCCGAAAGCGGCATGCCGCCTGCAGACAGGGCTTTAACGGTCATGGCGGTGCCACCTGCGGTGACCACGCTGCAGGTCAGGCTTTCACCCAAAAACAGCACTTCGGTGACCTTGGCCGCCACTTCGTTCCAGCCCGCCGGCAACGGCTCGCTGGTGGCTTGTGCGACGCTCAGGGCCAGGGCTTTTTCCGGGCGTACCATCAGCAATACATCCTGGTCGGTGGCAAGGCCGGTGGTCAGGCGGATCGACAGCGGTTGCCCTTCGAACGTGGCCACGGCGTTGCCCTGCGCCTTGAGCTTGAGGAAGTTGGAGTTGCCCAGGAACGAGGCAACGAAGGCATTCGGCGGGTTCTGGTAGAGGTCGTAGCCGCTGCCCAGGCCGACAATTTTGCCGTGGCTGAAGATAGCGATGCGCTGGGACAGGCGCATGGCTTCTTCCTGATCGTGGGTCACATAGACGATGGTGATGCCCAGGCGCCGGTGCAGCTGGCGCAGTTCGTCCTGCAGGTCTTCACGCAGCTTCTTGTCCAGGGCACCGAGGGGTTCGTCCATCAACAGGATGCGTGGCTCGTACACCAGCGCCCGGGCAATGGCCACGCGCTGTTGCTGGCCGCCGGACAGCTGCGAAGGGCGGCGA